>Ga0315298_1001186_pt1 | contig 49032 bp, 50 predicted proteins | sample WHS_1_MG_FD_203077 | JGI IMG/M metagenome (GOLD analysis project Ga0315298, IMG submission 203077) | Extremophilic microbial mat communities from Washburn Hot Springs, YNP, Wyoming, USA - WHS_1_MG | ecosystem: Environmental > Aquatic > Thermal springs > Hot (42-90C) | place: USA: Wyoming...
CTTACTTACATCGCCGCTGTGGCTATCGCGCTCGCCGCTCACCGCTACCAGCGCCCAGACTTGTACCGTCGCCGTTCGATGGTCTTGGCTCACCTATGACACTATCAATTACCGAACGCTCTCATTTGTAACTATAGCCAGCTGGATACTTAAACCAGCGATGGATAGGGGCACGAAGACTATCGTGAAAAGTGCCAAATCTTTGAAGGGTGCTTGCGTCGGATAGGGTAGGGGTAGCGCGGTAGAAATCTAAATAGAGTTGTTCAGCGATTTTGTCCATAGCACAGTTTCTTCCTGCTACCAAGTATAGCACGGAAAATTCTTATGAGCCGGTGAATGTCTTGCTCATTGCCTCAATCCAGTGCCACAGGGTTCTCCCTACGGCCTCCAGACTTTTTGGGGAAACTTTGTCGGCGGTATCGTCTGTGGTGTGCCAGTGGGGATAGTCAAAATCAATGATGTCTACGGCTGGGATGCCGGCTTCCAGAAAAGGAGTGTGATCGTCCAGGATGCTGTACTTGGGTTCGTCCACGAATTCGTGTTCGTAACCCAAAGCAGCGGCTTGCTGCCAGATGGCCTGGGCGAGGGTGGGATCGGAGTTCCGTTCCAGATAGAGGTTCAAGTCGGCATCGCCGACCATGTCCACGATCACAACGGCCTGAGGACGGAAGGTCATCTCGGCGACGAAGGCGCGTGCGCCCAGGCTCCATTCCCAGCCGGGGAAGCCGCCGTTGTCTTCGGCGTCGAAGAACACCAGCCATAAGGGGATGGTATCCGGCGGCAGGGTGCGCGCCAGTTCCAGCAGCACCGCGACGCCGGAGGCGCCGTCGTTGGCTCCGGGTACGGGGGCGTCGGGATTGACGGGGTCGCGGTCGGCGTGGAGGCGGGAATCGTAGTGCGCGCCAAGCAGCAGCGAGGGGGGATTCTCCGAGCGGTAAGCGATGATGTTTTGGACAGTCTGCCCGTTGCTCAGGGTCTGCTGGATGTTGACCTGCCAGCCAGCCTGGGCCAGTTCAGCCTGGAGCCAGACGAGGAAATGCGCGTGGGCGGCGCTGCCCGGCGTGCGCGGACCGAAGTTGACTTGAGTGATGACGTCGCGGTACGCGCGCTGGCCGTCAAAGGAGGCCGGCCTGGGCTGGCAGGCACCGAGGAGAGCCAGCGTTATGAGGAGCGCTCCTTGCCACGAGCGCAATGTTGATTTTCGTGTAGCCACTATCCCTCAACAACTTAACCAGGAACTGGTACCAGCACCGACGAAAGCGACTGACCTTCCAGAAAAGTTCTCAAGTCGCGGCGTGCGCGTTCGGCATAAGCCAGCGCGCGGGCGCGCTTGCCCGGCTGGCCGGCAGGTTCTAAGGGCGGCAGGATGCCAAAGCTGGCTTTCATTGGCTGGAAGTCCTTCATGGTTGCCTGAGTGATGTAGCGGCACAGTGCGCCGAGCATGGTGGTAGGGGGCAGGGTGATGGGTTGCTGTCCCCGTTGCAGGAGCGCCGCGTTCCAGCCGGCCAGCAGGCCTGTGGCAATATTGCCCAGATAACCCTCGACGCCGGTGATCTGGCCGGCGAAAAACAGCGTTGGACGGCGGCGCGTTTGCAGGGTAGGCAGGAGCAACTTCGGTGAGGCGATGAAAGTGTTGCGGTGCATTTGCCCGTAGCGGACGAATTCGGCGTTTTCCAGCCCCGGTATCATGCGGAAGACGCGCTCTTGAGCAGTGTAGGTCAGGTTGGTCTGGAAACCGACCATATTGTACAGGGTGGCTGCCAGATTATCCTGACGCAACTGTACCACGGCAAAGGGACGCTTCCCGCTGCGTGGGTCAAGCAGGCCGACCGGCCGCAATGGCCCAAACGCCAGCGCCTCACGTCCGCGCCGGGCAATGACTTCGACTGGCAGGCAACCTTCAAAATAGCGGTCTTCCCCGGCCTTCACGCCGGCTTCAATTTCCCGCTCGAAGTCGCGTAATTGCACCCGTTCGGCCTCCAGCAAAGCTGTGACAAAAGCATGATATTCCTCTTCAGTCATCGGACAATTAATGTAATCGCCCTCCTCCTGCGCGCCGCGTTGATAGCGCGAGGCGCGAAAGGCAATTTGCATGTTGATCGATTCGGCGGTCACGATAGGCGCTATCGCATCGAAGAAGTAAAGATGTTCCTCGCCGGTGAATCTGGCTATGGCTTGTGCCAGCGCGGGGGAAGTCAGGGGCCCCGAGGCCACGATGCACAACCCTTCCGGGATGGAAGAGATTTCCTCGCGCACAATTTCAATATTGGGGTGATGCTGCAAGGCCAGCGTGACGCGTCGGGCGAACTGTTCACGGTCAACGGCCAGGGCGCTGCCGGCCGGCAGGGCTGTGGCTTCGGCGCAGGCCAGGAGCAGCGAACCTAACTGACGGAGTTCTTCCTGCAAGACACCTGCGGCGCGATCGGGCAGGCGCGAGCCGAGCGAGTTGGAGCACACCAGTTCGGCCAGATAAGCGGTGGTGTGCGCGCCGGTCGAAACCAGAGGGCGCATTTCGTACAGGTGCACGTGCAGGCCGCGCTGCGCCGCCTGCCAGGCCGCCTCACTGCCGGCCAGTCCACCGCCAATCACGATTAAATCCGGTTGAGACATGGCATGGCCTCCAGCGAAATCCTCTTTCGTCGCGGGCTACGGTTCCCAGGCGGCGAAATTCTGCAAGATTTGTAGCCCCAGCGGCCCGCTTTTTTCGGCGTGAAACTGTACGGCGAACAGGTTAGCGCGCCCGATGGCCGCTGGAAAGACGATGCCATATTCGCAGGTGGCGTACACGGCCTCGGGGTCAGCAGGCTGAGGGTAGTAGGAATGAACAAAGTAAACCTGATCGCCAGGGCGCAGGTGCGCCAGCAGCGGATGATGGCGGAGCACGTTGACCGCGTTCCAGCCCATGTGGGGAATTTTCAGGCGCACGTCTGTGGGACGAAAGCGACGGCACGTACCGGGAATCAGGTTTAACGTGGGAGTGTCGCCTTCCTCGGAATGGGTCAGGATAATCTGACAGCCGAGGCAAATGCCCAGGATAGGCGTTCCACGCTGAAAGGCCTCGCGCAGCGCGTTGTCCAGACCGCGCGCCTGTAAGACCTGCATGGCCGCCGCGGCATGGCCGACACCGGGAAAGATAAGGCGTTCCGCGCGGCGCACAACCTCCGCCTCTGCCGAGACTTGCGCCGCCAGGCCCAGATGATGAAGGGCGCGCTGAACGGAGGTGAGATTCCCGGCCTGATAATCAATCAGCGTAATCATTCATCAGCCTCCTGGTTTTGCGCGGCGGAAGGTGGATTGGCCGCCGCGTACTGCTCGCGCAGACACTCACGCAGACTCAGGCGGCCTTCGTACAATGCCCGTCCAATGATAACGCCGGCCAGCCCGGCCTGACGAGCGCGGCGCACGTCCTCCAGCGTACTCACGCCACCCGAAGCGACCACGTGCAGGCCACTGGCGGATTGGAGCGACACCGCGCTGCCCACATTGACGCCAGCCGCCACGCCGTCACGACGTACATCGGTCAATACGCACCACTCCACTCCCTGATCGCGCAGGTATTGTCCTACCTCCAGAACGGTCAGGGCGGTGGTTTCCTGCCAGCCGCCAATCGTCACTTTGCCATCCCGCGCGCCAATGTCAGCGGCGATCCGGGCTGGGCCATAGGTTTCCAGTGCCCAGCGCAACAGGGGCGGATTCTGGATGGCGGCTGTACCGAGAAAGATGCGTTCGACTCCCAATGCCAGCGCAGCGCGAATGGCGCTTTCCTCGCGCAGTCCGCCGCCGAATTCCACGTTCAGGCCAACGCTCAGGATACGTTCCAGCGCCTGCCAGCTGGCGCGCGTGTCCTCGCCAAAGGCCCCGTCCAGGCTGACGACGTGCAACCAGGCAGCGCCTTCGTCTTTCCAGCGTTCAGCCCAGGCGCGCGGGTCATCGCCGTACGTGGTCTGACGCTCCGGGTCGCCTTGCGCCAGGCGGACAACTTTGCCGGCACGCAGGTCAATGGCAGGGAAAACGGTGAATGGCATGAGAGAGGGGGACATGAGGGAGTGGGTGATTGAGTGATTGAGTGATTGAGGGATTGAGGGATTGAGGGATTGAGGTTTCAGGAGGTGAGTGTTCCTTTTGTGGAGGGAATCCCGCTGCGGCGCGCTTCCAGACGGGTGGCCGCGTCCAGGGCGCGGGCAAGGGCCTTGAACAGCGCCTCGGCTTTGTGGTGATCATCGCGACCGTACAGTACGCGTCCGTGCAGGGTACAGCGTGCGGCGAAGGCGAAGCTTTCCAGCGCGTGGATAATCAGGCTGCCGGGCAAAGTCCCGATCAGCGCTGCCGTCCATTCCACCTCTATTACCGCGTAGGGCCGGCCCGAGAAATCCAGTGCCACAAAGGCCAGCGACTCGTCCATCGGCGCATAGGCCGAGGCTATGCGGACGATGCCCAATCGCTCGCCGAGGGCGGCGTCGAAGGCTTTGCCAAGCGTCAGCGCCACGTCTTCTACGGTGTGGTGAGGGTCAACGTGCAGGTCGCCGCTGGCGCGTACCTTCAAATCAAACAGGCCGTGCAGCGCCAGTTGACTCAGCATGTGGTCCAGGAAACCGATGCCGGTGGTAATTTCATATTGTCCGCGACCGTCGAGGTTGAGTTCGATGTCCACCTCGGTTTCGCCGGTTTTGCGAGTGATATGGGCGGTTCTGGGGCTCATTCTGCTACCTTTCTGGCTCACAGGGATCGCAGGCATTGCAGGAGCGCGTCGGTATGCTCCGGCTTCCCAACGCTGATGCGAATGCAATCCTGCAGGCCGGGTTTATCAAAGTACCGTACCAGAATGCCATGCCGGGCCAGTTCACGTTTGAGGGCGGCCGCGTCACGCTCAAGTACGCGGCAGAGGATGAAGTTGGCACGCGATGGGTAGGGATGCAACCAGGGGATGGTCTTCAGGAGGCCCAGCAGACGTTCACGTTCGGCAATAATTTGTCGCACCGTATTCAGTAACTCCGCCGCGTGTTCGAGGGCGGTTATGGCAGCGGTAGCCGCGGCGACAGAAACATTATACGGCTGTTTGATTTTCCACAGATGCGGCATGAGCGCGCCGGGAAAGACGCCGAATCCGACCCGCAGCCCGGCCAGCCCGGCCCATTTGCTGAAGGTGCGCAGGACGATTAAATTGGTGCGCTGGGGGACTTCGGTAACCAGCGACGGCGCCTCGGCAAATTCGATATAGGCCTCATCTACGACTACCAGACAGGGCAGGTCAAGCAGACGCAAGATGACCTCGCGCGGAATCAGGCTGCCATCGGGATTGTTGGGCGAGGCCAGGAACAGCACGGCGGGATGGTACTTCCGCACGGCTTGCTTCAGGCCGTCCACGTCCACGCTGAAATCGGGGCGACGCGCCACGTTGACCACCCGCGCGCCGTTCAGGTCGCCGTCGAAGGCGTACATGCCGAACGTCGGTGGGCAGTTCAAGATCACATCGCCGGGGGTGATGACCAGGCGTAGGATCAGGTCGATCAGTTCGTCGGCGCCGGCACCGGCCAGGAGGTTCTCTTCAGGCACCTGATGATAACGCGCCAGCGCCGCGCGCAGGGCGCGACTTTCCGGGTCGGGATAAACATGGCCGTAGGGCATTTGCGCCAGAGCCTGCCGGATGGCCGGTAACATGCCGTAGGGGTTTTCATTGGCATCGAGTTTGATGATATCCTGCGGGGCGCGACCCAGTTGCTGGGAGAGCACCTCGAAAGGCAAAATCGGCTCATACGGGGGCATGGCGCGAATGTGGGCGCGAATCCGAGTCTGGGGATCGAACATGGATGATTTCCTGAACATGATGAATTCGGTTTGCTCCTGTGAAACCTGAGATTGCTTCGCCGCCTTTGGCGGCTCGCAATGACATGGGTGTACAATCCCTGGCAGAGTAAGGCCAGGAAACGTTGCTCTGGCCAGCGAGGTCAACCCTGCCATCAGCCGTTCGGGGGCAGCGCGCGCAAGTCGGCGGCGGCGGCGTGGGCGGTAAGACCTTCGGCGCGGGCGATGGTGGCCGCCTGTAGACTCAGGGCGCGCGCGGTAGCCGTGTCGAGGGCGATCAGGCTGGTAATCTTCACAAAGTCCAGCACATTGAGCGGCGAGGCAAAGCGCGCTGTTCCGCCGGTGGGCATGATATGGCTCGGGCCGGCGACGTAATCGCCCAGCACCTCAAAAGAATACTCGCCGAGAAACAGGCCGCCAGCATTGCGGATCAGAGCCGCTACTGCCTGCGGCTCGCGGGTGGCGAGGCAGAGATGCTCAGGGGCGTACTCGCTGGCCAGCGCGGCGGCAGTTTCCAGATCGGGCGTGAGTACAATGCCGCTCCGCCCCGCGAGCGATTGGGCAATGATGGCAGCGCGGGAAAGGGAAGCGGTCTGATGGGCTACTTCTGCCTGCACCGCGCGCGCCAGCGATTCGCTGGGGGTAAGCAAAATGGCGGTTGCCAGCACATCGTGTTCGGCCTGGGCAAGTAAATCCGCGGCGACCCAGGCCGGATTGGCGCTCTCATCGGCAATGACCATCGTCTCGGTAGGGCCGGCCAGGCCATCCAGACCAACCAGGCCGTACACCTGTTGCTTGGCCAGGGTAACGAAAAGGTTGCCGGCGCCAACGATTTTGTCTACGCGCGGCACTGATTCACTGCCAAAGGCCATGGCGGCAATCGCTTGCGCCCCACCCAGTTGATAGATTTCATCCACGCCACAGATGGCTGCGGCGGCCAGGATCACAGGCGAGGGGGCCGGCGGCGTACAGACGATAATCCGTGACACGCCTGCGACCTGAGCCGGAATGACCGACATCAGGAGCGAGGAAGGCAACGGGGCGGTACCACCCGGAACATAGACGCCGACGCGTTCGACGGGCGTGAAACGCTGACCGATCCGTCCGCCGAGGGCGTCGCTTTCCCAGTTCGGGATAGGCTGGAGTTCGTGGAAGGCGCGAATGCGCCGGGCGGCGGACTGTAAGGCCGCGCGCAGGTCAGCGGGGATGGTACGCAAGGCGTTCTCCAACGCGCCTGAGGACACGCGGAAATCGGTCAGGTCGGCTTTGTCGAGCAGCTGGCTCCAGCGCCGCAGCGCCGCATCGCCTTCGCGTTGGACGGAGCGCAAAATCTGCGCCACAGCCTGCGGCGGAGTGACGCCATCCCCGAACAGTTCTGCCGTCCGCGCCAGAGTCGCCGGCGGATATTCCATCGCCATCAGCGGCTGGCGCTTGAGAATTGTTTGACGAGCGCGCTCAACAGCGTAGATTTCCATCATTCGGCCTCCAGTTGTGCAAGCATGTTACGATATTCTTCAGGCTCTTCCTCGAAGATATAGGTAACCGGCGTAACCACCACGCCGCTGCCGCCTACCTCGCGCAGTTGAGCAATAGCCTGCACGAGCTGATCGCGGCGGACGATGAGATGGGCCGCGTACCATTTTTCGCCGCTGCGGGTGATGACTGGCGAGAGCGTTGGCCCTTGCAGGCCGCCGATCAGTGGACGGGTGAACATGCGGGCGGCGATACTTTCGGGCGAATCGCCGCGCATATTGGCAAATACCGAGACCGCCTCGCTGGCGCGCAGGTGCGCGACGACAAATTCCAGCAATTGACGCGCCAGCACCAGCGCGGCCGGGTCGCTCTTCAGGCGGGCTTTGTTGGCAATCAGACAGGCCTGCGACGCCAGAATTTGCCCATCCTCAATTTTCTTGAGGCGGTTATCGTGCAGTGTGGTGCCGGTGGAGACCAGATCGGTGATGATATCGGCGTAACCGATGGCGGGGGCAATTTCCAGCGTCCCTTCGGCAGTGATAAGTTCAATGGCTTCAATGCCATGTTGGGCGAAGAAGGCGCGGGTGAGCACCGGGAACTTGGTGGCCACGCGCAGGGGACGCTGCCACTGGGCCTGCAGGGCCTGTAAGTCGGCCATGCGGTTAATCTGCTCCCAGGCTTCTGGCACAATGACATGAAGCGTACAATGACCGAAACCAAGAGCCGGGTGCAGGGTCAGAATGCGGCCATCGCTTCCCCCTTTTTCTGCCAGCATGTCTCCCCCCGTGATACCAAAATCCAGGCTGCCGCTGCGCACGCCGACGACAATATCCCCGGCGCGCTGGAAGAGGACTGTCAGACCGGGCAGGGCGGGAATGCTGGCCTTATACTGACGCGGATTGGGACGGTGAACCGCCAGACCGGCTCGGGCGAGCAATTCCAGCGCGGGCTCGCTCAGTGTGCCTTTGCTTGGCAGGGCCAGGCGGATTTCTGAATCGCTCATGGCATTTCTCCTTGACAGTTCGTGGTAAAAATCGCGGGAATAAAAGAACGCCCCTCCATACCGGAGGAGCGCTGGGTTGGATGCAGAAGGACGGTCGGCATTAGCCCAAAACGACCCTGCCCGGTATGGGGGCCGGCAAACCATGATGATGTGCAGGGACTGGTCTGGACATAGCGGGCCAAATTTTAACACAGGAAAGGAAATCTGACAATGGCCTTGACGGATTCAGGATAACCTGATATAGTCAAGGCGTTAGTGTTCGCGTTGGAGTTGGTCAATAGAAATGCTGGCCCTCGCGATGCTAGAGGGTCAGCGTTTTTTGTACCACGGCTCGAACCCTGACAACCATCTTATTCGTTTTCTGTAAGGAGAAATGAAGCAATGTCAGAACGTATTGTCGGAACCGTCAAGTGGTTCAATGCCTCCAAGGGCTATGGTTTTATTGCCCGTGAAGGTGGCCCGGATGTCTTCGTGCACTACAGCGCCATTCAGGCCGATGGCTTTCGTAATCTGGAAGAAGGCCAGCAGGTAGAGTTCGAAGTCGAGCGCGGCAACAAGGGCCTGCAAGCCGCTAACGTGCGCCCTCTGTAACGTCGAGCGTACCCATTCACTTCCCTCCCCGGTGGGAGGGAAGTTCTTTTTAATGACGCCGGCCATATTGAAAACGCACAGGATGCTAGGCGGCCACCCGGCCTTCGACCTGACTCAGCCAGCGCCCGACGAACAGCGTCAGAAAACAGACCAGAGTCGCCAGACCGGCATTGAGAGGGCCTATCGTGGCAAAGTTCCAGTGGAGAAATGCCGCAAGAACGTGACCACCCCAAAAACCGATTTCTGCCAGAAAAAGATAGAGGAACAGTCGCTTTAGAGCATCCCCTTTCCAGACATGGAAAAGGGCTCCGTAAAACGCGGCCAGCAGGATACCAAAAAGCAAAGCAGGAAGAGTCATATCACCTCATGGCATGGAAACCTGGTTTGTAATTATTTAGCCCTGTCTCAAAACCGTTGTGGATGTCATGGTGAGGAGCGTTCTTTGCAACGAAGCAATCCCCAGGCAGTCCATTTCGCCTGATAAAGGGGAGATTGCTTCGCTGCCTTTGGCGGCTCGCAATGACATGGCTGAGTAGTTACCCTGGTTTTCGAGAAGCGTTGCCTCTATTCTCAAGCGCACCGTTCCTGACTCGGACGGTTGCTGCTGTCTCTGCCGCAGGCCTTCATCTCGTCGTTATCCAGTGCTGTTGAACTGTATATAACTTGCGATACAGGCCGTTCTCCCGGCCCATCAGTTCCTCGTGCGTTCCCCGTTCGCGAATGAGTCGGTCTTCCAGCACGATGATCTGATGCGCCCGGCGTATGGTGGAGAGGCGATGAGCAATGATGATTGTGGTGCGGCCTTTCATCAACCGCTCCAGTGCTTGCTGAATGAGCATTTCCGTCTCGCTATCGACGGCGGAGGTGGCCTCGTCCAGGATGAGAATCGGCGCGTTTTTGAGCAGGGCGCGGGCAATCGAGAGGCGTTGTTTCTGTCCGCCGGAAAGTTTTACGCCGCGCTCGCCAATCAGCGTATCATACCCCTGCGGCAGTTCGAGGATAAATTCGTGAGCGTTGGCCGCTTTTGCCGCCGCAACCATCTCGTCCTCGTTGGCATCCGGTCGTCCGAAGAGCAGGTTTTCGCGCACCGTCCCGTAGAACAAGAACACATCCTGTAACACAATGCTGATTTGCTGCCGCAGGCTATCGAGCGTATACTCTCGAATGTCGCGTCCATCCAGGTAAATCGAGCCTGCCGTCACATCGTAGAAACGTGGGATGAGGCTGACCAGTGTAGATTTCCCTACTCCCGTTGGTCCGACCAGCGCGGTGACAGTTTGGGGCGGGATTTCCAGACAGATGTCCTCCAGCACAGGCACGCCCGGCAGGTATTCAAAATACACATGCTCGAAACGAATCTCACCCTGCGCCGGTCGCTCAAAACGAACGGCGCCGCGCCGATTTTGTGGTTCTTGTGGCTCTGCCAGCAGGCCGGCCACGCGATCTGCTCCGGCCAGGGATGACTGGATCGACTCCCAGGCCCCGCTTAACTGGCGCACCGGCGCGTAGAACGTGTCCAGATACAGGAAAAAGGCCACCAGATCGGCCACCGGCAGAGCGCCCTGTAACGCTAACCGTCCGCCAAAGTAAAGCACAATCAACGTACCCAGCGAGGAAGTGAACTCAATAAAGGGTTGGAAAGTGGCCATCAGGCGCAAAGCGCGCAGCAGCGACTGACGATAATTCTCGATTCCTCGCCAGACTCGCCGCGTTTCTTCTACCTCTCGGGTGAACGCCTTGATTTCGCGAATGCCGGAGAGGTTGTCGTTGAGCAAGGCGTTCAATTCCCCCAGTTGCTGTTGGCGGTAACGAAAAGCCGGACGAACGTAACGGGCGTAGGCACGCAACGAGAGCACTACCAGCGGTATCGGGGCTGCACTCAGGAGAGTCAATTTCCAGTTCAGGCTTACCAGCACCGCCACCACGCCCGCTAAGGTAATCAGGTTGACCACCACATCGGGAATCGCATGCGCGATGAGTTGCTCAAACAGGTCGGTATCGTTGACCACGTTCGACATCAATGTTCCAACCTGTTTGTCTTCATAAAATCGCAGGGAAAGACGTTGCATGTGATCGTAGATATACTTGCGCACATCAGCCACTACCCCCCAGCCGGCAATGTGCGCAGCATAGGAGCGCACAAATTGCAATATGCCTCTCCCCACATAGGCCAGCAAAGCCACGCCAGTCAGACGGCTGATATACGCCAGGCTGCTTTTCCCTGGCGTGACATTCGTCACTTCATTCACCAGCGACCGAATCAACCAGGGGATCAGCAGTTGAATACCTACCAACGCCAGCATACTGACAGCCGTGAGCGTCAGATGCCAGGCATAACGACGCGCATAGGTGAAAATCAGAGGTAAAGGTTTCATAGCAGAGGCGAGGATTGCTTTCTTCCCGGAAGTATTATCATTATAACGCGAGATGGATTGGCAACGATTCGCCTCTTGTGAGGCAGTTGTGGGTTATACAGAATCAGCCGGCTCTACCAGAGCCTGATGGAACGCGCCGGCCAAGATTTTCCTGCGAGGTGAGCAATGTCCTGGGATTTTAACGGCGTATCTGTCTGGGAAGGGTGGGAAGGCCCCCGCGAAACGATCACCCATGATGAGGAAGAGGCCAGGAAAGCGCTTCTGACCCTGCACCGCCCGGTCTATGCCGTGAGCCTTGACGGTCAGCCGGGCCTGACGGTGGAAGGTCGGCCGGTCGCCGGACAGGGGAATGCGGCGTTGCTGGCCCTGGCGCCGGCGCTGACGCCCGAAGCGCTCGGAGATAGCGACTTCAAAACCTGTTATGGGACGCGCTACGCCTGTTATGGCGGCGCTATGGCAAATGGCATTGCCTCTGTGGCAATGGTCGTTGCCCTCGGTAAGGCTGGCTTCCTCGGCTCCTTTGGCGCAGCCGGGCTTGCGCCAGAACGCGTCGAGGCGGCCATTCGTCAGATTCAAGAGGCGTTACCGCAAGGTCCCTATGCGTTCAATTTGATTTTCAGTCCCAATGAAACCGGCCTGGAACAGCGCCTGGTGGACTTATATCTGAAGTATGGCGTACCGGTCATAGAGGCCTCGGCTTACGTTGACCTGAGTGTGCCGCTGGTGCACTATCGTCTGGCCGGCCTGCAAACGGATGCGCGCGGCAACATTCTGGCGCGCAACAAAGTGATTGCCAAACTCTCGCGCAAGGAAGTGGCGCGCCGTTTCATGGAGCCTGCCCCGCGCGATATCCTCGACCGGCTGTTGGCGGAGGGCAAGATTACCGAGCAACAGGCGCGGCTGGCGCTGGAAATCCCGCTGGCCGATGACGTGACCGTCGAGGCCGATTCTGGCGGTCACACGGATAATCGTCCGCTGGTTGGCCTGCTGCCTGCCATGCTGGCTCTGCGGGACGAGATTCAGGCGCAGCGTCGCTATCCGAAACCGGTGCGGATTGGCGCTGCCGGTGGCATCAGCACGCCGACAGCGGCTCTGGCCGCTTTTGCCATGGGCGCGGCGTATGTGGTGACCGGCTCGGTTAATCAGTCCTGCGTCGAAGCGGGCACCTGTGACCATGTCAAAAATTTGCTGGCTCAGGCCGATATGGCCGAGGTCACGATGGCGCCTGCGGCGGATATGTTCGAGATGGGCGTCAAAGTACAGGTATTGAAGCGCGGGACACTTTTCGCCATGCGTGCACAGAAGTTGTACGAACTCTACAGCCGCTATACATCTATTGAGGAAATTCCCCCTGCCGAACGTCAGAAACTGGAAACCCAGATTTTCCGCCGTCCACTGGAGGAAATCTGGAGCGAGACGGTCGCCTTCTTCACCCGGCGCGACCCGGCGCAGCTGGAGCGTGCGAACCGCGATCCGCACCAGAAAATGTCGCTCATTTTCCGCTGGTATCTGGGGCTATCTTCGCGCTGGGCAGTCAACGGCGAAAAAGGGCGTGAGATGGATTACCAGATCTGGTGTGGCCCGGCCATGGGGACTTTCAACGATTGGGCACGCAATACCTATCTGGCTCAACCGGCCAATCGCCATGTGGCGGACATTGCCCTGCAATTGCTCACCGGCTGCGCCTATCTCTGGCGGGTGCAGACATTGATTCTGCAGGGCCTGCGGTTGCCGGCGACGCTGCAGAGGTATGCGCCTCAATCTCCGCTAGTAACCTCAATGTAGTCCTGTCTGCGCCGCAGCGCGTATCCGGCGCGGCAGATAGACGGCGACGGTCGTCCCCTGGCCAACCTGAGAACGGACCTCGATGTGCCCTCCATGTCCGTTCACTATCTTTTTGCAGATAGACAGTCCCAGGCCTGATCCGGCGGCGCGTTGTTCTGTTCCCTGCACCCGGTAGAATTTCTGAAACAGGCGCGGGATTGCCTCGGCGGGAATGCCGACTCCCGTATCCTCAACCTGCAGGGCCCAGAATGGCTCCTCCAGCGTCGCCGTCAGGGTGACTTTGCCCCCAGGACGGTTGTATTTAATCGCGTTGCTGAGCAGGTTCAGCACAACCTGCTTGAATTTATCCCGATCCGCTTCCACTGGAGGAAAATCGGCGGGAACCTCGCTTGCCACATGCACATGACTGGCCTGAGCCAGAGTCTGCATGACCTGACAGCATTCATCCAGCAAGGGCCGCAGGTCAAAACGGGTCACATGGAATTGAACACGCCCGGATTCGAGACGGGCCAGATCGAGGAAAGAGGAAGCCAGCGTGTGCAGACGCTGTGTTTCGTCGTAGATGCTGCGAATCATCTGGTCACGCTGTTCCTGAGAGATTTCTGGCCGCAGGAGCAGATAGGCAGCCATGTTGATGGACGAGAGGGGGGTGCGCAGTTCATGCACGAACTCGGCGATCAAATCGGATTGTTGAAACAGGCGACTGTTCTCAATGGCAATGGCCGCCTGTGCGCACAAAACGGTCAGCAAGTCCTCATCCGTATCATCAAACTCGCCGGAACGTTTGTTTAAGACCTCCAGAACACCGATGACGCGCTCTTTGGCAATCAGCGGCGCGCCCATCAACGAGTGGGTGGCGAAACGGGTTGTTTCTTCGATCACACCAAAGTAACGGGGGTCCTGATGAACGTTGGCCACGCGCACCGGCTTGCGGTTCGAGACTACCCAGCCGGCGATGCTATCCATTGGCACAACCAGACCGCGCATGGTAGGCTCGTCCAGGTTGGTGGCTACCTGAAAGTAAAGGCGGTGGGCGGCCTCGTCGTAAAGTAAGATCGAGGCTGCTTCGGCCCCGCTCAGGTCGGCAGCCGCGTGGACAATACGGGTTAGCAAAGTATCCAGATCGAGCGTGGAGGCCAGATCGCGCGCGATCTCGATGAGGCGACGATAATCCTGCAACGGATTTCGCGTGTCACTCATGCCTTTTGTTTTTCCAGGCTCAGGATGGCCTCGGTCAGTTTGCGGAATTGCAGGGCGAACTGCTGGATGGCCAGCGAATCGGCTTGATACAGCACTGCCGTGGTCTTCATCCGCGCTGCCTGATAGAGCAGTTCTGGCGCCGGCATAATCGCGGCGGCCACAGGGTATCCTAATTGCTCCTGCACCTGCGTCCAGTTCAGTTGTAATTCCGAACGCACACGGTGAACGGTGACCGGCAGAATGGATTGCGCTTTGCATCCCAGGGCGGTTAAGTCGGCAATCAAGGCCCGCGCGTGTTGCACTGACGCTTCCTGAGGTTCCACAACGAGTACCAGCGCCTGACAGGCCTTAACCAGTTTCTGTGTCCAGAGCGGCAGGCCGGATCCCAAATCGAGAATCAGGTAGGAGGCCAGATAAACCAGGCGGTTGAGCAGGATTTCGATCTGGGCGCTGTTGCCCATTAACGCCGCGTCGCGCGGCTGCATGGAAGCGAATAAGAACGATATTCCTTCCCGGAGAGTGAAGAGGGAATCCCTGACCTTCTGGCGGGTAATCTCTGACTGATTGGCCTGTAATAACTGGGTGAGCGCGTCGAGGTCGGTCTGCCCCAGGTCTGCGCCCAGCGTACCCTGGCCAGGACGCAGTTCGGCGACAATCGTATCCGCCCTGGCCAGCATGGACAGGCTGCAGCCCAGATTGGCGGCCACGGTCGAAACGCCCAGACCGCCGCGCGCTGCCAGGACGCCCACGGTGAAGGCGCGCTGTTCGGCTTTGGGCGTCTCGGCTGCCGGTCGTCCTTTGGTCGAGCGCGCTAACAAGGCTTTGACGTGAGCCAGAAGTTCGGAGGGGTGCGTTGGCTTGGTCAGATAGTCGTCGGCGCCGGCTTCGAAGCCCGTCACTTTGTCATCCAGTTGAGATTTGGCGGTAAACATCAGGATCGGGATGCTGGCCGTATCCGGGTTCGCGCGCAGACGCCGGGCCACCTCGTAGCCATCCATCTCCGGCATCATCACGTCGAGCAAAATCAAGTCGGGATTTTCATTCTCGGCTTGAATCAAGCCCTGGCTGCCATTGTTGGCAACGACAATCCGATATCCTTGCCGTTGGAGCATCATGCCTACCAGACGCAGGGTATCGACGTCGTCATCAATGATCAGTATCTTCTCCGCCATGGTCCTTTTCTCTTTCTAACGGCATCGAATTTTGCCGCGGCGTTCGAGCCGCTCGCAAACAAACCGGGGAACGATTGCGGGCATGAGGAGTAAGCCCGGCATGTCCAGGAACAACCATGTTCTTCCATCACAAGGATAGCACAAAGGCGGCGGGGAGGCAAGGTACTTGCTACATTTCGCGTCGGACGGCGAGCAGCAGATTTTCTGCCTTGAGTTCGCCCAGGGTGTAGCAGGGCGCCTGGAGATGGTTGGCCAGGGTTTGAGCCAGGCCCTGGTCGAAGGAAACGTGTTCCATGTTGATCACCACGCTGCGGAAATGTCGCGCCGCGATTTGTTCGGCAAAACGGTAGGCTTCTTCCTGGGGGGGCATGGGGCCGATGGAGACATTGCCGGCGCCGTCGGTCAAGACAATCAGCAGGGGTTCCACATCGGGGTGCAGGCGCTGCTCCTGAGTCAGCACCTCATAGGCCAGCAGCAAGCCGGCGGAGAGGGGCGTTTTGCCCCCAACGGGAATATCGGCCAGGGCGCGTTGCGCCAGCTGGACCGAGTTCGTGGGCGGCAGGACGAGCGTGGCGCGATCTTTCTGGAATACGATGAGGCCTACCCGATCACGCCGCTGGTAAGCGTCGGTCAGCAGCGAAAGGATAGCGCCTTTCGTAGCCGTCATGCGCTCGGCCACTGCCATAGACCAGGAAGCATCTACCAGAAAGAGGATGAGATTGGCGGTTTTCTTGACACGCACTTTCCGCTGCAGGTCGCTCTTCTGGATTGCCAGCGCCAGATGTTCGCGCTGCCTGGCGCGCCGTTTTTGATAAGGGGCGGCAGCGCGCAGGGTGGCGTCGAAGGCCACGTCATCGGTGCGACCGTTGGCCGGCCGCGCTTGAATGTAACGTCCGCGTTTGCGTTCGGTGCGCGTGCGTGAGCGCCGACCCGCCAGGCGTCGCGTCAGTTTATCCAGCGGCGTGTCCAGGCGGCGTGGAGCGAACGTTTCTCCGACTTCTACTTTCCGGCCCCCCTCCCACCAGCGCGCCTCGAGGGAGACTTCGGGCGGCGCCGACTGGGAAGGGAATTCTGGCGCGGCGTCCTGCTCAAGAGTCTCTTCCCCTGTCTCCACGTCGGTTACGAGTTTTTTTTTACTCCTTCCTCTTGCGGTAAACGTTCTTCTTCTGCCTCCCCTTCATCGCCTGCCATGCCTTGTAATTGCTCAATGCGTTCCTGTAACTGCGCCGGTGAGATTTCTGCCTGCTGGAAGGGACCACGCTTGAGGCGGTGAGGCAGGGCGAGTTCGGCGGCCAGCGCGATGTCGCGATTGGTGATGGCCTCCCGACCTTCGAAAGCCGCGTGGGCACGCGCGGCTTTCAGGATCACCAGATCGGCGCGGTGGCCATCCACGTTGAGGGAGGAGGTCAACGAGGCAATGCTAAGCAAATCCCGCCGGGTGTAAGTGACTTTATCCACCAGGGCACGAGCCTGCTCGATCATACGGGAGAGTTTCTGTTCATGGGGCAGCCATTGATTGCGGAAGCCATCCGGATCCCGTTCAAAGGCCAGGTTGCGTTCGATAATCAGCACTCGCTCGCGCGCCTCGCGGATGCCGGTGATATCCACCGACAGGGCGAAACGGTCGAGGAGCTGGGGGCGCAGGTCGCCCTCTTCCGGGTTCATGGTGCCGACCAGGATGAAGCGCGCCGGGTGGGTGAAGGAGATGCCTTCGCGCTCGACGATGTTCATCCCCATGGCCGCCGAATCGAGCAAGACATCCACGACGTGGTCATCCAGCAGGTTGACTTCGTCAATGTAGAGCAGGCCCCGGTTCGCGGCGGCCAGCACGCCCGGCTCAAAATGCCGTTCTCCCTTCTGAATCGCCAGTTCGATATCCAGGGTGCCAACGACCCGGTCCTCCGTGGCCGAGACGGGCAAATTCACGAAAGGAATGGGTTTTTCATCCACCGGCAGCGGCTCACCGGAGGCCGCCCGTTCGCGACATTCGGTGCACCAGGAAGCCGGAGCGTCGGGATCACAACCGAAACGGCAATCGCGCACCACGCGCACTTTGGGCAGCAAGGCGGCCAGAGCACGGGCTGCGGTGGATTTGGCCGTGCCGCGCTCGCCACGAATCAGCACGCCCCCAATGCGCGGGTCCACGGCGTTCAAAATCAAGGCGCGCTTCATGCGCTCCTGACCGACAATGGCAGTGAACGGGTAAATCGTCAGCATCTTTCTCGACCGGCGTGGAGGGAATATCGTCTTCGAGACCTCATTATACTACTTCTTGAGGCGAGGAATCGTTCGCGCGCATCCTGTGCTGGGATAAAATCACTGAATTCAGCTATAAAAAACGCTCAAAGGGGATGATATCCCCATTCAACCAACCGAAGCGGCCGGACCTGCCCTATTCTTCCCGGAGGTATCCCATGAGCAAATCTGGCGGTTTGACCACGGCGAAGTCATCCTTTCCGATGCCTGATTGTTGCCTGGAATCGGATGAGCAGTTTGCACGCCCAAAGTCAGGGGAGCACAGGCAGTGGTGAATTTTCCAACGGTTCGACTTTCACGATGACCCACGCGCCGGTTTCCGATGCCTGTATGCTGATGTAGGCCGCTTTCGCCTCTTCCATTTGTAGAAAAACCAACATGTTCTCGCCATCCGGTAATGAACGTGAACCGCTCAATGTCCACCCCTGGGCTTGAAGTTGCTGTTCGTAAAAACTCTGGATGTGTGCAGCGTCAGAGGAGGTGATATAGGCCAGCGTTCCCGGCAAACGCTGAATGTCCCGGGCGTCGGGCAGGGAGGGGAAATCGGTTAACACTGCCGGGCAACCTTCCGGCAAGGGGGGATCCACCACCGCATTGATCTGAGTGAGCTCGTATTCAAACACCTGTTCGCCTGTTGTCCCTTTCCCCAAAAGATCGCCCTCATCCTGGATACGCATGGTGTATTTCACGACGTACCCGCCCCCTTCGGCCAGCCAGATTTGGCCCTCAACTTTAGTATTGGCTGGATATCCCAGGGAAACAGTATCGAAAGTATAACGCCGGGCTTGAACGCCGTTTATCTCTTCCGGGCCGCTTTCGTGCGCGGCGAACAAGGGGGGCAAAAGACGGGCCGGCACCAAAGGTTCGGCACCCGCCGCACGCTCGCCCCACCAGACCTGGCATTGCTCATCATTCAATTTCCGGTAATATGCCTCGCCAACATTGCCGGTAGTAATTCTTTCCTGCCCTCCTTCTGCATCGGGAATTACAGCGTTGGTAAATTGCGTTTGAGTTTCGCGATTGAAAACCAGGCGGTAAGACTCGTTGGACTCAATCGGTTTACCATCTTGCGTCCCGTGCAGAGAAATGGTCAGGGTTTGAATGTAACTCTGCAATCCATCTAGCCCCACTGTCGGATCAGGCAGGAAATAACCGCTGAGGTCCGCCGTCTCCGTACTTCTCGCCAGGGGGGAGGAGATAACACACGAAAGCGACATCAAGGCCAGGGAGATAAAAATCAGCGCGGCGCGTTTCATGGCTTCCTCCTTGGAACAATAGTCACTGCCAGGGTGAAAGGTTCTTCTCCCGCACAATTAAAGGTGACATTCTGCGTTCCCCCTTTAAAACTGAAATTATCTATCTGGACTTCGCACTGGCCGAAAGTATATTCTGGAAAAGTCATGCTTCCGCTGTAGTCCTCCGAGGTGCAAGTGAGCGTTGCGGCGTTTACGTTCAAGGTTTCCAGCGTCATAGTGACTTGGGCATTGCCGTCTTCCCCCATTTGTCCGCTGAATGAGATCCCCGCACTGCCTTCCCAGGGTGAATTTTGCGTACAAGAACCCTCTTCAGAAGAATATGGCAGAATGGTGCCCCATATTGTCTGACTTCCAGTGCCGGTAATTTCCCCGTTTTCTGTTACAGTAACCAGCCCGCTGCCAGTGTAAGTCGTTATCATCGTGGTGACGTCATACGAGAACGTTGACTGTTTACCGAACAGTATTGAGGCCTCGCACTCTACGATTTTGAAGGTCACGGTGAAGGGAGGGGCGGTGTACCCCGCAGAGACGTTAATCGCGATTGTCCCGGTTCCTGCTTTTTTATCCGCCGTATAAGTGAAGTTACCGGTATAGGTTTTGTTGAGCATGACCCGCGGGTAAACAAATTTTTCTGGTGTGACTTTTCCATTTGTAGCATTGATGAGCACATTCCCTCGCAACGGTTGCGGGATCAAGGGCGCGGCTTTGCCTGCATAAACATAGGCAAAGTAATACTCAAGGCTGATTTTTTCTCCTGCGCAGAGCGTGGCTGGGATATCTGGCGTCATTAATCCAACCACAATGGGAGACGGAGATTTTGAGTTGCCTGTCTCTGCACTCGCTATTCGCTCGTCCCCGAACATTGTCAAAAACAAGGCCAGCAGGATCACCCATCCTTTTCGTGCCAACGTGTTTCCTGTCATTTCTCTCTCCTTTTCTGTCGTTGCGACTCGCGTAACATGTCGCCTGGAACTGTTTGTTTAGCCTGCAAGTTTCAGCGGCAGCGGCAGGACAGGCGAGATACCTTTGCCCCAAAACCACTTTGCTGACTCGCGGCTCACCCCCTGAGGTTTTTCCTGGGGAAGCAGATAAGCCCGTTCTCCCAGAACGGTGTTGGACGGTGGCGAAGGGAGTAATCCCTCGCGTCCATAGCCTCTACTTCTTTTCTACTTTTGTTCCGCATTCCGCGCAGAATTTCGCATCTGGACTGAGTCTTGCACCGCATTTTGTGCAATGATTTTCTGCATCGATCTTCGCACCACATTCTGGACAGAATTTGACTTTAGCAGGCAGGGGTGCATTGCAAACAGGACAGGTGGCTCGCACGCCTTCGCGCCAGTTTTTCTCTTTCAGCATTTCCCGATCCTCTTCGGCCACTTGAGAATGTGCCCAGATTTCTTCTACCGTTCGACTGGCCTGGGCCGCAGCCATTTCTACCCCCACATCAGGGGCACAGTTCTTGCATAGGCCTTTCCTGACATTCCAGCAACTCTTGCGACATACCCACGATGAGCACCGAGGACATTGCACAAAGTCGGGTTTGAGTTCCTCCATTGCCTTTGTAAAGGCTTCATCGTGAGCCTTCTCCCAAGTCGCCGAACGCGCCCGCTCCCCCAGGTTGGCTGCTTGACCGAAAACTCCACCAAACAGGCTGCCTGCTGCATCCAGCGCGTTGGAGATCGTTCCCAACGCGAAAGGTTGAAAGTGCGTCCGGAACCCCGACCCGCACCGATCGCAATAAAACTCAAATTGAAACCCCTGATCTGTGCTAAGGTCAGAGTAATTCTGAGTAAATTCTATTTTGGCCATAGGTTTCTCCTAGCATGAACAAAGCCATCCCTGGGGGCTTTCGAACTTTTTTATAGCCGTCCAAAAGCACCAATGTGAACCACCGTCTGAAGGGCGGTCAGATAGTTGCTTTTTTAAAGGAACATAAGCACATTATATCCCCACTTCCCCAAAAATCAAGTTCGCGCGTTCTGGTGATTCCCACAAGTCAACATTGAAAAAGCTCTGCCCCTGTGGTAATGTTTGTTGTCACATAACTCAAACTCAGGAGGCAGAGCCATGTTGAATATACCGCTTACCGAAATTCTTGCCAGGATGCCGTTGCGGAGATCGAACAAGCACTGGCAGAATTTCTTGCTCCGATGATGCAGAAGACGACCTGCATCCCAACCCTGTTACGCTGCTCACGAACATCCCCTTGCTCAACGTCGCCACCGCCCAGCAGGTCTACGCTAATTGGCGCTTGCGTGGCCGCATTGAACACGGGTATCGCTTTGACCAGGAACAAGGTCTGGATGTGGAAGATGTGCGCGTTCGCACGCTGGAGCGGATGCGCCATATCTTTGCGTTGGTGCTGGCAGCCGCACAGTTCGTCTTTTTTATCGCCAGGCCTGCCCAGAGGAAGTGGTACTCTGGCTGCGAAAACTGGACGGTAAGTTGGGGCTGAAGAGCGATCGGGTGAGATGTGGGCAACCACGAGTTAATCACCGGTCTGCTTGACCATCAAATAGCCCAGGTGGGAAATGCCCAAGAGGGCTACCATACTATCAGAAAAAGCCGGCAAATCTACCACAGTGGCGGATTGCCAGGTCGGCTCGGCCTGGAGCAAACCCCAGATCATAACGCCATAGGTGAAGACCAGAATAATCGTCAGGAAAAACATTTGCACCTTGGACGGATCCACGACGCGGTAGTTGCTGACCAATTCCCCGCGCAACAGGTCGCTCCAATCGGCCTGGTCGAGGCTGTCGTTGACGTGCATATCCCCTTTGCGGTTTTCCAGCCCGGCCTGGAACTCATCCCATTCTTTCTCCACGTTTTCCAGCGCGGTTTCGGCGCTTTCCAGAGCCTCTTTGGCCGCTGGTTCTTTTTCCTGAGTCAAACGCTCCAGTTCTAACTGGGCAGCGGGGTATCGTTCGTCATTCGGCAGAATGGACAACAATTCCTGTTTACGGGTAGCCAGTCGCGCCAGTTCGCGGTTGGCCTGTTCCAGCGCGGCCTTCGCGCGATTCATCTTCTCGACCAGCAGTTTCCGCTGATCCTCCAGTACCAGCATTAACTTGCTACTCTGCTTTTCAGTCTTTTTACTCTTTATCCAGGAGGCGCCTGCCAGCGAAACGGCGCTGATGCCCATCGCCAGCAGCAGTTCCTCGGGAAAGCGGATATTCAGGGGGTCATAAGTGGCCTTTGATGAAGGGGCCGCCTGCAGCAGCGGAATCATCCGGTCGAGGGCGATGACGGTGAAGGCAGAAAACGCCAGCGTGGTCCAGAGGATAATCTGAAGGCGCGAAAGACTCATCTTGAAACGATTATCGATGAGAATGCCAACCCAGCGTCCCCCGCTTTTTTTGCCATTCGTTTTTTCCTGGGTGACGGCCTTGCCGATGAAAGCCAGAAAGCCGACAAACCAGAGAATCGTCGCCAGCCAGCGCCATTGAATAGGGAAAATACCGGCCAGCCCTGTTGTCAGAATCAGTATCAAAAACAGAATTGTCGCCAGTAGCATAATTGCCTCCAACGTTTTGATAAGGTAAAAACGCGGTGTTTTCCTGTCGCTGCGAGCGGTGACGAAGCGCAATTCCCTGCTCATACAAAGTATAAACCGTGTTGGGCAGACAGGCAATGAAAAGGTGTTCATGCAAAAGTTGTCGTACGAATGTTGCTCTGTTGCCAACACTCTCAACGTATGTCACGGCGAGCGAAGCGAAGGGGATTGCTTCGCCGCCTGGGCGGCTCGCAACAGAGCATATGGATGTCAAAAACTGGCAAAATCACAGGGCTTTCGTATTGCGTGCAATAACTTTTGCGTGCCTACCCGCTCGTTCTCGTTCCTTGCCTTACAGGGCACTTTGCGGATACAATTATTGAAACAGGTGCCCCATGAAGATTCTGGCCGTCAGCGATGAGGTGAGCGAGAGCGTATATTCGGCCAACATTCGCCAGCGCTTTGGGGGAGTGGATTTTGTGGTGGGCTGCGGGGATTTACCGTATTACTATCTGGAATATATTGTAACCATGCTACATACACCGTTGTATTACGTCCCCGGGAATCACGACCCGCTGTACCGGCAGAACGTGCTCTCCTCGCTCGCCGCCGGATGTGAAAATATTGATGGGCGTATTGTCCGCTATCGTGGTTTACTTCTGGCGGGTCTGGGTGGCAGCATTCGCTATAAACCTGTGGGCGATAACCAGTACACTCAGTTCGAGATGAATCGCCGCGCCCTGCGTCTGGCAATTCGTCTATTCTGGCTGCGGTTGGTGCAGCGAAAAAGGCCGGATATCCTGGTGGCGCATTCTCCCCCCTTCGGCATCCATGATGACGCCGACCGGGCGCATACCGGCTTCCATGCCTTCGTGCACTTGATTCGTGTCTTTCAGCCTCGCTACTTCTTGCATGGTCATACTCTGGTCTACAAGCCCAACGTGGCTCCTCCTGTGACCCGCGTCGGCGAAACACAGGTTATCAACGTCTATCCTTACCGTGTCATTGAAATCGAGACGCCATTACCGGTCGTCGAGGGGAACAACCATGAGCGTTGATCGTTGGCGTCTGATTCAGACGGCTCCCGCGCGTGGGGCGTGGAATATGGCTCTCGATGAAGCGCTCCTGGAATCCTGTGAGCGCGGCGATTCGCCACCTGTGCTGCGCCTGTATGCCTGGCAGCCGCCTTGCCTCTCGTTAGGATACGCGCAGCCGCTGCAAGATGTTGACCTGCCCCGTCTGAGCGAACGTGGCTGGGACCTGGTCCGCCGCCCAACCGGTGGACGTGCCATCCTGCATACCGACGAGTTAACGTATGCCGTCATCGGGCCCCTGGGTCACCCATTGCTGGCAGGCCCGGTACTGGAATCGTATCGGCGACTGGCGCGTGCGTTACTGGCAGCCCTGCACGCGCTGGGTTTGCCGGCAGAAATGAACTGTCAGGAGGATGGCCACCCTTCGCCGGCGATGGCCAACCCGGTCTGCTTCGAGGCCCCCTCAGCCTATGAGATTGTCCTGCAGGGGAAAAAACTGATCGGTTCCGCCCAGGCGCGGCGAAGAGGCGGCGTTTTACAACATGGCACGTTGCCTCTGTACGGCGATTTGACGCGCATCGTCGAAGTACTGTCTTTTCCCGATGAGCGCGCGCGGCGTACCGCCGCGACGCGTCTGCTACAACGCGCGACCACGGTCGAGATGGCCTCCGGACGTCGCGTAACCTGGGAGATGGCAGCTCAGGCCTTTGCGGAAGCCTTCAGCCAGACATTATCCATACAGTTCGAATTCTCCGAACCGACGATCTCGGAGAAGAGACGCGCGGAAGAACTGGTCCGTCTCCGCTATGCCAATCCAGACTGGGCCAAACGAGAAAGCGCGCCCGGTTAACAGCCTCCTGTAACCTGTTTTGCTTCAATATCTCTTACCCTGTAGAAAAGAGGTGCTCCATGGAAAAACGTCGTACCTGGTATCCGGTCTTTGTGGTGGTGGTGTTCTTCCTGTTCATCTTTCTCCACCAGACGGACAAACTGTTAATCGGCTCTTTACAGCTTCCCATCAGCGAAACGTTTCATCTCGACGATTTCCAGTGGGGATTGATCAACTCAGGTGCGTTGATTATTGGCACGCTTCTGTATCCCGTCTGGGGTTATCTCTACGATCGGTATGCGCGGCCAAAATTGCTCGCCCTGGCCTCTCTCATCTGGGGCGCGACAACCTGGCTCAGTTCGCTGGTCAGAACATATCCCCAGTTTCTGGCAACCCGCGCCTCGACGGGCGTTGACGATTCCTCCTATCCGGGTCTCTACAGTCTGGCGGCAGATTACTTCGGGCCGAAAGTGCGCGGCAAGATTTATGGCATCTTGCAATTGCCCGCGCCGCTTGGTTATCTGGCCGGGATGATCCTGGCGCTGGTAGTCGCCCCCTTGTTGAATGACCGCTTCTTCCACCTGGAAGGCTGGCGGTGTATCTTTTTGATAACCGGCTTGTCAGGCATCCTCATGGCTCTGGTCATCTTCTTCGGTATTCGAGACCTGCCGCGCGGCAAAGCCGAACCGGAGTTCGAAGGGATGGAAGACGTTGGTCAATTCCGCTTCTCCTGGCAGGAAGCCAGAAAAATCTTCAAGAAGAAGACCATGTGGTTTGTCTTCCTGCAGGGATTCGCCGGCGTATTCCCCTGGAATGTGATTACGTATTTCTTCATCGGTTATTTGCAGACCGAACGACATTACGATAACAATGCGGTATTGATGGTCATGGGACCGGTGGTGATCATCCTTGCTGTGGGGCATTTTCTTGGCGGGATGCTGGGGGACTGGTTGTTCCGGCGCACTCCGAAAGGGCGCATTCTGGTCTCATCGGCTGGGGTGATTCTGGGCGCTATGTTCCTGTTGTGCGCGCTGCTCACGCCGATAGAATCACGCACCACCTTTTTCATCTGGACGGCGCTCACGGCGTTGTTTATGCCATTCTCTGCCCCCAACGTCGTGGCAACGATCTTCGACATTATGGCGCCTGAGGTGCGTTCCACAGCGCACGCCGTGGAGTATTTTGTAGAAAACAGCGGCGCCGCCCTGGCGCCCATCCTGGCCGGCGCTCTGGCGAGGGCTACCAGCAGCAAACAAACAGCCATCCTGACCATTTGTATTACCGCCTGGTTGTTGTGTTTCGTCCTGTATCTGGGCGCGTTGTTCTTTATTGAGGGCGATATTCGCTCACTGCGCACCCTGATGGCCGAGCGAGCGGCTCGTCAACGCGCCGCGGCGGCCCGCTGACCTCCTTCAGGCAGTTCGAACGGCCTGCGTCAAATCATGAATCCAGCGGCGAGTGAAAAATCGCCGCAATCCCAGTCCCCATTTGGTCAGTTCCTCCGCCATGACCAGCAGATAAACCCAGTAGACCGGCAGATGCAACACGAGACCACCCAGAGTCGCCAGCGGCACTCCTACTACCCAGATGGTGCAACCGTCAAGGGCCAGCAGGAAACGCACATCGCCACCGCCGCGTAACACGCCAACGATGACTACCATGTTCACCATCCTTAACCAGAGCAACGTTCCCAGGATAGTTAACAGCCGGTAAGCAGACTCGGAAGCCGGCACGGAGACCTGATAAAGGGACAGAATCGGGACGCGCAGGAGCAAGACCGCCGCCCCCACGCAAAGCCCAAGGCTTGCCGCCAGCCCGATTGAGCGCGCGCCATAACGGTAGGCTTCCTCCCGTTCCCCGGCGCCAATCTTGTTTCCAACCAGCACGGTTGTCGCATTGGCGATGCCGGCAAAAATGGTGAAAGCCACATTATCTACATTGGCAAGAATGTTTACCGCGGCCAGCGCGTCGGTGCCAATGCGGCCATAGATGGCATTATACGTTGTAATGCCCATGGACCAGAGCAACTCGGTCAGGGCAACCGGTAGAATGGGGCGCACCGCCTGGATGAAGAAGCGACGATCAAAGGACAACAATTCGCGCCCGCTGGCCGCAATGGGTGAATGTGACAGATAGGTAAAAGCAATCAGCGTCAGACATTCCAGCACACGGGCAATCAGAATAGCCCAGGCGGCGCCAATAATTCCCATTTCGGGCAATCCCAACCGTCCAAAAATCAGGCCATAGGACAGGATGACGTTCAGAATCAGCGCCCCGACACCAATCGCGACCGGCGTTTTGACGTTGCCAATGCTCCGCAGGATGAACGCATAGGCGGAAGTAGTAGCATAGAAGACGAAGCCGCCCGAGGAAATGCGCAGGTATGCGCTTCCCAAAGCAATGACCTGGGCATCCTGGGAGTAAAAAGAGATGATCCGCTCTGGCACCGTGGTGGACAACGCCAGAAAGAAACCGCTGATACCCAGACTGAGCCACAGGCTGATGGCAAGCACTTTACGAATACTGGCAACATCTTGTTGACCCCATAATTGCGCGGCAACCATTGCAGCGCCACTGACCAGGCCAAACAGGATGACTGCCAGCAGGAAACCTACCTGGCCAGCCGCGCCGACGGCTGCCATCGCGGCATCGCCCTTTTGCCCGATCATGACAAATCCCACCATGTTTAACGCCGCAAAGGCAAATTGTTGCAAGGCGATCGGCATTGCCAGAGCCAGCAATTGACGGAAGTATTCCGGCTGCCGATACAGTGCAACCACGCGAAGTATCATCGAGGCCAGACGTTTCACGGGGATGGCTTCTGGTAAACGCGTACGTAGTCCACGTACATGGATTGAGGAAATACGCTGGTGGCATCGGGATTGCCAGGCCAGTAACCGCCTACCGCAACGTTGATAATCAAATAGAACTCCTGATCAAACGGGGCCGGATAGGAGGCTCCTTCTTTTGACGTAAACCACTCATGAGCGGCAAAATATTGGTGTTCGTCCACGTACCAGCGAAACGCCGTCGGTTCCCATTCGAGAGCAAATACGTGAAAATCGTCCGCAAAAGTCTGGCCGTCTGGCAAATCATAATGGCCAGAGACCCAGGTGTGCGGGTTGCCATAATGCAAGGTGCCATACACCCGTCCTGGCTCTTTGCCGACGAGTTCCATGATGTCAATCTCACCACTGGCAGGCCAGTTGCCGTAACGAGCAAGTGCCGGGAGCATCCAGAAAGCCGGCCAGATTCCCTGAGTAGCCGGCAACCTGGCGCGAATCTCAATGCGGCCGTATTTCCAGGCACCCTTCACCATGGTATTCAGTCGCGCTGAGGTGTAATGCCGTCCCAGATAATCTTCCTCCATAGCCTTGATGACCAGCATACCATTCTCAATCCGGGCGTTTTCCAGCCGGTCTGTGTAATACTGTAATTCACCATTACCCCAACCGTGTCCTCCAACACTGTAATTCCACTTCGCCGGGTCTGGTGGAGACCCATCCGGCAGGTCGAATTCATCGGCCCAGCGGAGCAGATACTCACCGACGGGCGCGGTCGGGGAAATGTTCTGCCCGGTCGGGGTTGGAGAGGAGGGTGCAGCCACGGTAGGAGAACAGGCAGAGAGCAGGAGAAACAGGAGACCGAGCGCCAGGGATTTCACGGTTTTCTACGTTCGGGGTAACTATTTAGCCCTGTCTCAAAACCGTTGTGGATGTCATGGCGAGGAGCGTTCTTTGCGACGAAGCAATCCCCAGGCGGTCCATTTAGCCTGATAAAGGGGAGATTGCTTCGCCGCCTTTGGCGGCTCGCAATGAGATGGCTGAGTAGTTACCGTTCGGGTAAAGTATGTTCGCATGGCGCAAAACAGTAGCCCAGGCGACTTTCAGCGATACCGAATCACGCGGAAAGTCTCCTCATAGCGCGGATGCGTTGCCTCGCTTCCTGCGGCATAACGCGCACGCATGCGTTCTTCGAATTTCTGCGGATCGCCAATCTGGGACTTGTGCTCTTTCAGCGCGCGAATCTTGATTTCCCAGGTATCGGTCACGTCCAGCGTGACGGTTGGGTTCTCGGCCAGCGCGATCCAGATCTCTGCCGGCGTGTGGGGCCGCAGGCTTTCCTCATGCAGCAATTCGGGAAAGAATAGCGGATTGCCGGCTGCCGGGAACACAGCATCCAGCACCACCTGGCCGGCGTAACGATGATCGGGATGGTTAAGATACCACTCCCCAACGTACAGATGGGTTGGATCGCAGGTGACGAGAATATCCGGGCGAAAACGGCGGATCGCCCGCACTACCTCACGCCGCAGTTCCAGCGTGGGGAGGAGATAGCCGTCTTCGTGCCCCAGGAATTCCACCGATTTCACGCCGATGATAGCCGCGGCGTTTTGTTGCTCTGTGCGGCGCAACCGGCAGAGTTCCTCCGGTGACTGCTCGCCGTTGCCGCCTTTATCACCACAGGTCAGCAAAAAGTAATGAATTTCGTGCCCGGCTCTGGCCCAGCGCGCCAGCGTTGCGCCACAAAAGAATTCCGGGTCATCCGGGTGAGCCAGAATGACAAGGATTTTTTGCGTTTGTTCCCAGTTCTCCGGTGATTCAGGCATGGCGTTGACCGGCCTCAGGAAGTAGTTGTATGAGGACAATCCTGGCAAGGCGGCGCGGAGGACTGGCGACGCAAGGCTTCCGCCTCGTCCCAGGGTTCGAGTTGATCACGATGGAATTCACGTTCGCCAATATTGGGCAGGGCCACGCGTACACTCATGCGCAACGGAAAGACCTCCACCACCTTGCCCTCGCCGTATGGCGTGACAACGCGCTTGCCTTTCTTGGGTAATTGCTGGCGCGCCGCGGCGTACCACTCATATTCGTATAACAGACAGCAACGCAATCGCCCACAGATGCCGGTGATTTCTGGGGGGGTTAACGAAATGCCCTGTTCTTTCGCCATCTTGACGGTAATCGGACTGAACTCCGTCAGGAAACGGGCGCAACAACGTTTTTCCATCCCGCACGCGCCAACGCCCCCCATGATTTTCGCCACGTCACGCGGGCCAATCTGCCGCATTTCGATCTGAACGCGCGGATACTCCTTCTGCATATCCTGACGCAGGGACTTTAAATCCACCTTTTCTTCGCTTTCCGGGCAAAAGAAAAACGTGAGACGCTTCCCATCGGAGGAGAACTCGGCGCTGGCAATTTTGATTTCCCGCAAACCAAGTTCAGCAGCGCGCGCCCGACACTGTATCAACGCCGCGACGCTCCTCTGCTGCCACAGGTGATGCAGGAGCAAATCGCGCGGCGTGGCGCGCCGTTCGATGGCCTTCCAGCGCCCTTCGGGCGGCGGAGGGGGGTCGGCCACGAACTGAACTACCTCGCCTACCTGACGGCCGCGCGCTGTCTCTACGATTACGCGGTCGCCAACTTGCACGTCAGCCAGGCCGGAAGCGTCAAAATGGTAGATTTTTCCGCTCGGTTGAAAACGAACGCCAACGATCCGGGGTTGCATGGAATGAATTATACTACGCTGACCGCAGCGCTTCGACGCTGATACGCGCGGCAACCTGCTTGGCAATGGCCTTCAGCGCCATCGCCGCGTCCGAATCGGGGTGGGCGATGACGACCGGTTGCCCGTTATCGCTGCTTTGACGCACTGTTGCTTCCATCGGGACGGCTCCCAGGAAGGGCACGTTAGCGGCTTTCGCCAGTTTCTCACCGCCGCCAGCGCCGAAAAATTCGCCGCGCATATTTTCAATCACTCCCAGGACAGGCACTTTCAGCGTCTCAAACATGTTCAGGCCGCGACTGGCATCTTCGAGCGAGACCGCCTGCGGCAGGGTAACGATGATGACGCCAGAGAGGGGCAGCGACTGTGCCAGCGAGAGAGCGGCATCGCCCGTGCCGGGCGGCAGGTCCACAATCAAATAATCCAGCTCACCCCACTCCACATCGCTCAGAAACTGACGGATGGCCGAATGCAACATTGGACCGCGCCAGATAAGCGGTTGGCCAGGCGGCACCAGAAACCCCATGGACATCAGACGAACGCCATAGGCCTGTGCGGGAATCAATTTGTTATCGGCAATGCCGCCGGCTTCGCGGATGCCCATCATGGTAGGAATGTTAGGCCCGTAAATATCGGCATCCAGCAAGCCAACGCGCGCCCCACTTTGCGCCAGCGCCACAGCCAGGTTGACGCTCACCGTGCTCTTGCCCACGCCGCCTTTCCCGGAGGCCACTGCCACCGCGTTACGGATGGGCAGGCTGACCAGGCCGCGCGCGCGGCCATCCGACGGGACGCTGGCATCCATTTTGATATTGACCTTCCTGACGCCCGGAATCGCCTGCACCGCCTGACGCGCCTGCTTCTCCAGCGTCCCTTTCAGCGGACAGGCAGGTGTGGTCAAAACAATGGTAAAACTGACTGTCTCGCCGTTGACTTCCAGATCGCGAATCATGTTCAGCGAGACCAGATCGCGGTGCAGTTCGGGATCCTCAACTTGCCGTAAGGCCGCCAGAACCGATTCGACAGAAATCTGCTCATTCATGGGTCAACTCTTTCTCAGGCTGTCGCCTGGTGATTGGAGGAAGCGCTCTTTTCTTCAGGAATTGCTCCACTTCCCGCAAGGCGGCATGGTAAAGTTCCTGCAAATCCTCGTCACGGCCGCGAAAGCGACGCAGCGCCTGATGCGCACAGGCTGAACAGCCCTGTAAGGCGCGGTAAGAATCCACGTTGCAGGTTGCGCAGCCATTCAGGCGCGCCATCATCAGCAGGAAAGCCATTTGCTCCAGCGAATCAGGGGGAGACTGAAGCACTTCGTCCACCAGCGACTGCCAGAGGACGCCTCGCGCGGCGCGCACGCTGGCAATCGCTTCGGGTGGGAAGAGCAGGTTGGTGTTTTCCGAATAAATCATGCCGTTACTCCCGGCCGAGCCGTTGCTTTGGCGGCGCGGGCGGCGTTCTCGCGCGCCGCGTTGACGGGACGAATCTGCTCATAGTAAGCCGCCGACTTCGCCAGCCGCGTCAGATCGAGCACGCGCCGTTGATAGGAAGCCAGTTCATACTCATGATCCATCTTGATCGCATCAAAGGGACAAAATTCCGCGCACAAACCACAGTTCATGCACAGATCCGGGTCAATAGAAAACTCGGCAGGTTCGGGTTTGGGACGTCCGGTATCGGGGTAAGCCGCGCGGACAATCCAGATGCACTGCGGCGGGCAGACGCGCGAGCAAATCCCGCAGGCGGTGCAGCGTAGTCGTCGTTCCCCTGTGGGAAGTTCATCGTACACCAGAAACGGCAGGAAGCGAAACTCCTCAGGCACAGGAATTTTCTCTTCCGGATACTGAACGGTGAAAATGCCACGACCATCCTTGCTGGCGCGATGGGCAATCCCTTCCCGGGTGCCATACCGCCGTCCCCACCAGCGCAGATCATCCAGATACGTCTCGATAAAGCGCCGCAGCGTTACCCCCAACCCTTTGATAATTCCTTTCCCGTACATAGTGCTCCTCGCGTTTTCCGTGTCACGTTTCACGCTTGCCCTCATCGGTCCACCTCTCCCAGGACAATATCAATGGAGCCGAGAATGGCAACCACATCGGCCACTTTTTGTCCCAGGCACATGCGTTCGAAGGCAGTCAGGTTGATAAACGAGGGGGCGCGGATATGATAGCGCCAGGGATTGGGCGAACCGTCGGAGACCACATAAAAGCCGAGTTCACCCTTAGGCCCCTCCACGCGGCCATAGGCTTCGCCTGGTGGGACGCGCATCTGATAAGGCAGTGGTTTGGCCAGCACCGGGCCGTCAGGAATCTGGCGCACAGCCTGTTGCACGATGCGCATACTCTGGCGGATTTCGTCCAGACGAATCAGAAGGCGGTCGTAGATATCGCCGTTATCGCGCACGCAAACGTCGAACTCGAAACGGTCATAGATGCTGTAAGGCTCGGCGCGACGTACATCGTAGGGGATACCCGAAGCGCGCAGCAGTGGGCCGGCTGCCGAGTAGCGAATCGCGTCCGCCGCGCTCAGCACGCCCTGACCAATCCCACGCGCCTGAATGATCTCATTTTCGATCAGCAGGCGTTCCAGATCATCCATGCGGCGCGGCAGGCGTTCGCAGACCAGGTCCTTGATTTTATCCAGCGCGCCCTCAGGTAAATCGCGCGCCACACCACCAAAGCGAAAGTAATTGCACATCATGCGCGCGCCGCTGACCATTTCGAAGATATCCAGGATGAGTTCGCGCTCTTCAAGGGCATAGAGCATGGGGGTAAAGTAGGCGCCCAGGTCGTTGAGCAAGGCGCCGATAGCCATCAGATGGTTGGCAATACGCGTCAATTCCGCCATGATCACGCGCAGATATTCGGCGCGTTCGGGCGGGCGTATGTTCAGCAACTTCTCCACGGCCAGGGCGTAGCCGAAATTGTTGCTCATGGAAGAAAGATAGTCTAGACGGTCGGTATAGGGCATGTTCATGATGTACGTGTTGCGTTCGCCGATCTTCTCATGGTTGCGGTGCAGATAGCCCATGACCGCTTTCAGGCCGAGAATGGTCTCGCCATCCAGCAGAACTGCGACGCGGAAAACGCCATGCGTGGATGGATGTTGCGGCCCCAGGTTGACCAGCAGCGGTTCCGTTTCCAGCGCAGTGCCGTTGGCCTCCCGGGCAGCACGTCGCAACGCCTCGTAGAGGGCGGCATCTCCCTCTGACGCATCCTGAGCAGACGGGTCGAACGTGGCCGGGTAGGCGAGGTTATCGCCCAGAGGGGCGCGCTGTTCGGCGGAGAGATAATGACCGTCTGGCCAGCGTGAGGGGAATGGCTTGGCCTCCGCCTCATAGTAAGGTTCATGCCAGTCTTTGCGCAACGGGTGGCCGGCAAAGCCTTCCCACATCAAGATGCGCCGCAGGTCAGGATGGCCGGTAAAGCGGATGCCAAGCAAATCCCAGGCCTCGCGCTCCTGAAATTCGGCGCCAGGATAGATGGAAGTGATGGATGGCACTTCCACCACATCGGCGCGCGGCGCTTGAACTTTCAAGACCAGGCCGGGGCCGCCGACGGTTCGGTACAGGTGATACACAACCTCCATTTTGCCCTGGGGCAGGTAGTCCACGCCAGTCAACGAGGACAGGTAATCGTAGCCCAGTTCATCGCGTAACGCTCTGGCCACTTCCAGAAGGCGATCTGCCGCGACAATCCAGCCGGTATAGCCGGGGCGGGTATCGGGCACAACGTGACCGGGGAAGCGCGCTGCCAGATCGGGCAGGGAGGCAGTCGGTTGCGGAGCCGGGGCGACGGCAGGGTGATCGGTCATGTTACGTCTGCTCCTCGCTGGTCTGAGGGTGAAAAGTGGGAAGACGGCGCGGGTCAATCAAGTCGGGGCCGAGGATCGGGATGGGAATCTCTGCCCGATCGGGGCCCTTCTGATACCAGCGCGCGGTTTTGATGGATTCGCCGCGAATCTTTTCCTGAATTTTCATCAGGCCATGTAACAGGGCTTGCGGCGTGGGCGGACAACCCGGCACATACACATCTACAGGAATAAACTTGTCCACCCCCGAGACAACGTTATACCCTTCCTTGAAAGGCCCGCCGCCCGAAGCGCAGGCGCCCATGGCCAGCACATACTTCGGCTCCGGCATTTGATTGTACAGGCGGACAATGATGGGGATCATCTTCTTCGTCACCGTGCCGGCGACAATCATCAAATCGCTCTGTCGCGGGCTGGGGCGCATGATTTCCATGCCGAAGCGCGCCAGATCAAAGCGACTGGCAGCCGTGCAAATCATCTCGATCGCGCAACAGGCCAGGCCGAACATCATCGGCCAGACAGAAGCGCTCCGCCCCCAGTTGTAGAGGCGATCCAGGCTGGTGATGACCACCTGTCGCTGCATTTCCGGCGGCACCTCATACTGCGGATCGTGCAAATCGCTCATAGACTATCCTTTCCGTTTTCCGCTTTCCATCTTGCGTCACATTCAGCGGCGGATTATACCCTCGTGCCCGATGACTGTCAATCGAATTACGCAAAGATATATTTGCGAAAAATCGATCTTTGTGTTACCATACATTACGCTTCACACATGTCCTCCACTCAATCCCTGATCCTCGCCTATCTGCGACGACACAAAACTGCCACCGCCGGCGAACTGGCGCGAGCCTTAAAGCGGACAGCGGCGGATATTCGCTATCATCTTGACCTTCTGGAGGCGGAGGGACGCGTCGCGGTGACGGGGCGGCGCCGGGTTCCGGGGCGCGGCCGGCCCGGTCGCGCCTACGGCCTCGCCTCGCCGCGGCCAGAGGATAACCTGGAGTGGCTGGTAGAGGCGTTGCTCGCGTTGTGGTTGGAAACGGAAGCGGGGGAAGAGGCGCACGCGGCAAAAGTCAAGTCGCTGGCGCAACGAATGCTCGCGGGAGAGGGGGAAGCCTCGTCGGCAGTCGCTTTGAGTCTGCGGCTGAAGCGAGCCGTGGAACAGTTAAACCGCTGGCACTATCAGGCGCGCTGGGAAGCCAGTGCGCAGGGGCCGCGCCTGATTCTGGAGCATTGCCCTTACCGCCATCTGGCAATACACCACCCTGCCTTGTGCCAGATGGATGAGCACCTTCTTGCCGGCCTGACAGGCCGCGCCGTGAAGCGGCTCGCGCGTCAGAGCCAGGACGGACAAGGGGAAAGGCCGCGGTGCATCTTCCTCTTGCCAGACGAGCCTTGACCAGCGCACACGGGAAGCGGCTGTCGTCTTTGACAGGCTGGAAAGCCCGTGTTACCGCCGTCTTTGACAGGTCTGGCAGGCTGGAAAGCCTGTCCTACCGATTCGTTGATGGGTTCGTTACTTGCCTCGCAGCGTGTCTCTAAAATACAGGTACCGTCCACGAATGGGGGCACGAATGCACGAATTAGGCCATTCGTTTATTCGCGTGCTGTTCGTGGACGGTTTGTCCTCCTGGATGGTCTGCCTTTGGGGTGGGGGAGGGGGCGAGGAGCAGTGTTCAGTGATCAGTGAGACAGTATCTTGCATCCAAACGCGCACCGATCAACGCGCATTGATCACTGATGACTTGCTTGCCGATCACTGCAAAAGGGGGGGTTGACAGGCGGCGGGATTGCCTGTAAAATAACAATGCTTTCGATAAGTATCATTATCATAAACATAGGGAAACTGCCATATGCAGCCCTCGGAAAACAGCAAAACCGTCGCACAGGCCGTCCAGGCGTATCTGGAGACCGTCCGCAGCGCCCGCAGCGAGAACACCGCCCGCGCTTACGCCAATGCGCTGGCTGCGTTTCTGCGCGTGCTGAAAGAACACTGGATTGAAGCCGACTCCCCCGTCTCACAATTGAGCGAAGACGGTCTGACCTGGATGCTCGCCTACCTGAAGGTTTTCTCCGCCGCCACCGAGCGACTCTATGCACAGGCCGTCAAGGGCTTCTACGAGTACCTAGCCGCCGAGCGCCTGGCCGAGGTCAACCTGCCGCGGCTGGAACAACTGCTCCGTCAGCGCGCCCGCCGCGCCGGTCAGCGCCTGCCCCAATTCCCGCGCGAAGAAATCGAGCAAGTCCTTGAATTTGTGAAAAATATCACAAATAATTTGTCTGACAACTCGCCCGAAGAACGGCTGCGCGCCCTGCGCGACCGAGCCTTTCTGCTCACCCTGGCTGATACGGGGCTGCGCGTCCACGAGGCCTGCACCCTGCGCCGCGGCGACCTGGACTGGAACGAGGGCCGCGCCGTCATCATCGGCAAAGGCGACAAGCAGGCCGTCGTGCGTTTCTCGACCCGCGCCCTGGCCGCGCTCAAGGACTATCTCTCCGCCCGCGCCGCGCTGGACGGGGCTTCGGGACGTCCCCTCCCCTCCCTGCCCCTCTTTGCCCGCCACGACAAAGGCGCCGGCAAAAAGGTGAAGCCCATCACCACCACCACCGGCCGCAACATCGTCAGCGAGCGCGTCCGCCAGGCACTGGGAGACGAGGCCGAGGGCCGCATCACGCCCCACTCCTTCCGCCACTACTTCGTCACCACCGTCCTGCGCGCCAGCGGCAACCTGAAACTGGCCCAGGCCCTGGCGCGGCACGCCAACATCCAGGTCACGCAGCGTTACGTCCACCTGTCCGATGACGAACTGGACAAGGGTTATCACGAAATCTTTGAACGTTCGTGACTACTCAGCCATGTCATGGCGAGCCGTTTTTTGGCGAAGCAATCTCCTCATGACATCCACAACGGTTTTGAGACAGGGTTATGAACGTTCGTAATCCCTGGCTTGTTTCGACCGTCCTGTTGGCGGCCAGATGGGCTCAACGTTCCGCTCGACATAGGTCTGATAGGCTTCCATCAAGCAACGCGTTACCCTACCGGGCCGCCCCTCCCCCACCCTGACCGCGTCAATCTGCACTACAGGCACGATGCCGCGCGAACTGCTGGTCAGGAAGGCTTCCGAGATCTCAGCCAGTTCGCTCAGGGGCAAAGGGCGATCATCAAGTGCCACTCCCCTGCTGCGCGCCAGAGAAAGCACAATGCGGCGCGTGACTCCCGGCAGGACGCCTCGTCTGGCCGTGCCCAGACAGCCCGAACGGACATAAAAGAAGTTGCTGGTTAACCCTTCCAGAATGCGCCCGCGATACACCATCAGCGCCTCGAAGGCGCCCTCTGCCTGCACCTGTTGGCGGGCCTGCTGGCTGATTTCGATAAAATGGGTGGCCTTCAGGCCCGGGCGGACGCGATGCAAAGGAACGGTGATGAGCCGCACTCCCTGGGCATAGACTTCGTCCGGCAACGGCGAGAACGGCTCAATGGCAAGATACACTTCCCCCTGAAATGTCAGCACGAGACGCAGGCGGGCCTCGCCGGACAAATCATCCAGCAACGTCGCCAGGATTTGCCGCAACCGTTGCCCGTCCACGGCGGGCAGGATGCCCCGTTGACGCGCCGGCGCGTAGAGCCGCCGGAGATGCAACCTCAACTTCAGAACGCCGCGGCCGTGCTGAAAAGTCCGAAATGAGGTATATAAACCGGCCGGCAGCTGACGCGTGATGGCGTCCAGCGAGGATGTATCCCCTACGGCAACCTCTTGAGCCCCATCATCGTCGAGACGAAATACTCGTGGCATAGTCACTGGTATCAAAAGCGTAGCGAAAGCGCAGTTTGAGGGTTATGGATACAGGATAGCCGCGCCTGCAACCTGTAGCAGGAACGCGGCGCATTACCTGATATTAGCGGTATAATTTATCTTTGATGTCCAACAAATCTTACCTTGTCGCTGTCATTGGCGCCGGGCCGGCGGGCCTGTTTGCGGCGCGGAAACTGGCCGAACATGAGGTACGGGTTGTCCTGTTTAACCGCGATGTCAGGCCAGGAGGACTGGCAGAATACGGGATTTACCCTGATAAGTTGAAAATGAAGCGCGCCTTACGTGCGCAATTCAAGCAGATTCTGGCTTTGCCACAGGTGGACTATTACGGCAACGTCACCGTCTGCAACGAGGGCAGCGTCACTCTGGAAGTGCTCCTGTCAACGTTTCAGGCAGTGCTGATCACGACCGGCGCTCAGGGGACGAAGTGGCTGTATATTCCCGGTGAAACTTTGCCCGGCGTGTATCACGCGAAGAATCTGGTCTATCATTATAACCGTTTACCGCCCTTCAGTCAGCGCAAATTTTTGATTGGCCGGCGCGTGGCCATTGTTGGTGGGGGCAATGTCATGGTGGACATCGCCCGCTACCTGATTCGGGAAAAGAAGGTGGACGAGGTAGTGGCCGTCGTCCGGCGCGGACCGGCAGAAGTAAAATTTAGCCGCAAGGAACTGGAAACGATAGCCGCCAACCTGGACCGTCAAGCGCTTGACGCAGAATTTGCCCGCCTTGCGCCCATGATGCAAGCCGTCGGCCAGGATGGTGAAGCCGTCAAGCAAACGTTCCTGGCCGCGCAGGCGGAGGCTCTGCCGCCCGTTTCGGAGAGCCGTTTTCGCTTTGAGTTCCTGGCTTCGCCGGTGCGGGTACTGGGCGATTTGATCAACGGCGTTTCGGCTCTGAAGGTCGAGGACAACCGCCTGGTGCTGGTAGATGGTCAGGTCAAAGCACGCGGGATCGGCACGACGCGCACCATCACGGCGGACACGGTGATTTTTGCAGTTGGGGATACTGTGGAGCGGGCGTTTTGTTTGCCTGTCTATGGGGATGTCTATGCCACCACGCCGGCGCCGCGCTTTCCGGTCAGAGGGGTTTCGTTCGAGGCGTGCAATCCTGACATGCATCAGCCTGTAGAAGGCGTATTCCTGGCGGGCTGGGCGCGTCAGCCCAGCACTGGCCTGGTGGGCTATGCCAGACTGGACGGTGAGATGGCCGCGGAGGCCATGCTACAATACCTGCAAACGCGCTCCCCGTTGCCAGACGTGGACGAGATTCTGCGCCGCTTCGATCGCCGCCTGGAAGAGATTCACCACCCTCTGGTGCGTAAAGTGGATTTACCCCGGTTAGAGGAGGCCGAGCGCGCTCAGGCTCTGCGGCTTGGAGTGGAAGATTTCAAGTTTCCCACCAACGAGGAAATGTTTGCGGCCATGGGCCTGATGCCTTGAAAGACGCAGGCTAATCCCTGGCGCGGCCACAATTCGGGCAATACTTTTCGGCACCGCTCAACACATAACCGTAATAGCGACAAGCGCGCGGCTGCGCGGCCCCCAATGGCGCGCCGCAGGCAATGCAAGTCGGTTCGCCAACCGGATTGGCCACCCCACAATATTCGCACTTCAAGCGAGACAGGCGTTCACTGAGCTGGTAACCGGCGTTGGCCGCCTGCGCAATTCTCTCCACGACGCCCCAAACCCGCTCGGATAATTGCAGGCTGAGAATATCCTGAGCCAGATCGTCCAACCGTCCCAGCAGATTGATGGGATTCATCAGCGCCGAAAATGCGGTTTCCCCCAGACTGGCCGCGACGCCCAACCAGTCCTGTTGCCCTACCGTCACCATGACGCCATCTTCGACCTTTTGCAGGTAAACTGTCAGGGCTGTAGAGCCGCCCGAACGTCTGAGCGGAGTGGTGGCGATCTGGACGATCAGATGATCCTCCTCGCCCAGCAGTTGTGTGCGCAAATTACCCTGATTGAACTCTGCCATCAGGGCACGGCCAAAATCGGCCGGGGTCAAAGAGCCATGATAGATACGCTTTTCCATAGTTGTCGGGTATAATCGCGCCAGAAGACAATCTTCAGGCGACTGTAACTACCTACCATGGCTAATGGAGAACCATCTGCCTCTTGTCATTGCGAGCGTAGCGAAGCAATCTCCCGGCAAGCAATGGGATTGCTTCGCCGCCTGCGGCGGCTCGCAATGACAAGGATGGATAGTGGGTAGGTTGTTACAGGCGACAGGGGAATTACACCCTGTCCTGCTGGGAAAACAATCTGCTGAAGTATACGCATTATACCTGTTTTGGTATTATCATGTCATCCTCCTGCTTGCTTCAGAAACAGGCCTGCCTTTTGCTGGTATGCGTTGGGATCATCCTGGCGGCCTGGTTGCTTCCCTGGCCCGTCGCTCGTCCTGTGGCGGCGCAGCAACCGACCGGTTCGATACCTACGGTGACGGGCACGCCCAGCGGCCCACTGGTGAAAGTGGCTCTGACCTCGAACGTGCCGGTCTATGCCGGGCCTGTTCCCGGGGTATATGCGATTATCGGCTATCTGGTGCCAGATCAGGTCGTGCCGGCGATTGGCCGGACTGCCGACAGCACCTGGCTGAAAATCGTCTATTACGGCGTGCCCGATAATGAAGGCTGGGTATATGCGCTGTACATGACTCTGGTCAGAGGCAATCTGCCGCCCATTGTTGCCACTCCCCTGCCCCCTACGCCTCTTGAGACTCCGACCATCAGTTCAGGTCTGGCGACGCTGGTCGCCGGTGCCGCCACGCCGCTCCCTACGTTTACCTCTCCCCCACCCCTGGCGTTGCCAACGTTTACGGCCCCAAGTGGCCTTTCTTCATCGCTGCCCGCCGGAGTGGTTGTGTCGTTGCTGCTGGCTATTGGCTTCTTCGGTGTGCTGATTTCCTTCTTGCGGAGACATTAAGATGTGCCGTCGTTTTCGCCGTATCCTGTCTGGCTTCTTTCTGGGAATCATCGCCATCACCGTCTCGGTGCTCGGGGCGCCGCGTTTGGGTCACGCGGCATTCCCGGCGCAGGCAACAGCAGGAATATACATTGTGGTTACCTTTGAGGATGGGGTCAATGTGCGCGGCGGGCCGAACACGGCCTTTTACCCTGTCGTTGGCCATCTGGATCCGGGGCAGACCGCGCCGGCGCTGGGCCGCACGCCGGAAAGCGACTGGATTCAAATTGCCTATGCGGATGCTCCTGGTGGAGTAGGCTGGGTATACGCGCACTATGTAGAACTGCGCGGCGGAATCCCGCCGGTTATTCCCACTCCTTTGCGTCCGCTGCCGCTTGTCACGGATACAGTACCTGCGGATATGCTTACGGCACTGGCGCCGCTGCCCACCCCCACACGCCTGCCGACGTTTACTCCCCCTCCCCCGCTCGTGGTGCCCGTGTATGCGACGCCGCCGCCTGTGGTAGCCGGACGTACTGTCCTTGTTCCTCTTGTGCTGGCATTGACCGTGCTCGGCGCGCTGGCGGCTTTTCTGGCGCGGCGTGATCTATAACGAAAACAGAGCGCGGTGAGCCTGTACCCAGGCAATCAAACGGCGAACGCCCTCCTCCACGCCGATCTTCGGCTTCCAGCCCAGATCGCGTTCGGCCTTGCGAATGTCAGCGATGAAGACCTTCTGATCGCCGGGCCGCCAGTCGCCGTGCCCGACCGGAATGCGGTGGCCCAGCAATCGTTCGAGCAAGGGGCCGAATTCCTGCCAGACGGAAACCGTATTTTCCGGTCCGCCGCCCATGTTGTAAATCTGTCCCTGGACGGAGTCAATGCGCGCAATGGCCGCGTCGTAGGCATTCAACAAATCGTCCACAAAAAGCAAATCGCGCACCTGCTTGCCGTCGCCATAAATCGTAATCGGGCGGCCGGTTACCGCCGCAATGACAAACCAGGCCACCCATCCTTGATCCTCCAGGCCCATTTGTCGTTCGCCGTAAATGCATGACTGGCGAAAAACCACGGTTGGCAGGCCGTAGATGCGATGATAATCGCGCACATACTGATCGCCGCAGCCTTTTGAAACTCCATAGGGGCTGTGGAAATCCAGAGGCTGCGTTTCCGGGCAACCATATGGCAGGGAGGCATACTCCCAACGTGTTTCTCTCTCCACCACCTCGACATCTTCCATTTCGCCATAGACTTTGTTGGTAGAGGCATAGAGAACGACGGGGCGACGCTCGCTCAGACGCGCAGCCTCCATCACATTAAACGTCCCCAGGGCATTAATCTCGAAATCTTCGCGTGGTTTGGAGACCGAGGTAGTGACCGCTACTTGTGCGGCCAGATGAACAATCACGTCTGCTGTACGGCAGGAGGCAGTCAACAAAGCGGCATCACGCACATCGCCGACAATCAGTCGAAACGATTTGTCGCCGAATTTTTCCTTCAACCATTTCAGATTGTGAACCGCGCCCGGACGCGAGAGGTTATCATAAACAGTCACCTCCTCGCCCCGCTCCAACAGACGGCTTACGTAATTTGACCCGATAAAACCTGCTCCACCGGTAACCAGATAGTGACGGGACATACCGAAGCCTCCAGATCAACGCATTGTGGATTTGGTCCGACGATGATAGGGAATGAGCAAGAGAAAACCCAAGACAATCACCGCCTGGCCAGTTTGCACACCAATTGCCTGCCAGGGGCCGAACAGTGGCACGCGCGGCGGAGGTTGCGTGCCAAAACCGAATACATCGGCCATGCCGGCCACAGCGGCAATCACATAGCCGGTAGCCACCAATCTCTGGCCAATGTCTGCAGCAATGGTGCGCGTACCGTTCTTCCAAAATGCAATCAGGCCAATGTAGCCTCCAAGGCACATCATGGCCAGCCCAATCAGAAAGACGGCAATCTGTACAAAGCCCACCACCGGGCTGCGATCCAGGCCGAAGAGAGCCGGCCTGGCGCCGAGCAGGAACACCAGAAAGCCAGCGATGGAGAGCACGGCGCCAGCACGAGTGCGCCAGCGCAAGGGGGTGGCCTGGGGAGAGGTATCAGAAGAAAGCGTGCGTTGTTGGGCTGGGGTGTTCATGACGGCAGATTCTCCTGGAGATAGCGCAACCAGTTGCCGCCGAAAATTGCGATTACATCGTCGTCGGAATAGCCTCTATCTTTCAAAATCGGGGAAAGTTTCTGTAAGTCGGCAATCGTATCCACATCGGATGGCGCAGATTCAACGCCAAAACCGCCATCGAAATCGCTTCCCAGACCAACGTGCCGGGCGTCGCCGGCGATCTGACAGATATGGTCAATATGCACGGCCAGGGTTTCCAGGGTGATTCCGTCGCGCCCATCAGACACCTTCCAGCCTGCCTTCAAGAAACGACAGTAAGGGATAACGCCGATGATCGCCTCACGCTCCAGCAAGCGACGAATGAGATCGTCCGAGAGAAGGCGGTTGCCCTCGTAGCCGGGCACACACGCGGCCGCGTTGGCGTGACTGACAATGATCGTCCCGGCGTAACTATCCAGCGCCTGTCGCGCCGCGCTTTCGTCCATGTGGCTGATATCCAGCGTAAAGTGCAGGTCGGCCATGGCAGATAGCAGCGCCCGGCCCTCCTCGGTCAGGGGGCCAGGCTCGTTCGTCCCGCCACAATAACGCGTTCCTGACCAGGCCGGCCCGATAATGCGGAGGCCGTCTTCCCACCATTGATCCAGTTCGGACGGATGACGAATCCCGTCGCCCCCCTCCATCAGCAAAACCAGGCCAACAGGATGGCTGGCCCGGGTTGTGTCGTGCCAGGCGGTTTGTAGCGTGGCCAGTTCCGCGCGCGTGGTAATCAAAGAGAAACATTCAGGATGACTTTCGGCGAGAGCGTGATAGGCCTCTACCTGACGATGATAAACCAGCCAGGCCTCCTCTGGCGTAGCATAGGATAGAATGTCCCAGTCGCCATGCTTATACCGCAGGGGAGTGGCAAACAGGGTGGAAAAGATAAGCATAACCTGACCGGTCTGATACTCCGGCCAGCCGAGCAGGGTATGGCCATTATGCCTGGGGGCAATGGCGTGGCTTTCGCGCTCCAGGCGACGTGTTTCCGTCGCTGAGCGCGTATAGTCTCGCCCAAAGGTGAGCATATTCCAGGCCAGGTCTTCGTGAGCATCAATCAGGGAAGGCATAATCTTTGGCAGAACGGCTAACGCCGGGCCGTTTAGAGAAAAAACGTAACTATTTAGCCCTGTCTCAAAACCGTTGTGGATGTCATGGCGAGGAGCATTCTTTGCGACGAAGCAATCCCCTGGTAATTGGGAGACTGCTTACCTTGAGGCTCGCAAGGAGATTGCTTCGGCGGCTATCGCCGCCTCGCAATGACAAGGGACAGGTAATCTAACATTGTCGAGGTAGTTACGAAAAAACAATGGCCGATCGACAAAGGACTGGCCATTGTTGATTTCAGGGAAGAAAGTCATCTATCCCTGCGCGTCCTGCGGAGTAACTTTCTCTTGACTCTCTTCCTGAGGGGAGGAAGGCCTGCTCTCCACCGGGGAGTCGCTCGTCAGTTTAAGCTGAACGTCCTCCAGATCGATCTGCTTGAGGTCCAGGTCTTTATAGGCGCCGGAGTCAACTTTGCGCAGGCTCAAACCGATGCGGCGTTGTTCGGGGTCAATGCGAATGATGCGCAGGGTTACCACATCGCCCTCGTGAAGTTTTTCTTTCGGGTGCTCGATGCGGCTATCGCTGATTTCCGAGATGTGAATGAGGCCTTCCAGGTCGCCTTCCAGCCGGGCGAAGGCGCCAAACTTGGTCAGACGGGTAATCACGCCCTCCACCAGTTGGCCGACCTTAAACTTCTCGACCTTTTTGCGCCAGGGGTCATCCTGTAACGCGCGAATGGAAAGGCCAATGCGTTTGCGTTCGCGGTCAATGCTGATGACTTTGACGCGCACTTCCTGTCCGACTTCCAACACTTCGGATGGGTGCTGGACATGCTCCCAGGAAATCTCGGAAAGATGCACCAGGCCATCGGCGCCGCCAATGTTGACAAAGGCGCCAAAGTCGGCCAGGCTGGAGACGCGCCCGGTGCGGACCTCGCCCTCGTGCAGTTCTTCGATAATACGTTCCTTGAGCGATTGGCGTGTTTCGCTGCTGGCGGCGCGCTCGGAGAGAATCAGGCGGCGGCGGTGACGATCTACTTCGATGACGCGTACCGTCACTGGCTCGCCAATCAGGCTGGCATACCGCTGTTCCGCATTAGCGCCGCTCATCTGCATGCGACGGCTGAGACCGATTTGCGAGGCCGGCACGAACCCGCGCAAGCCGTGCACGGGGACGATCAAGCCCCCTTTGTTATACCCCTCGATTTTACTTTCGTATACTTCTCCAGCCTCGAGCATTTTCTCCACAGCGTCCCAACTTTGCTGTTCCTGTGCGCGCGTGTAGGAAAGTAAAATGGTGCCGTTGGAATCGTCAGCAGAAATCACGTACACAGGAATTTGCTGGCCTACTTGCAAGGCCTGACGTTCCTCGAGGGGGATCGCGTCCAGTTCCTTACCGGTAATGACGCCTTCCGATTTGGCGCCGACGCTGACCAGGATTTGTGTATCGCTCTTGCTGGCAATCACGCCGGTGCGAATCTCGCCGGCTTGCGGAAAGTCAAGAAGCATGTCGCCCTTTTCCTGCAAGAGCGTTTCCATGTTGACTTGATTGTTGTGCTCGTTCTCGGATGAATTGTGCTCGGGTTCGGCCCCCTGCCCGAGGGGGATATGGGTTGGTTCCATCAGACAACAACTCCGGAAATAGGATTATGTAGGATTATACAGGTGAATGGGTAAGTTGACAACCCTTGTCTGAAGAGGCGCAGGCTACAAGGTGTACCGGTGTCCTTCCTCTTGCCGCTAATTGAAATTTAGCAGTATAATCCGCCCGCTTCTATTCTCAAAGTAAGGATGGGCATCTATGATTGACGTCAATGATTTGCGTAAAGGCGTTACATTTGAACTGGATGGGCAACTATGGCGTGTGCTGGAATACAGCCACCACAAGCCCGGCCGTGGCAATGCCACCATTCGCGTCAAGGCGCGCAATTTGCGTACCGGCGCCACATTGGAAAAAACCTTCATTTCCGGCAACCAGGTTCAAGAGGCCCGGCTCGATTTCCACAACGTCCAGTACCTCTACAACGATGGTGAGTTTTACTACTTCATGGATAATGAAACCTTCGAGCAATGGGCCATCCGCTCCGAAATACTGGGAGAATCCGCTGGCTTCCTGAAAGAGGGCACAGAATGCAAACTCACCTTTTACAAGGGCGAGCCGCTGGACGTAGAGTTGCCGCTTACCGTTGACTTGCAGGTAATTTATGCGGAGGTCGCTGTGCGGGGCGATACTGCCACGAACGTAATGAAGAAAGTAAAACTGGAAACCGGGATTGAAGTTCAGGTGCCGCAGTTCGTGAAAGAGGGCGATGTTATTCGCCTGGACACGCGCACTGGCGAATACGTCACGCGTGTCTAGAGGAAGCCGATCCGTGAAAAATCCGGCAGGCAGCGAGTGCCAATATTTTTATGGCGATTACTATCGTGGTCGCCAGCGAGAAGAATGCCGTTTGCTCCGAGCGGCCTGGGCGCCGGATTTATGCCGGACCTGCCCCATCCCATCCATTGTCCGCGCCAACGATTGTGAATATCTACGCCTGTCAGTGACCATTGAACGCTCGCTGCGCACAGCCTTTCAGCGGCGCGTGCGGGTGACCGCCTCATGCACCAAAAGTGGGCGTTCGGGTTTTGACCCTCATCTGGGGTGTGGTGAGTGTCATGACTTATCCTGGCTGGAAACCAAACCCGGCCAGTAAATGCCCCCCTGAGGAGGGATGAAAACGGTTCTTCAGGAGGGATTTTCCTCCCTGGCCTCGGCGCGCAATGAGTCACTCCAGCGAATCCCCTCGCGCGCCAGATAAAAAGCGCCAAGAGCAGTAATGGGTAGCCAGAGAGCGACATGCAAGACAAGGGTGTAACCTGCGGCAGTTGCCTGGTCCACGCCATAGGCTTGCAAAACAGCGATGCCGGGGGTGTCAAAAGTGCCAATGTACCCTGGAGCAGAGGGAATAGTGGTCGCCAGATTAACCACGCCATTCATTAACATTAACGCGAAGAAGCCCACGCGGAAGTCGAAGGCGTGCATGACAAACCAGTATTTACCGGTCTCCAACAGCCAGATGGCCACCGAGGTGAGCAGGACCATGAACACCGTGAAGGGGGAACGCAGGAAAGCCAGCCCTTCCAGGAATCTATCTACCATGCCAGCAACCTGGTCACGCCAGCGCGCAGGTAGCAAATGACGAATGAACCATTGACTGAGGCGAGCGGTTTGTTGAGGGAGCAGAGCCGCGCCCAGGAAGAGTAAGAAAAACCCGAAAAAGATGGCTACCCCAACGAGCGCCAGATCGCGCAGGTTCCCGACAAACCCTGAATCGGCGGTGGCCAGGCCGGCCAGTTCTGGTAGATTCACAAAGACAAAAGCCAGCATCACCACCCCGTCGAAGATGCGTTCCACGATAATGGTAGCCAGTGAAGCCGAGACAGGTACTCCTCTCCTCCGCTTCAAGATCACTGCCCGGAGTACCTCACCAGCACGGGCCGGGTAGATGTTGTTGCCCATATACCCGATACAGGTAACTGGGAACATCAGGCGGGTGGGGATTTTTTGCACAGGACGGAGCAGATAATGCCAGCGCCAGGCGCGCACCCAGACGCCGACAAAGTAAATCGCCACGCCAGGCAGCAGCCACCCATAATGCGCTGAACGCACCACCACCCAGAAATCGGCCAGGTTTAATCCCCGCAAGGCCAACCACAGAAAAAGGGCGCTGATGACCACGCCCACCCAGAACTGCCAGCGTTTGAGCATGGCCGTATTTTACCAGAGAGAGGACGCCATGAACAATGCGAGTTTCCCATTTCCTGTACAACGTAACGCGCGGCTACTATTCCCCTGATAGCCCTGTGGTATACTTCGGCAGACAAAATCAATGACAGAGGAGAACAATTATGAAGCTCTTGCAACGAGGCCCCTGGTTTTACTTTTGTTTTTCCATTTACCCTTTACTGGCTCTTTGGGCCGTCAATGCCCCCAACACATACCCTTCGGCTATTCTTCGTCCTTTTTTGTTAACTCTGGCAGGCACTCTGCTTCTGTTCTTTTTACTTTATCTCATCGGACATCGCCATATTCTCTGGGCGGCTCTTATTGGCACTATCATTGTAATGCTATTCTTTTCCTATGGGCACATTTACGATTTGCTCCGTCACAGTAACGAGGCCATCTTTCGGGTAGTTGGTCGCCATCGTATTCTGATTCCCATCTATGGCGGCGCGGCGCTCACTGGAATAGGCATCCTGGCTCGTTCTGGTAAAGGCCACAAGCCTTTACCAGAGCAATTGCCTTTATATTTGAATAGCATAGCCGTTCTTCTGGTCCTCCTGCCCACTCTGCAGCTGGGTTATTTCTATCTCTCCTCTGCTTACAAGCATCGCCAATTATCTCATACCCCGGTGCTGTCAGAGACCTTGCAAATTGCTCACACAGACCAGCAGTTACCAGACGTGTATGTTTTCATCCTCGATGGCTATGCGCGCGCGGATGCTTTACAACAAGACCTTGCCTTCGACAACAGCGGATTTCTGCGTGACCTGAAAGACATGGGGTTTTATATTGCCGACTGCAGCCGCCCTAATTACGTTTATACGATGGGATCAGTGGCCGCGTTGTTGAATATGGAGTACATCCCCGAATTGAAAGAAAAATACGGTAATACTTCGCCGGCCCTCTGGTCATTTGCCCAGTACAGTGAGGTGCGACGTTTGCTTACTTCCCTCGGCTATAAAACTGTTGCCTTCCGCACGAGTTACGCGCGCACAGAAATCCTGGACGCGGATATCCTTCTTGGCCTCGATCAGCCTGTTCTTGGGTTGCAAATGCTTTCCCCCTTTGAGTCTTTGTACCTCAAGACTACAGCATTTAGAGTCCTGAGCGATTTTGCGTACAAAGCACAGCTCTCCGCCGCTTCTGCCCAAGCCCCGACAGAAACCGGCGATTTGCCTCCAGACTTTGTATACCACGTTACCTTACAGCATTTTGTACTGGATCGGCTTCTGGAGGTACCTGACATTAAGGGCCCTAAATTCGTTTTTGCTCACATTCTGGTTACTCATCCTCCTTACATTTTTGCGCCTGACGGCTCAATCCTGAACGACCCTGGTTACTATATGGGTGACAATGCTGATGCTGTGAATGACGAATATCGTCGCCAGGGATACATTTACGGTATGGAGTACCTCAACAGCCGTCTTATTCCTGTGTTGAGAAATATCCTGGAGCATTCTGAGCCTGCTCCGATCATTGTTCTACAAGGGGATCATGGCTTTCGGGATTCCAATCGCCACACGATTTTGAATGCCTACTACTTGCCCAAAGGTTACGGGAATCTATACTCCTCTATTACTCCCGTCAACTCGTTCCGAATCATTTTTAACGATTACTTTGGAGGCAATTATCCTCTGCTGGCAGATATCAGTTACGATAATGACGGGAATGCCGTGCCAGAAACATATCCTGCCTGTCTGCCTTGACTGGTTACGTGGAGGTGACTATGAAAACCGTCCTCATTA
>Ga0315298_1001188_pt1 | contig 48951 bp, 43 predicted proteins | sample WHS_1_MG_FD_203077 | JGI IMG/M metagenome (GOLD analysis project Ga0315298, IMG submission 203077) | Extremophilic microbial mat communities from Washburn Hot Springs, YNP, Wyoming, USA - WHS_1_MG | ecosystem: Environmental > Aquatic > Thermal springs > Hot (42-90C) | place: USA: Wyoming...
ACTCTCAGGTGAATTATCAGCGGTTGTGTTGGAGGCTGGCATATCCTGCAAGTATGCCCGCGTCTGCACTCAGACGACCATCCCTTATGCCCGTCATTTGGAAGACCAAATTCTTCCCAACAAACAGCGTATCTGCGCCAGCGTCAGGCAGCTGATGCAGTGATTTTTAGTACATGTATAATGTTTCAGTAGTATTCGGACAGAATCGGGATAAAAAAGGTGTTAGTGGAGACGCTCAAAAGATGCATCGAGGAAAAAACATACCTTGAGAAAAGGAAGGAGCCGCCACCATGTAATTCCAGGTACATAATTCCAAGGACAACATGCCTAATTCCGGTATCCTTTTAGGGGTCCTGGTTTTTGGCGTCGTAAAACACGGCGGATCAGTCTCTTTATCCCCTCCAAGAAATCTTCATCTCCAAGAGACCGCCCCGTCCGTTCCTGCAACGATAACGCTCGACCTCTTTCCCTGTACCTCTTCATGTAGAAAACTACGCTGGTTAGCCACGATCTCCGACAGCGGACGAACGTTAACCAAACCGTCATCATAACAGCCTAGGTGGACTCCGGGGCTGCTCCACTGATATGACCGAGGTTCCTTCACCAAACCGGCAAATACCGGATTTAATCAAATATGGCGGGCGGCAACCAATTGATGATTTTCACTCATCGGACAGGAGACAAAACGCTCCTGCCAGAGGTGTTCTCTCCATTTCTTACGAGGATTGATAGGCCTGGTATAACGATGGGTCGCTTCTCCTATGGCCTGACATTCGTAGTCCGAATCCGAGACCGTGAAACCCAGTTAATAGGATACTGACAATGGCGTATGGTCTGTGATGGTTTTCGAAATCTACTCCCTCCTTTCTCCTTTCACTCAAGGTTGGTGCGACAACTCGAAGATAGCAGTGAGTGGGCTTTTAGCGAAGTCCGTCCGGGACCGGCATAGCCCTTTCCACATCATCCCACCCATAGGGTGGGGGTTTATAATTCAGACTTAAGCGTGGAAGATTTTTTAGCCGGTTGTCCTTAGTTCGGCAGATGATCCGAGACTCTTCGGGAAGATATCCCGCCAAAGGCAGGATTGTAAAAAAGAGGCCAGGATGATGCAACGGGGCCGGTTTTTCATGGCTTCTTTTTTTCTGGGATGGATCCGGGCACCGCAAAGGACCTGAAATCGGGACACCTCCAGGGTCTGCCCGCAGGTGAAGCAGAGGCCTTCCTTTAGGTGCTCCTATCTGATACAGGGAGTAATTCCATGTCTCCTGGGCCAAACCCACCAGCACCAGAGGGTGCTGGTGTTGAGAAAAATATTGCTTTAAAGCAAATTCTCCGCTGACTTTTTCAATTTTTTATGACTAAAGTAATAATTGTGAAGTCCATCGGCGAATATATCCGGGAAAAACGGAAGGAATTGAAGCTAACCACGCTGGAACTAGCCAAGTACTCCGGGGTCAGCCAGGGGCACATTACCCTCATCGAAAACGGCAAGAGGGTCCCCTCTTTTCCGATCATGGTCAAGCTGGTTCAGACCCCCCAGGTCAACCGGGAATCGTTTTTATATGATACCGGTTACCCGGAAACAAACATCGAACCGGCCTGCAGGGGGTTCAGACAACGGGTCCCGCTGCTCTCCTGGGTCAAAGCCGGAGACTAGACGGATGTCAGCGACGTACCCAAACGGGAGGACATCGAGGAATGGGTGGACACCGGCGTGAAGGGCCCCAATGTTTTCGCCCTGCGGGTGGCGGGGGACAGCCTGGAGCCCGAGTGCAAGGTGGCGGAGAAGACAAAGTAGTACGGGTAAAGGAGAATCTATGCAAACCAAGAGCAATTATGAAAAAGTCATCCTTAAGGAAATCCGGGAGCTTCCGGGAGAGGCCTTGCCGCAGGTATTGAAGATCCTTCGTTCAATTAAAGAGGCTGTGGCCATCGGGCACTTACCCGCCGAGAAAAAACGGAAAACCAGCGGCCTCTGCGGGATCCGGCGCGACAATCGAACAACCGAGGAGATCATCGAAGATATTCGAATAAACAGGACTGGTTTCGGAGGCCGCGAGGTGCAGCTGTGAGTTTCCTGCTTGATACCGACACTTGTATTTATTGGCTAAAAGGAAACAAGAGGATTGAGAGAAAGGCGATGGCCAATGGTCTGGAAACCTTGATGACGCCGACCTTTTTATTGCCTCATGCGCGCTGGTTAACGATCTTGTACGGGTGACCAATAATGAAGAAGCACTTTAAACGGATCAAGGGTTTAAAATGGGAGAACTGGCTGATATAAATCCGGCCATGTTGCCTTTCCGCGATGGGCTCGAAATCGATCCCCCTGACAGATTGGTGATCAAAGGGACCTGTTAGCCCAGAGGAATGGGCCGGCGTTTAGGCCGTGGCCATGGATTCTTTGGAGATCCTTATCTTGCGGCTACCAAGGCCTATATCCCTGGAATCGAATACCCAACTCATTGCTACCAAGAAATCAGCTGTTGAAAAATGAAAAAAGGCCCTTCTCCCGCTGGCGCAGGGAGGGCCTTTTAGATCGATAGGCCGTCGGACGAATCAGGCGGCCTTCAGGTAAGGATCGGCGGAGATCATCAGCCGGTCCAGGGCCGCTTCTTTTCGGGACAGGCCGAAGGCCACGGCCATGAGCTGGGTGAGGAAAAGGATGGGCACCTTAAAATCGGTCCCCAAGGCCTTGTTCATGCGATCCTGGTAGGCCTCGAGGTTCATCTGGCACATGGGGCAGACCGTGGAGATGATCTTCCCGCCGTTGTTCAATGCATCTGAAAGGATGGTCCGGATCAGTTCATAACAGTAATCCAGTTCGGTCAAAAACAAACCGGATCCGCAACAGCGCATCTTGGTTGGAAAGGGGACGGCCGTGGCCCCGATGGCCTCGAGGATCCGATCCTGGATCACCGGTTTTTCGGCGCTGTCGTATTCCCCGTAAGGCCGGACGCTCTGGCAGCCCACATAACCGGCCACCGCGACCCCTTGTAAAGGCCTTTTCACGGCCGAGCGGATCTTATCCAGGCCCACATCATGATACAGCACATCCAAGAGATGGCGCACCCGGATCTTCCCGCTGTATTGTAAATTTCCTTCGGCCAAGACCTCGTTGACTTCTTTGAGCAACTCGGGTTTTTCCTGGAATTTTCGGTTGACCTTGTTCAGGACCACATAACAGGAGCTGCAAGGGGCGATGATGTCCATCCCCCCTTGGGCCTCGGCCAGGGCCAGGTTGCGGGCGGCCAAGACATCCACGGAAAGCTCGTTGCCGCCTACATAGGAAATGCTGGCCCCGCAGCAGTTCCAGTCTTCGATTTCCTTCAGGGACAGGCCCAGGACCTTGGCCACGGCCTTGAGGGAGACCAGGTAATGGACCCCGCTGGCCTCCAGGGAACATCCTTGATAGAGAAAATAGTTCATCAGGCCGCACCTCCTTTCCCCATGGCCTTGGCCTTGTCCAGCATCTTCCGGAAGGATTTGATGTTCTTGAGGGGGCGTTCGGGAAGGACCTTCATCCGCTTGTAGCGGAGCATCCCCAGACCCATGTTCTTGTTTTCCAGCATCAACAGCACGGCGTCGCTCAGTTTATGCCCCAGGAAATAGCGCAAGGCCACGTCCTTTTCATCCACCCGGCCCAGGCGGTAGATGTTGCCCCAAAATTTTTCGCCGAACAAAGCCGTTTCCGCTCGAGGCTTATAACCCAAGCTCAGGGCGTAATGGGCCAGGCCGTGCATGATGTCCATGACCGGCACCTTCCGCGGACAGCGGACGATGCAGGAATAACAGGAGGTGCAAAGCATGATGGCCTTGCTTTTCAAGACCTTTTCCCTCTTTCCGGCCCGGATGAGGGCGAAGATCTTGCGCGGGGAGTAATCCATTTTGTCCCGCAAGGGACAGGAACCGGCGCAGACCCCGCACTGCATACACATCTTGAGCTCGGCGCCGGAATCCACCTTTTCATAGACTTCCCGGGCGAAGGACGGATCATAGTCCTTGCCGGCCGAACCTTTGGACTGGTATTTCGGACCAACTACCTGTTCCATAATCACTTCCTTCATTATTAAAAAAGGCTTTCAAGGGTCCGGGGTTCAAGGATTCAAGGCAAAGGCTTGAAAACCGATTTTCTTGAACCCTGAAACCCGGGAACCCTCGAAACCTGGAATTTTTTGCTTCTCCTTTTCGCCGAACGCCGAATGTTTTTTATTAAAATCCCTTATAGGGATTCGGCTCCAGTTCCTTGATCTTGGCCATGAATTCGTTGAGGATGACCGGCAGCCGGTCATAGTCGTTGATGGAGATCTCCTCCACCCGCACCCGATCCGGCTCCAAGGCCAAACGCCCCAGGGTCTCCGAGATCTTTTCCATGCGGGTATTGGCCAATTCGCTCCCCTTGACGAAATGACACTGATAATCGTCGCCTTTGCGGCAGCCCAAAAGGATCACCCCGTCAATGCCTTTGGCCAAGGCGTCGGCGATCCAGACCAGGTTCACCGACCCCAGACAACGGACCGGTATAAACCGGTAGAAGGGATCGATGGGGATGCGGTTGATTCCGGCCATATCCAGGGCCGGATAGGCGTCGTTTTCGCAGATCAGGGCCACGACCCGCGGCTTTTCGTCCTCCGCATCCGGGACCTCGATGCCTTTGATCATGGAACCGATCATATCCACCGAATAGTTCTTGAAGGAGATGATCCGCTCCGGACAGGCCCCCATACAGGTCCCGCAACGACGGCACCGGGTGGGATTCGGCAAAGGATTGGCCTTTTCGTCCTCGTTGATGGCCCCGAAAGGACACTCTTCGGTGCAGCGCTTGCACTGGGTGCAGCGGGCCATCATGAACTCGGGATAGGTCAAGTCCCCGGAACGCGGGAAGGTGGAGGCGCCGATGGCCGTGGATTCGACGCACTGGATGCCCTTCAAGGCCGCACCGGCGGCATCCTCGGCGCAGACGGCCGTTTCCATGGGACTGCGTACGCAACCGGCGGCGTAAATGCCCGTCCGTTGGGTTTCATAGGGGAAGCAGATGAAGTTGGAATCGGGGAAGCCGTACTTGTTGACCGGCAGGGCCGGGCCTTGACGGTATTCCAGGTTCAGGGCCGATTCCTCCAACGTGGTGGGGACCATGCCCACGGCCAGGACCACCAGGTCCAGCTCGTCCAGTTGGATGGTCTCGTTCAACAAGGCGTCCGTGGCCTCCACGGAAAGGCCGTGATCGGCGCCCTCGTCGATACGGTTCAACTCGCCGCGGATGAAGATGGCCCCGTCCCGCTGGACCTTACGATAAAAATCCTCGCTCTGATGGGGGGTGCGCATATCCTTGTAGAGGATGTAGACCGTGGCCTCCGGGTCTTGCTCCTTCACATAAGTGGCCTGCTTTAGGGAGACCAGGCAGCAGACCGAGGAACAGTAGGGCAGGTGATTCGGGTCCCGGGAACCGGCGCACTGGATGAAGAGGATGCTTTTGACCTCCTTGCCGTCCGAGGGGCGGGTGATCTTGCCGTTTTTGGCCATTTCCTCCATCTGGATATTGGTGATCACATTGGGGAACTTGCCGTAGCCCAGATGTTCCAGCTTGTTGGCGTCGTAGGGTTTCCAGCCCGTGGCCTGAATGATGGACCCCACCCGCTCGGTAACGGTCTGCCCGTTCTGGGCAATGGTCACATCAAAAACGCCCGGTCCGCCGGAAATCTTTTCGATGACCGCCGAGGTGAGGATCTTGATATTCGGTTCGGCCTCGACCTTTTTGATCTGTTCGGCCAGGTCCACCTCTTTCAGCTCTTTGTAAGGAGGCCGGATCCGTTTGTGCATTTTGTTCATGAACCCGCCCAAGACCGGCTCCTTTTCCACCAAAACGACCGGGTAACCCGCCTGGGCCGCCCCCAAAGCGGCGTTCATGCCGGTAAACCCACCGCCCACCACCAGAATGGTCTTGCTCAAATTCTCGGGCATATAGGGCTGCGGCAATTCGCTCTTGTTCAGCTTGATCAGGCCCATGCGCAGGTTGTCTTCGGCCATCATTTGGGTGTCTTCATCGCCGGCCGGCAGGACCCAAGCCACCTGTTCGCGGACATTGACCCGGTCGAGCAAAACCGGACCGAAGTCGAAGACATCATATTTGACGCGGGGGGAACAGGCGACGATGGACAGGGTGTTGACCCCTTCCTCGGCGATGTCCTTCTTGATCATCTCCACCCCTTCGGCCCCGCAGAGCCAGGGGTGGGCCTTGCAGACAGGGGCCTTGAATTCCTTGGCCGCCACCTTTTTCAAGGCTTCTATATCGAGGGATTCTCCGATCCCGCATCCCGTACAGATATATACCCCAAGTTTCTTCTCCATTCGCCTTTACCTCCTCACCACAGATTGAATCGCCCGGAGCGCCGCCCCGGTGGCGTCCTGGACCACGCCGGCCACATCCGCCGGTCGTTTGATGCAACCCGCTCCGTAAATGCCCTTTTGCTCCTGATCGGAAAGGATGAACCCGTAGTCGTCATACTGGACGGCCGCCGGGACCTTGCAGGAGGCCGTGGCCGGCTCCATACCGGTGGCCAGGACCACCAGATCCACCTTCTCCCGAATCCGTTCCCCGCTTTGGGTGTCTTCCCCTTCCAGGATCAGGTCCTTCGTGGCCGGATCTTCGGTGATCAGGGCGATCTTGGACTTGACCAAGGCCAGTTGTTCATCTTTCTGGACCTTGGCGAAGAAATCCTCCAATTTACCCTGGGCGCGGATGTCAATGAAGTAAATGAAGGTCTGGGCTTCGGGGTTCTTCTCCCGCACATAAGTGGCCTGCTTCAAAGAGGCCAGGCAACAGACGCCGGAACAGAAGGGCAGATGATTTTCATCCCGGGAACCGGCGCACTGGATAAAGGCCACCTTCTCCACTTCCTTTTGGTCCGAGGGGCGGAGGATCTTTCCCCGCGTCGGGCCGTTGTCGGCGCAGAGCCGTTCCATCATCACGTTGGTGATGACATTGGGATACCGGCCGAATCCGTAGTTCTCCAGTTTGGTGGCGTCGTAAGGATTCCAACCGGCGGCCCAGACGATGGCCCCCACCTCCAGAGAAAAGGTCACGGGTTTCATCGAAAGATCAATGGCCTGATAGGCACAGACCTCGACGCACTTGGCGCAGGAACTGCCCGGGCAGACCGAACCATCGATGACATAGCGCATGGGGAAGGCCATGGCGTAAGGCAGGTAGGCGGCCTTGGTCTGGTCCAGCCCGAAGTTGAAGGCATTGGGGCGTTCCACCGGACAGACTTCGGCGCATTTGTTGCAGGCGGTGCAATTTTCATTGATGAAACGGGGGGTGGTTTTCAGGGTAACCTGGAAATTTCCTTCTTCACCGCTGATGGATTCCACCTCGGTCAAAGTGTGGATGGTCACCCGGGGATTGTTCTTGATGCGTTTGAAATTGATCTCCAGACCACAGTTGGGCGGGCACAGCTTCGGAAAATACTGATAGAGCTGGGCCACGCGGCCGCCCAAATACGGGTTCTTCTCGACGATGACCACGGGGTAACCCACTTCGGCGGCCTCGATGGCGGCGGTCAGTCCGCTCATCCCGCCGCCGACGATCAAAATACTTTTCTTCTCTCCCATCATACTCCTCCAGGATTGGATTTTAGGCAAGATTTTTCTCGGCCTTCGTGATCATTTCCTGCGGGGGAAGGCCGGATAAGCGCCGTGGGGCTTGCTCGGCCGTTTGCTTTAAGAGGGGAAGGAAGCCTCATCCTTCCCCTCTTAAAACCAACGACACCGGTCGTGAAAAAACTCCAGGCGCCCTAAGGCGCCTGGAGGTATGGGTTTTCTTCCGCTTACGGGATGAGGGGAACCACGTCTCTCTTAAGCATGGTCCACTCGCCGGTCTTGGGATCCCACTTGCAGTTGGCGAAACAATGCCAGTTCTCTTCGTCCATCTTCGGCTTGTCGGCCCGGAAATAGTAGCCCGGCCAGCGGGTCTCTTCCCGGAAGAGGATGGTCCGCATATGGGCCTCGGCCTGCCAGGTCCGCTGCACGTTCTCCCAGCACCGTTCCAGCTCGTAGACGTTCTTGGCCCCTAACTTGGCCGAGTCTTCCTTCAGCATGGCCATCAGCTCCAGGCCCCTTTCCAGCAGGGCCTTGCTGGTCTTGAAGCCCGAGCCCCATCCGCCGGCATACTCATCCATCAGCTTCTGCAGCCGATGCAGATATTGCCAGGGTCGGATGTAATTGGGATTGATTTCCGGATCGGTGGACAGACCGCAGTACTGTTCGTAGGTGTTCAGCGGCGCCAAGATCTTTTTCTTCAAGGCCTCGACTTGGGCCGGATCCACATTGGGCATCTGGGGATTCTCCACACAGTAACGCACGGCCTCTTTGGCGGCGAAACGGCCTTCGGCGTGGGAACCGGAGGAGAACTTGTGGCTGGAGGCCCCGGAGGCGTCGCCGGCGGCGAACAAGCCTTTAACCGTGGTCATGTTGCCGTAGCCCCATTTATAGGGGGTATCCAGATCTTCCGGACCGCTGACCCAGGCCCCGGAGGCGCCGGAGTGGGAGCCGATGAAGTAGGGCTCACAGGCCGCGATCTCGGAGCGGCTGGATTCGGGGAAGATATTGGTGGCCGCCCAGAGCATGGCCTGGGAAATGGTCATATCCAGGAAGTCTTCCCAGGCCTCGGCTTCCAATTCCTTCATCTTTTTCTTGAAGGTCTTTTCATCGGGAGCCGCCTTGGCCAGGTTCTGGATGGCTTCGGCCGTTTCCATATAAAGGGGCCCTAAGCCGGCTTCCGTATCCAGCATTCCCAGATAGTTACGCAGGTTGGCCGGAATCGGTTTGGCCAGGCCGTAGGGGGCCCAGTTTTTGAGTTCGTCTTTGCGGACTTCCATGTACTCACCGCCGGTGGCGCTGGTGGCCCGGGATTTGAAGAGGAGGAACCAGGCGCCGACCGGTCCGTAGGCGTCCTTAAAGCGGACCGGGATAAAGCGCACTTCCTGGCAGGTCATTTCCGCACCGGCCTGGATGGTGAAATAAGCGCTGGAACCGGTGTTGAAGGGCGGATACCAGGAACGGCCAATACCTTCACCGGTGGAGCGGGGACGGAAGACGTGCACCGCGCCGCCCATGGCGCAAAGGACGGCCTTGGCCTTGAAGACATAGAACTTCTCGTCGCGGGTGCCGAACCCGACGGCCCCGGCGATCCGATCGCCGTCCAACAAGGGGGCGACGATGAAGACGCGCTCATAAATCTCGAATCCGGCGGCGTCCATGGCGTTCTTGGCCGCTTCGGCCACGATCACCTTGTAGGACTCGCCGTTGATCATCAGCTGCCACCGGCCTTCATGGACGTATTTGCCGTTCTCATCCAGCCAAATGGGCAGACCCCATTTTTCAAAAAGATGCACCGAGGAGTCTACGTGACGGGCGATGTTGTAAACCAGGTCTTCCCGGGAGATGCCCATCAGGTCCTGACGGACGTAATGCACATAATCTTCGGGGGTATTGGCCCCATCGCACATCCCGATATATTGGTTGATGGCCGAAAGGCCCATGGCCACGGCCCCGGAACGGGTGTAGGCGGCCTTGTCCACGGCCACAACTTTGATCCCATTTTTCTTGGCCCAGTAGGCGGCTTCCAGAGCGGCGCCCGTAGCGGCCATGCCTCCACCTAAGATCAAGAGATCGGTGGTCACTTCTACGGTTGGATAATCTGCCATAATCGTTTCCCTCCTTCGTTACTTTTTTGGTGTCGGTAGAGCCGCAATTTTCAGAGAAGCCGGCTCGGTGAACAGGTAGGGGCTCTTCAAATCGCCGGAACCCTCATCAAACCCGCCGTTCGGTACGGCGCTGCCTTCGGGCGTGGTCCGGATGGGGAACTTAAAACGTTTGATGGTACCGTTCCGGAATTTGACGGTCCACATAATGTCCTCGCTGCCCCGAAGGGGGGTGACGCTGGCGCCCATGGGGATGAAGTCGGCATAACCACGGACATCAATGGCCTGCTGGGGGCAGATCTTAACGCAGTTGTAGCATTCCCAGCACAGGGACGGATCGCGGTTGAAGGCCTTCATTTCGCCGTGGCCCAAGGAACCGTCTTTGTCCAGGAACATGAGATCCACCGGACAAATATACATACAGGCGGTCTTGTCCTGTCCTTTGCATCCGTCGCATTTCTCTTTGATCACATAACTTGGCATAGTTTCCTCCTCGCTATTCTGTATTTATGGTTACCTACCCATCATGATAAAGAGTTCAGGAGTTGAATTCGGTCGTTTCCGCCCTGTTGGTTTTGGGCTTCCACCTCCCTTCCCTAAGTTTTACCGTCCCTCGGGAATCAAGAAGGGGCGGTCTTCCCTGTGGCCTTGTTTAAACGGTTTCTTTCGGCCCTTTCCTTAAAGATCAAGCCCCGTGTTTCTTCAGGAAATCCTCCATGATATCGATCTTTCCTGAAGCCACCACCATGTCAAAGATTTCGTCTTTCACATCGCGCGGAAGCAATTCGATGGTCTTGGTGGTGGCGCTGTCGAACTTGGCCTTGGGGTAAAGTTTCAGCAGCCTCTGCACCTGATCCATGGTATTGGGCACCGGCAGCTTTTTCAATCCGGCGAAGGCGTCCTGGGTCAAACCGTCCAACCCGGCCTTCTGCAGCTTGGCAAACCGCTCTTCATTTATCCAAATATTGATGGGGTATGTTTCCGCCATGTCAAAACCTCCTCTTCGATGATGTCAAGTGATCAGGCTGTTTTTATAAAGGATCGATCCTGAAGGCCTGTTGACCTTTTTCCAGATATTCCGGGGTGACGAAGGGCGAACCGAAGCCGTATTTGTCGGCGCACTCCATGACGATGTCGAAGACCTCGGGCCGGAAGATCAGCCGCGGGGGTTTGACGCCGTCCATAATGATGCTGCGGATGACGGTGCCGCTGAAGCCCTGCCATTCCTTCTTATGGTTACACAAGGCCGTACAGGTCACTTCGCCGCAGTGGGGGCAGTAAAGCCATTCGACGACGAAGATGGGGGTGATGCCCAGTTTATCCTTGGGGATGGTGTTGAAAATACGGTGGGCGTCGTAGGCGCCGTAATAGGTGCCCACACCGGCGTGATCGCGGCCGAACATGTGATGGGTCAGACCCAAATTGGTCCGGATGATGGCGTGATGGACCGCTTCTTTGGGACCGGCGTAGCGCATATCCCAGAGGGTGAAAGAGGTCATGTGCACATCGTCACGGAAATAACCGTATTTTCTCAAGGCATCCTGGGCCAGGATGATGGCTTGGTCGATATAATCCCCGACCCTTTTCTCACCGATGATGGCGTTGACCAAAACGCCGGTGATGGCCTTGCCCTGCTCGGTTTCCTCCATGGATAAGTCGCCATGGGTGGCCATCCAGGCGTGTTTCATCAGCCATTCATGGCCGGAATGGGGCACATTCCGCGTCTGATGGGCCACGATCCGCTTCCAGCCTCTTTCGGCGAATTTGTCCCGATGCTGTTTGGGGGTGAGCCAGTATTGATCGAAGGGAGGATTGAACTTGGGGGGGTTGACCAAGGTGATTTTTCCGCCCAAGAATTTGTCTTTGTAATCCAGGGTCCGCTTGACCCCCGGGTGCTTCTCATCCGTGGTCCCGTAAACGGCCTGGGACCAGGCGGCCCGATCATAAGTGAAAATATCCTCGATTTCGAAGACGGCCAAGGGGTTCCCCTCATAGGTCAAAAGGATCGAAGACCCCACCTTGATGCCGTAGTCGGCGATTTCCTTGTCCGAAATATCGAAAACGATGGGGATGCTCCAGACCGTTCCGTCGGCCAAGGTCATGTTTTTACAAACGGCGTCCACATCGGCCTTGGTCATAAAACCTTCCAAGGGCGAAAAGAATCCATAGGATAAACTGATGGCCTCGGTGGCCAACTGGCGCCTGACCGGAACGCTGGTCAGCCCTTTGATTTTGTTCAGGGCCTCGTTCTTGTCGGTGATGACCCGCTCCACTAATTTTTTACCGCCGTGTCCAATGTATTCCATTTTTCCCTCCATGCTTCCGTTCGGTTTTTAAGGCTCTGCTGATTCTATTACCAGTCCCGCATCTTTTTTGGTTCTTTACTTCCCTTCTGATTCTTTTTTAATGCCGCTTAAGGAAACCGGTCAAAGGGTGGGGTGAAAATCGGTTGGTGGCTTCTTTCGTTTTCGATGTCTTCTGGTCCGAGCCATCTTTGGTCAGGAAAGCCTGCGAATATTTGTGAAGATTAGAACAATGGTCACTTCTATAACAAATCGTAATTATTTGTCAAGGGAAAAAAGGCTTCTTTAAAAAATATCCGACAAGGACCAGAAAAATCGGGAAGAAGCCCCTTTATCGCCCCTTACCAAGTCAAAAAATCTTTTTGTCTTCCAAGGCCAATTCAATCAGGCGATCCAACAAGGCTCCGAATTCCAAACCGGCGGCCTTGGCCGCCAAAGGAAAGAGGCTGGTGCGGGTCATCCCCGGGATGGTATTGGTCTCGAGGACATACACTTCTTCCCCCTTAACAATCATATCCGTTCGGCTGTATCCTTTTAATTTTAAGGCCTTATGGGCACGGAGGGCATATTCTTGGGCCTTGGCGGTAACGGTTTCGGAAAGAGGGGCGGGACAGACCTCCCGGGTCGCTTTTTCCTTATATTTGGCCTCATAATCAAAAAATTCGTAGTCTTCCGAAGGAATGATTTCCACCAATGGCAGGGCCTGGGGGGGATCGTTTCCTAAAACGGCCCCGGTAATCTCCCGGCCTTTGATGTATTCTTCCAAGATCAGCTCCTGGTCCAAACGGAAGGCCTCGGTCACGAAGGTCTTTAACTCATCAATATTATGGGCGAAGCGGACCCCTATGCTCGATCCTTCCTGATTGGGTTTGACCACTACCGGCGTGCCCAGCTCCTCCGAGACCTCCTCCCAATCCAAGGCCTCTCCTTTCCTGACCGTCCGGTCTCTGGCCACCGGGAGCCCTTCCAGGCGGTAGATGGCCTTGGAAAGGATCTTGTTCATGGCCAAGGCGCTGCCCAATACCCCGGAACCTTGATAGGGGATCTTCAAAAGTTCCAAAAGGCCTTGGACCGTCCCGTCTTCTCCATACCTCCCGTGGAGGATGATGAGGGCCACATCAATCTTCGATGCATCGGCCACCAAGGGGGCCAAACCCTCCCTCAGATCATAAACTTGTATTTCATAGCGCCCGGGGTCCAAGGCCTTTTTGACCTCTTCCCCGCTTTTCAAGGAGATCTCCCTTTCGTTGGACAGGCCCCCGCACAAAAGGGCGACGCGTAGTTTTTTCATGGTCTTACATCCCTCTTTCCTTCCCGTATATGGATCTCCACCGGAGCAGAGTCCCGGAAACCCTTCAAGGAAGAAAGCAGGCCTCGGATCCCGCCGGCCAAAAGGTCCTGGACGAAGGGATTCAAGGGCAATACCTCGCCGTTTAGAAGGACCCGGATCTTGGGAAAAGGCAGGGCCGTAAGATACCGATCTTCCAACCATTGGGCCAATTTTTCCTCTTCCTCAGGCCGAAAATGAGGGCATTCGGCGATCGGACCGGTCTCCCCGTAGGTGGCGATCACCACCCCTTCCGTTTCTTCCCACAACGCCCTTTCCTGACCCGGAGAGAGAACGGCTATCTTCAGGAAGCCGCCCTTTTTGAACCCCTCGGTAAAGACCAGATGGTGATCCGGGAAAAAGGCCTGGACCATTCGCTGGACCGAGAAAAGAAATTCTTTTCCGTATCCGTTGCGGAATTGCATCCCGTCTCTTCCGGCCAGGATCACCCCATCGGCCCCGGCCTTTCTGAAGAGGAAGGTGTCTTTCCCGGGCCTTTCTTCGTTAAGGGGCTTGTCTGAATGTTTGATGACCCCCACCGTATAACCGCGATCCTTGAAAAAGGGGATCAACTTTTCCAGGAGCCGGGTCTTCCCGCTCCCCGAATAACCGACAACGGATAAGACCACCGGAAGGTAAGCCTTTGGTTTCCGCGATATCGTCATCTGTCATCCCTCCTACCGAGCCCTTCACTTTATGCAATATCCCCTTTCAGGTCAACCCGAAAAGGGGGACAAAGTCTTTTCTAATGTTTCCCGCAAGAGGGCCATTTACGGAAAATATCTGTGAAATCGCCTTTTTCTTCTTGATCTCCCGACCTTCCTAAGTTATATAGGCGATGGAAAAAGATAGCGTTTTTCCTGCCAGACCCTTGACAGGGAGCCGGATGATCCATGGCGCAAATCAGACCCGGGATGACGGTCAGCTTGGTGGTCAACACTAACATCTTAAAAGAAATCAATGACATCCGCAACTCCACCGTCTACGACCAACAAGGCAGAAACTTGATCGTCGCCCAAACCGAACCCATTTTGTCTTCCGAAGCCCTGGGCAAGACGGTTGTAGTATCCTTTCTTACCTATGAAAAAGGCAAGCCCGTCCGCTACGGGTTTCAGGCCAAGGTCTTGGAACTGCTCCAGGCCTATCCCTTGAATCCGACCCAGACCGTATCGGCCGTTGCCTTGGTTCAAAAGACCTCGCCTGAACCGTACAATCTGCGCATGTATTATCGCGTCCAGCCGCCCGGAGAGTTCGGCCTTTTGATGTACCTCTTCGATCAGCCCCTCGGCATCATCGATATTTCTCTGGGTGGGGCCCTGGTTTCTGCGCCGGTCAATCCCATACCGGGTTTCAAATATGAAATCGGCGGGTTGTTACGTTTGACCTTGGAGATAGACAACGAACGCTTTTCTCTCCAGGCCAAGATCAAAAGGCTCAACTTGCCGGAGGGACATAGGGCTCGAAGAGATTTGCAATTTGTCGCCATGGAGTTTCTGGACCGTTCCCCGGAATTGGATCGGGCCTTGGGAGAAAAAATATTGAGTATTCAGAGAGAATTAAGCGCCCGCGGATTGGGCGTTTGACCATCAAGTCCTTCCCTGCCTGGAACATCTGAGGTAGTTAGACCATGCCGCCCGCTCATCCCGTTGTCCGTAAGGTCTACCTTGACCTTCCCCAACCCAGTCTCAAGGACAATACGGCCGACCTGGACCGCCTGAAGAAACAGGTCAGACAAACCCTCGCCATAGAAAACCTGCTCGTCCCTTTTGCCTTGATCCCTCAATGGGTTTCTCTTCTCCGTTCTTCCGCCTATCGGGTGACGGCCTCGGTCAGCCTGGCCCCCCCGATTCCGCGCCTGATCGATGTCGAGGCCGGGGACACCTCCTCCAGGCTCTTCGGCTTGGCCGTGGACCTGGGGACGACCAGGCTGGCCTATCAGCTTTGGGACCTCAAGGAGGGGCGGCTTTTGGACGAAACCGGAAGCGACAACCCCCAGATCCGATACGGGGCCGATATCCTGACCCGGATCCACCGGGCCGGGACCCCGGAGGGTCTCCAGGGGCTTAAGGAGGCGGTGATTGGGGAGATCAACCGGGTGACCCAAACCCTTTGCCAGGTCCACAACCTCTCACCCCGGGAAATCCTGGCCGTGACCGTGGCCGGCAATACCACCATGACCCATCTTTTTTTGGGCTTGGACCCTTCTTCCATCTGTCGGGAACCCTATATCCCCAAAATCAATTCCCTGGACCCTTTGACCGCTCAAGAACTGGGCTTGGATCTCCACCCGCGGGCCTGGGCCTATGTCTTTCCCAATGTGGGTAGTTACCTGGGGGGGGATGTTTTGGCCGGCATCCTCCATTCCGGCCTCTATCAACAGGAAGGCCTTTCCTTACTGGTGGATGTGGGGACCAACGCCGAAGTAGTCCTGGGTAATGCCGAATGGCTCATCGGTTGCGCCGGGGCCGCCGGGCCCGCTTTGGAAGGCGGGGTGGCCCGGATGGGGATGACCGCCGCGGAAGGGGCTATTGACCGGGTCCGTATCGATCCCCGGACCCAGGAACTTACCTATACCGTCATCGGTGGTGGGCGGCCTGTCGGCATCTGCGGTTCCGGCCTGATCGACCTGACCGCCGAATTGTTCACCGCCGGCATAATCGACCTCCGGGGCAAGCTCAACCGGAAGAAGGCCGGCCGGCGTTGGACCGAAACCGACGGCCAACCGGCCTTTTTGGTGGTCCCGGCCGAAGAGACGGCCCACGGCCAGGCCATCGTCCTCAGCCAAGTAGACCTGGATGTCCTCCTCCGCTCCAAGGCGGCCATGTACACCATCTTGACCACCCTGACCCAAACGGTAGGATATGATTTAAAGGATATCGAAAGGTTTTATGTAGCCGGGGCCTTCGGCAATCACATCGATCCCCGCCGGGCCGTCATCTTGGGCATGCTCCCTGATTTGCCCTTGGAGCGATATATCCCCTTAGGCAACACCTCCCTCAAAGGGGCGGCCGATGTCCTTCTGGATGCAGGGAAATTGGCCGAGGTCAAGAAGATCGCCGAACGGATCACCTACCTGGAGATGAACGTCAATCAAGACTTTATGAACCGCTTCAGCGCCGCCCGCTTCATCCCCCACACCGATCCCTCCCTCTTTCCTTCCGTGCCCCTGAATCGGGATTGAGACTCTTTCCGGCCGACCCCGCCCGCCAATGGCTCCAGAAAAAACCTCCTGGCTCCTTTGAGATTCTTTCAAAATTATGCACATATTTAGTTACTTACCCATTGATAAAATCGGCCTCATCGATTATAAACAATTCAACACTACTGAACTGAAGTTCAGGGCCTTTTCCAACCCAGCGCAAAGCCGTGAAGGTCTCCACCCTGAAGGGTGATCCGTTCAGGGCTTTTTTTTTGCCCGCCCATTCTCTAAGCGCGTTAGGAGGAAAAATCATGAACAAAGCCATGCCCCTTTTGCTCGCGGCCGCCCTGACCCTCTTCTCCGGTTGGGTCTTGGCCGCCGACGAGGCGAAGAAAACGGAGAAGAATTATACCTTACAAGAGATGACCGTTACCTCGACCAAGATCGTCCAACCCGAAAAGAACATCACCCAAAAGACGGACGTCCTCGACGAGGAGACCATGGAAAACCTCGTTCTCCCCAACCGAAATCTCTCGGAGATCCTCCGCTATCTGCCGGGGACCTTTGTCGATACCCTTTCCCGCAACGACGCCAACTGGGGTTCTTACGGCGGATTGGGACCCAAATATAACGGTTACCTTTTGGACGGTCTGCCCATCGACGCCTTCGTGGACACCATGAGTCTGGATGCCGCCCCCTTGGAAAAGGTGGAAGTCCAACGCGGTCCGGCCTCGGTCATGTATTCCAATTATCTTTCCATGGATTTCGCCGGCAATCAGTCCCCTTTGGCCGGGATCACCAATCTGGTTCTCAAAGACCGGATCGAACAACCCATGACCCGTATCGGTTTGGGCTACGGATCGTACAACACCTATAACGGGCGGATCTACCACCAAGGCAAACAAGGAAATTTTCATTACCTTTTGGGGGCCGGTTACGAAAAATCGGATTATACCGATTACGGAACGGAAAACTCTTGGCTGGGTATGCTCGACGACCCGGAATACCAAAAAACCAAACTCTATCTCAAGACCACCTACTTCTTCGACCGAAACGATCACAAGGTCTCCCTTTTCCTGCACCATACCCAACACACGGGGGATGTGGGACGACCCAACCGGGACTACGACCACCGTTACGACACGGTCAACCTCACCTACACCAACCGCTTGACGGCCCAGGTCCTCGGGCAATTCAAGATCGGATACCGCCATTACAACCGACGCTGGGGCAGCGACAATTATCCCACCGATCTCCGTTTAAGCTCCCATGACGGGGTCAAACAGAAGATCCTTCCGGCGGATCTGACCTTTTCCGTGAACCATGGTCCAAACGGGCTCTTGACCCTGGGGAGCGATTATCAGACGGCCGTCTATGAAACCTATACCGAACCCGACGGCACTAGGAACAAGGTCAACGAGGCCGAATCCTACAACTTCGGGCTCTACGCCCAGGAGAAGATGGGTTGGAAAGATTGGATCTTCAGGGTAGGCGGCCGCTTCAATTATACCGGCCACCGTTATACCTTGATCAGCGGGGCCGTCCCCGGGGAAAAGGAAAAGACTTGGGCCAACGGGTTGTGGAGCTTAGGGGTGAAATATAATCCTTCCCAGAACCTGGCCTTTTACGCTAATATGGGAACAAGTTTTCAGGCCCCTTCGGCCAAATCCGTAGGGGGCACCCTAAAGGCCTCCGATCAGGGGGTGTCGGGGAAAAACGGACAGCTGCCCAATCCGGACTTGAAACCCGAAAAGGGCAAAAGCTACGACATGGGGGCGGAAATTATTCCCGTCACGGGCCTGCGTTTGGGGGTAAGGGGCTTTTATACCGTGTTGGATGACGCCATCGTCGAGACGGTGGTCAGCCGAAACCCCTCTCAGAGCAAATCGGTCAACGCCGGGAAGACCCGTTCCTACGGTCTGGAATTGGAGGCCCGCCAGGCCATCGGCTCCCGCCTGGAAGGGTTCTCTAATTTCACCTATACCCAAAGCGAGATCCAAAACAACCTGGACCCGGATCAGGACGGAAACGAGGTCCCCTTCGTGCCCGATTATGTCTTCAATCTCGGTCTAACCGGCTATTTACCTTGGGATTTCAAGGTCTCGGCCTACCTGCAGGCCGTCGGTAAATACTATGACGGCACTTCCAAGAGCGGTCGTCGGTCTTTCGGACCTTACGAGACGGTCAACCTCAAGATCCAAAAGGTCCTGTTCAAAAACAAGGGCTACAAGGCCGAGGCCCATCTCGACCTCATCAACCTGACCGACAACAAATATGAAATGCCTTGGCAATTCAAGGACCCCGGCTTCTCCGCCTTCGCCGGTGTGGACCTCTTTTTCTAATCCCGCCGCCGATTCCCCCGGGGACGGCGGAACATTCGTTTCCGCCGTCCCCATAGGGGAAACGGAGGGTCCCTCCTCCTTTTTTATACCCTTGACACGGATAAAACCGTCTCCTTCCCGACTTTTTCCTCCCCTTAGGGGATGGTGGATCCCCTTGATCCTCCTTTGGACCGCCTTCTTCCTCGGGTCCACTCCCTTTTCGGCGACTGCCTCATCCACCGCCGTAGAAGCGAAGGACCTTAGGGGGAAGACCGTCCGCCTTAAGCAGCCGGCCCAGCGCATCGTCTGTCTGATCGAAAGCGCCTTAAGCGGCCTTTATATGTTGGGGGCGGAAAGGCAGATTATAGCCGTCTCCCGCAATGTCTACACCGGGGATGTCTTTCCTCGTTACGCCGCCCTGGACGAAAGGATTAAGGACAGGCGGTTGCCCGCCCCGGGAAATTGGGACTTCGTCAATCTGGAAAGCGTGGTCGCCTTGAAACCGGATTTGGTCATCCTCTGGTCCCAACAAACCGAGGTCATCGAAAACCTGGAGCGTCAGGGGATCCCCGTCTTCGGGGTCTTCATCCGACGTATTGAAGACATTTATCAGGAAGTTCGATCTCTGGGCCGATTGACCGGGCGGGAAAAGAGGGCCGAGGACCTCATCACCTATACCCAAAAGGAGGTGGAACGCTTCCGTTCCCGGTTGGCCTCTCTGGGAAAAAAGGAAAGACCCGCCGTCTATTACATGTGGGCCCAGGGCAACCTGGAGACCTCCTGCGGCGGGAGCATGGTCAACGAGCTGATCGCCCTCGCCGGAGGGGTCAATGTCTGCGGCGACCTGATAAGCGAACATCAGGTGGTCAATCTGGAAAAGGTCCTGACTTGGAATCCCCAGGTCATCCTCATGTGGTACAACGAACGAAAGGACCCCCGGCATATCCTGGAAGACCCCCAGTGGAAAGGGATCAAGGCCGTAAAAGAGCGCCGGGTCTATGAATTCCCCGAGGTCTTCTGGTCCGACCTGTGGACTTTGAAATTCCTTTATGCCGTAAAGCTCACGGCCAAGTGGCTCCACCCGGAACGGTTTCAAGATATCCACCTGGAAGCGGAACGGGACAAGATGTTGAGACAATTCTACGGCCGGGTGGTTTCCGGGAGGCCGTGACCGTGTCATTGAAACTTAGACCCTTTTGGTTTTATCTGATCCCCCTGCCCCTGGCCTTGGCCGCTCTCTTTTTCGGCCCCTCGGAGCAAATGGGGCCGGATCGGGTCCTGAGCAGCATGCGTCTCCTCTTCGGCGGCGCCGCCTCGGCCGATGAAACCACCCTGGCAAGGTCTATCCTCTGGGAGGTCCGCCTTCCCCGTATCCTCTTGGCCTTTTTGGTCGGCGCTTCCCTGACCATCTCCGGCACGGCCCTGCAGGCCTTGTTCCGCAATCCCCTGGTTGCTCCCGAGATCCTCGGTCTTTCCAGCGGCGCGGCCTTCGGCGCCGCCTTGGCCTTGAGCCTCGGATTCCTGCCCCTCCAGGCCACGGCCTTTGCCTTCGGCCTCTTGGCCGTGGGTCTGAGCTATTTACTGGCTCGAGGTCGCAAGGGGGTCTCCATCCTGGCTTTGATCCTTTCGGGGATCATCATCTCCGGGATCTTTACCGCCGCCCTGACCGTGGTCCAATTCCTGACCGATCCCTTCAAGCTCCAAACCATCGTCCATTGGACCATGGGGAATCTTCACAACGCCAACTGGGACAAGATCCGCTCCGCCGTCATTCCCATGGCCCTGGGCGGGATCGGCCTCTTTCTGATCCGCTGGCGGATGAACGTCATCGCCTTGGGGGACGAGGAGACCCGAGCCGTGGGCTTGAACCCGGAACGGGAAAAGGTCTGGATTTTGCTCCCCGCCGCCTTGGCGGCCTCGGCCGCGGTGGCCGTGGCCGGGATCATCGGCATGGTCGGACTGGCCTTTCCCCACATGGTGCGCATGCTCGTCGGTCCCGACAACCGCAAAACCGTCCCTGTCTCCCTGGCCTTCGGCGGTTCTTTTTTGCTCGTCGTGGACACCTGCTCTCGCACCTTGGCTTCTTTCGAGATCCCCATCGGCATCTTCACCACCTTGATCGGAGGACCTTTTTTCATCTACCTCTTAAAAAAGAGCCGCTTCACCATGGGGGAAGAATGACCACAGCCGTTCAAGTGGAAGGACTTTTTTTCGGTTACGACCAAAGACCATTGTTGAAAGGGGTTAACCTGGAAGTGCCTTCCGGGTCTTTGACCGTCCTTTTGGGAAAAAACGGCAGCGGAAAATCCACCCTCCTCCGACTCATGGGAGGTCTATTACCCTTCGAAAAGGGAAGGGTCTCCCTCCTGGGAAAGGATGTAAGGCGCATCTCCCCTTCGGAAAGGGCCGGCCTCGTCGGCTTCCTGCCCCAGTTTCACCATCCCGTTTTCCCTTTTACCGTCGAGGAAGTGGTCCTGACCGGACGGGCCGCCCAGGTCTTCTTTCTCCCCGGGAAAAAGGATCGGGAAAAGGTCCGGCAGGCCTTGGAAGCCCTGGGCCTTATGGACTTTCGCGACCGACCTTATAACGAACTCTCCGGAGGAGAGAGACAATTGGTCATGGTCGCCCGGGTCCTGGCCCAGGACCCGCGGATTATCCTCCTGGACGAACCCCTTTCCCACCTGGATCTGGCCAATCAGGTCCGGTTGCTGCGTCTGCTCAAAGACCTTACCGCCCGGGGTCTGACCGTCCTGGTGGTCCTGCATGACCCGAATACGGCCGTACTCTATGGCGACCAGGTGCTCTTTTTGAAAGAAGGACGGATCCTTTCTCCGGAAAAGGGTCGGGGGCCATGGGAGGCCTCTTTCCTCTCCGAGGTGTACGACACCCCTTTGATCACCCTGCCCTTCAAGGATCGTTGCCTGGTCCTCCCCGGCTGAACCCTGCCAGGGGGAAAAGGGCAAGGACCCAAGTCTTTACGGAAAATGACCCAGGTGATTCGGGAAACCCCTATTGACAAAGAGCAGAACAACTGAATAGAATGAAAGTAAAAGACCATTTTTTCATCAGGGCCTGAACGATAAGGAGGAAAAGGGATGGGTTTAATCAAATGGAATCAGGACCTCGTCATCGGCGTCATCGAAATCGATCAGCAACATCAAAGGTTGGTGGGCATGATCAACGAACTGGACGAGGCCATGAAACAGGGAAAAGGCAAAGAAAAATTAGGTAAGATCATACACGGCCTGACCTATTACGCCGGCACCCATTTCCAGACGGAAGAGAAATATTTCGATCAGTTCGCCTACCCCGAAAGGGCCGAACATAAAAAGGAACATGCCGCATTCACCCAAAAGGTAACCGCTTTCCAGAACGAATTCGATAAAGGAAAGATCGGTTTGTCCATTGAAGTAATGGATTTTTTGTGTAATTGGCTCCAACACCACATAAAGACGGTGGATAAAAAATACGGTCCCTTTTTGAAGGCGAAAGGATTGAAATAATCCTTTGCGCCCAGCAACCCCCTTGACGCTTGCTCCCACCCCTTCCGCCGTCCCGCTTACCTTCGGAACGCTGGCCTTTGAGGAATAAGGAAGGAGTCTCGAAGGATCGTGGCCGAGCGAAAACCTTTACCGGATTCCCCCTATGTAGGACTCACCAGCACCGTGCCCGTGGAAATCCTTCTGGCCGCCGGCCGCATTCCGGTGGATTTGAATAATATTTTCATCGCCTCGGCGGATGCCGCGGGGTGGGTGGAAGAGGCCGAAGAAAAGGGTTTCCCCCGCACCCTCTGCAGTTGGATCAAAGGGATCTTTTCGGCCTTACAAAGACGCCCGGAAATCCAAACCGTCATCGCCGTCACCCAAGGGGACTGCAGCAACACCCAGGCCTTGACCGAAATCCTCCAAGACCAAGGGATCCGGGTCATTCATTTTCAATACCCCCCCCAAAAGGAAGTCGAGGCCTTGCGTGAGCAAATGGAGAGGCTCATGAACCGTCTGGGAACGGATTGGGATAAAGTCTTGAAAATGAAAAGGAGGCTGAATCCCCTCAGGCGGAAATTGGCCGAACTCGATCGGGAGACCTGGGCAGGAAACCGCGTCCACGGCTACGAAAATCATTACTTTTTGGTCTCCAGTTCCGACTTTGAGGGGGACCCGAACCGCTTCGAAGACCGGGTGGAGGCCTTTTTGAAGGAGATACAGGGACGCCCTCCTTGGTTGGCCTCGGTCCGTCTCGGCTTCGTCGGCATCCCTCCTATCCAAAGCGGTCTCTATGAGTTCATCGAAACCTGCGGCGGACGGGTGGTCTTTAATGAAATCCAGCGCCAGTTCAGCATGCCCGATTACCGCAAGGGAATGGTCGGGCAATACCTCTCCTATACCTACCCCTACGACGTTTTCGGTCGCCTTCGGGACATTCAAAGGGCGGTCATGGAGAGACAACTGGACGGCTTGATCCACTACACCCAGACCTTTTGCTTCCGTCAGATTCAGGACCTGCTCATCCGAAAATACACCAAGGTCCCGGTCTTGACCTTGGAGGGGGACAAGCCCGGGCCGATAGACGGCCGGACCCGCCTTCGTCTCGAGGCCTTTATCGATCTGTTGCGGAGATAACCCCTCCTTTCCCCGAGGCCGGTGGGGCGGCCTTTCGGGACGTCTCCAGGCGGGGGAGGACAAAATAAAAGAACAGGAAACCTACCATGCCCACCGGAATCGACCTCGGCAGCCGATTCGTCAAGATCGTTCAAACCCAAGACTTCCGCTCTTTTCGGAGGCTTCGGATGGATACGGTCAGGTTCTTGACCCTCCAAACCGAGCCCAAGGGGAAGACCTTCCTCCCCCTCGTCCTTTTGGAAAAAGTGGGCCTGGCCCCGGAAAAGACCGCCGTCGTGACCGGTTACGGAAAACACCTCCTGGGCAAAGGGATCAAGACCATCACCGAGATGAGGGCCCATTTTCGGGGGGTTTGCTTCCAAACCGGGCTGAAAGACTTCATCCTGGTCGAATTAGGGGGTCAGGACAGCAAGGTCCTCCTCGTTCAGGAAGGCCGGCCCATGGATTTTCAAACCAACGACAAATGCGCCGCCGGCACCGGCCGATACCTGGAAAACATGGCCCGCCTCTTGAACCTGCCTTTATCGCGCCTGGCCCAGGAATCCGAAGATCCGGTGCGGATCAACCATACCTGCGCCATTTTCGGCGAAAGCGAGATCATCGGCTATTTGATGGAGCGGGTCCCTGTGCCGCGGATCTCTGCCGGTATCAACGATTCCGTAGCCCGCCGGATCATCCAGATGATCCGGCGTTATCCCCCCCTGCCTTTGGTCCTGGCCGGTGGGGTGGCCCTGAATCAGGGGGTAAAGACCCTTCTCTCCCGGCGCTGGGGCGGAGAGGTGATCATCCCTCCGGACCCTCAGTTCAACGGGGCCTTGGGCTGCTGCCTGGAAGGATTGGGTTTGAAGGAAATTTACCGGCGGGCCGCCGAAAGGACGGAAGACCTTTTTAAGGATGAAAAAGATTGGAAACGGTCCTTTAGAGACTGAGGATTACGGACATGTGGACAAAAAACCGGCCCGGCTGATGAGGCGCCCTTAAATACCGGGCCAAGGCCTGTACGGTTTCCGGATAGGGATGACCGATGCCCACCGCCCAGCCGCACCGGTAGGCATGGCGCTCCAGGAGGAAGAGCTGACGGAGGATAAAGTCCTCGTTGCGCCACCCGTCAAGAAATAGATTGCGACAGGCCGTAGGCATCCTGCGGTTTTGGGCCTCCTGGAAGGCCACGGATTGGGCGGAAGTCAGGCTGTCGACAAAATAGAGGGATCGTCTCCCCACCACATCCAGGACCGCTTCCATTTCCCTACGCCTTTCGGTGAAACGCGACCCCATGTGATTGTTGACCCCGGAAGCGAAGGGGACGACGGCCAGGTTCTCTTCCAAGACCTCCCGGATCCTCTCCTCCTCAAACCCCACATAGACGGCCCCCGGTCCGGGATCCCTGTCCCTTTCGTGGGGTTCCATGGGTTGATGGAGCATGATCTCATGGCCCCGGGCATGAATCTCCTCGGCCAGGTCGCGGGATTTTTCCAGTCGAGGTAAGACGGCGAAGGTCAAGGGGACCTGAAGGTCCCAAAACCGCTTGGCCAGGGAACGGGAATAACCGATGTCGTCAATGATGACGGCCAAGCGGGGCGACCTTTCCAAGGGGAAGTCACGAAGGATCTCGGCCCGGGCCCTTTTCCCCGGACCGAGGAGACCCCAAAGCATCGCACCGCCGTAGAACAGGAATGTCCGCCGGTTCATCTCCTTTGGGCAACCCCATCGGTGCACCCCGGCGGACCGGGGTGCACCGCAAAAAGTGGAAGGAGGGTGGGCCGCATCCGTAAAGCAGACGGCCGCCTATGCCAATGTCGGTCATTAATACAACTAATTGTATAAATGTCAAGAAAAATATACCATATCTAGTATGTCTAAAAAAAAGCGAAGGTCCCGGGGAAAAAGGCCCCCCCGGGAAAAAAGTATTGACCTGAGGGAGGATCTTCATTAGTAATATTGATATAATTTTGATATCAATACACTCGATCCAGAGAGGGACGGGCGGAAGGAGGGGTGTAGAGATCCTCCTTGCCTCACCCGTCGGACCCCCAAAGAACCCATGAGCGCTGACCGGTTGTAGGTAGTGAAAACAGAGCCCCCCAAAAAATTATTTTACGGCTACCGTATCGTGGCCGCCGGTTTCATCCTCCTGTTTCTCTTCGCCGGTGCGGGATTCTATTCCTTCAGCATCTTCATCCGGCCCTTTGAACAGACCTTCGGTTGGAGCCGGGCGGCGATCTCCTTCGCCATGTCCATCTATCAGATGATCCATGGCGCCTGCGCCCCCCTGGTCGGGTATTTGACCGAAAAATACGGACCCAAGCGGGTGATGACCACCTTCGCCGTAGGGGCCGGGGCTGCCTTTATTATGGTCAGCTTCACCCAAACCTTGTGGTTTTTTTATCTATCTTACGCCGTGTTATCGGTGGCCACGACCGGCATCGGTTTTATCCCCATCAGCCATCTTTTGACCCGCTGGTTCGTCCGCCGCCGGGGTACGGCCATAGGAATGGCCATGGTTGGGATCTCCGTGGGCGGCCTGGTCATGTCCCCACTCGTGGGGATGCTTAACGCCCATTATTCCTGGAGGGTCTCATATGTCTTCATGGGGATTTTGGTCTGGATCCTGGCCGTTCCCTTGACCTTCTGGGTAATGAAAAGCAGCCCTGCGGAAATGGGCCTTTTACCGGACGGAGACCCACCGGACAAAGGGGAAGGCGGGGGGAAGCATCCCGATAGGGAAACCTCCTTAGAGGATAAGGGTTGGCCCCTCAAGGAGGCCTTGAGGACGCGGGCCTTCCTTTGGGTGTCCCTGACCTTTCTTTTGGCCCCCATGGCCCAAGGAGGGGTGCTGCAACACCAAGTCCCCTTGGTGACCGAAGCCGGATTGGCCTCGACCATAGCCGCCTTGGCCTTGGGGATCACCGCCGGAATGGGTGGGTTGGGCAAGTTGATCTTCGGCCGCCTTTCTGAAATCTATCCTTTTCATTTCGTGGCCACCGCCTGTTTCGGCGTCCAGGCCCTGGCTGTCTTCATGCTCCTGGCCGTCCATTCTCCGTTTTTGGTTTGGGTCTATGTCGTTTTGTACGGTTTCGGCATGGGCGGGATCGTCGTCCTTTTGCCCATGGTGATCAGCCGATTTTTCGGTTTGACCGCCTTCGCCACCCTCATGGGGATCGTGGCCTTCATCCAGGCTATCGGTTCCTCCAGCGGGGCCTTCATTTCCGGGCTGATCTTCGATCACTTCGGCAATTACCGGATCGCTCTGATCCTTTTCGGCTGTGTATACCTGATGGCCGTTGTGACCATTTTCTTGGCCGGTCGTCCCCGACCGTACCCACCGAAAGAGGGGATACCCTAAGCCGGTGTCGACGAACAATCCGGTACCAGGGTTGCGATAGGGTGTCGATTCCAATATAATTTTGCGAAATCGTCTCCAAAAGAGTCGGCCGTGAGGGAAGGCTTCCCCCTTGCCCGCTGTATTTACGGCCCCTCTTGAACAATGAAAGGAAGAAGGCCTTAAAACCGAAAAGGCACCGGTCCGGCGCCACGCCGAACCCTCATTTCCGAAAGGAGGAACGCCATGGCCGTCAAGACCTTTCCCGTAGAGGCCGGGCACATCATGATGTTCGCCCGGGCCATCGGGGACCCCAATCCGATCTATTACGATGAAGAATATGCCAAGAAAACCGAAGTGGGCGGGATCATCGCCCCGCCGACCTTCATCCAGGCCGCGGCCCACTATGACCCCGATTATCCCCTGCGCCCCAAGATCGGGGAACCCTGGTTCGGTTCCGGAAAGGAACCGACCGGCCTCAAATCCGGCCCGGTCGGAAAAGGGCGGGGGCTGCACGCCGAACAACATTACGAATACCACCGCCACCTTCGGCCCGGCGATGTGCTGACGGCCACGGTCAAAGAAGGACGGAGGTGGGAAAAAGAAGGACGCCGCTCCGGCAAGCTCCTCTTTTCGGAAACGATCATCGAATTTCGTGACCAAAAAGGGGAGCTGGTGATCACTTCCCGCGGCGTAAGCGTGCAAACCGAACGACCCGTGGACCAAGGAAAGTAGGAGGAAGGCCATGCCCCTGAAAGCCAGCCGACTCCAAGTCGGTGACTGCTACAGCGAAAAGGTGGTGGAAGACCTGAAGAGAACCCAGATCGTCCAGTATGCCGGGGCCTCCGGCGACTTCAACCCCCTTCATACCGATGAGGTCTTTACCGTCCAGGTGGCCGGATACCCTTCGGTCTTCGCCCACGGCATGCTGACCATGGGTCTCACCGGCAAGATGCTCACCAACTGGGTCGGGGACGGCCGCCTGACCAGGTTCGGGGTCCGGTTCACCAACCAGGTCTGGCCCGGGGACGACTTGGAAGCCCGGGCTACCGTGGAAGCCCTTCGAGAGGAAAAGGGACAGTTCTTTGTGGATCTAAAAGTAGAAACGGTCAATCAGCATGGTGTGGTGGTCCTGACCGGCTACGCCTCGGCCCGGATAGATCCCTGAAAAGGGGCGCCTCGGCCCGGATGGACGAAGTTCGTCATCCTGTTTCTCCGCTGAAAAGGGCCCGTATTTCCCCTTCTTCCTCTTCGATGCTTTCCGTGAGGCGGAACTGGACCAGGGCGCGGTGAAGGTTTTGAGCGGGACGGTCCACCTTGAAATAGACATCCCCTTCCAGAAAATCGGTCAAGAAACGGACACCCAATTCGAAGGGGATCAGACGAAGGGCTTCATAGAAAAAGGCCCGCTCCTCTTCCTGAAGAAGCGGTCGGGCCAAGTGGAGATACCCCTTCCAGACCGCACGGGCCAGGTCCGGACGAAAGCGCACCGTCCACCAGCCTTCGGCTTCCTCCCCCAAGGGATTACCGGCGGAGCGCAGGCAGTCCCCGATATCGTAAGGCAACAAACCGGGTTTGATCGTATCCCAATCCACCAGGCTTACCGCTTGGCCCGTGTCGGTATCCAAAAGGACATTGTCGACCTTGGGGTCCCCGTGAATCGGCCGGACCTTCAGCCGTCCGGCCCCTTTGGCCTCCTCGAGCACCGCGGCCCGGGCCCGCCTTTTGCGGATGAAATCCAAGGCCCACTCGAGGTCGGAAGTCCTTCCGCCGTTATAGGCGGCCAGCACCCGATCGAACCGCTGAAGATACCGGGGGGTCACATGAAAACCTTTAAGGGTATCGAACAAGTCCTCCACCGGCAGGTCTTCCAGGAGGCGGTGAAACATCCCCAAGGCGTAGCCCACTTCGAAGGCCTGTCCTTCGTTCAAGACGACTTCCCGGGCCTCGGCCCCTTCGATGAAACGGAAGGCCCGCCAGCAGGAACCGTCCGGACCCCTCCACAGATCGGAACCGGATGCATCTTTGAGGATCTCGGGGAGTTCCCAAGGTCTGCGCCCTTTTTCCAGGAGGAGAGGCAGCCGCCCTCGGGCATGTTCGCTGAAGACCCGGATATTGTGCATCACCTCTTCCGGTCGAGGAAAGACGCGGGTGTTTACCCGCTGGAGCAGGAAAGGGGGCCCTCCGCCCCGGGTCAGGGTCACCAGGTAAGTGTCGTGGACGTGGCCCTTACCCAAGGGACGAACGGCCTCGATAAGTTTCGGGGAAACGAACCGACCAGCGGCCTGGCCTAAAAAAGGATCCATAGTGACGGAATCAGGGGAGAGGCCCTTAAGGAAAGACGATCGGAAATTTCTCCACCTCCGCTTCGAGGACATCGTCGAGGGATAAAGAAAAAACGGATTGCAGGACCCCTTCGGGGCGCACTTCCCCCTCCGACCCCGAGGCCACGATCCAAGAAACCAGGACCTTGCCCTTTTGGCCTTCCGTGACCCTGAGATCCCCTAAGACCTTCTTCAAATCCACCGCCTTATCCTTGCCGGGTCTTTCCAAGGGCCAGGTCTCGGAACTTTGAAACCGTTCGAACCGTTTCCGATCCATGACCGCCGGGTCGAGGATCACGCGAAAGCCGAAGTGACTCGGTTGGGATAAGGGGCTGTTTAAAGGGACTTCCGAGACCTGAAGGACCCGGGTACCGGGAAAGAGTTCCTTCGGCAATGAGGCCTTCACCTGATTCTCGGTGAGCCAATCGCTGAGCTGGATATGAATCGTCTCCTTAAGGCTGCTCAACCCCACCGGCAAGGCCTGACCAAAGGTAACCCGCGGTTGAGGATGGAAACCCTGGGAATAGGCCAAGGGCAGCCCGGCCCGCCGGAAGGCGCGGATGAGGGCCTCCTTCCATTCCAGGAAGCCCAAGAAGCGGGAGGGACCGGTCTTGGTCAGGGCGACAAGGAATTTTTTCACCCCTTCTTGGGGATAGAAAACCCGGGAGGGGTTGGGCGGCCTTTTGAAAATGGTCTTTAGGACTGGCTTTACCTTGAAGGCCGGGCAAAGCCCGCAATCGCTGCAGTCCCCGTGACGGCAGTCCGGGGTGGTCAAACCGGTCAAGGCCTTTTCGTATTCACCGTAAAGATAGTCCTTGGAGACCCCCGTTCGGACGAAATCCCAGGGGAAGGAATGGGAATACCCCCTCGCCCCCAAAACCGCTTCGGGATCCACGCCCTCTTCTCTTACGGCTTCCTTCCAGATTTCCCAAGAAAAATGTTCCCCCCAACCGTCCAGGTAAGCCCCTTTTTGAAAGGCCCGGTAGATCACCCGGCCCATCTCCCGTCCCCCGCGGGAAAGGAGGCCCTCCAGATGACTTTGGCGGGGATCGTTCCATTTTACCTGAATGGGTCTGTTCTTCAAGGCCGATCGGATATAATTCAACCGCTGAAGGGCCTCCTCCCAGGGAATCTGGGCGGCCCATTGAAAAGGGGTATGGGGCTTGGGGATAAATAGGGAGAGGGCCACATGGATTTCCGGCCGTCCCCCCTTTTTCCGGACTTCCCTCTGGATCTTCTCCACCAGGGAGATCAAACCGTCCAGATCCTCCAACCGCTCCGTAGGAAGACCGATCATGAAATAGAGTTTCAGCACCCGCCAGCCCAAGGCAAAAACGGTTCGGGCCGTCTTCAGGATCTCCTCTTCCCCGATGTTTTTGTTGATCACGTCCCTCAGACGTTGGGTCCCGGCCTCGGGGGCGATGGTAAAGCCGGTCTTTCTCACCCGAAGGATCTGCTCGATGACCTCGGTAGAGAGGGTGTCCACCCTCAAGGAAGGCAGAGAAAAGGCGACCTTTTCCGTTTCCCAGCGTTCCATCAAGGCCGTGAGGAGTTCGTTAAGGCAGGAATAATCGCCGCTGCTTAAGGACAGGAGCGTGGCTTCGCTGTAGCCGCTTCGGCTCAATCCTTCTTCCAGGATCCGATAGATTTGCTCCGGAGACCTCTCCCGCACCGGCCGATAAATGATCCCGGCCTGACAAAAGCGGCAGCCTCGGCTGCAGCCCCGGGCGATTTCCACGCTGAAACGGTCATGGATGACTTGGTGATAAGGCAAAGGGGAAAGGGCGGGGAAGGGGACCCGGTCCAGATCGGCGACGACCCGTTTCTCGATCACGGGTTTCGGGCCGTCTCCTTTTTGCCTCTCCCCTTGGGAAGGCACATAAATCCCCCTGATTTTCCCCAGACCGGCCAAGAGTTCCGAACGCGTCGCCCCCCCCGCCTTCCCGGCCATGACCGTTTCGCAGATTTCAGCGATCACCTCTTCCCCGTCCCCGATGACCAAGGCGTCGAAAAAATCGGCCATCGGTTCGGGATTGAAGGTACAAGGGCCGCCGGCGACGACCAGGGGGTCCTGCTCCCCCCGCTCCCGGCTGAAGACGGGAACGCCCCCCAAGGTCAACATGGTCAGGACATTGGTGTAGCCCAATTCATATGAAAGGCTGAAGCCGATGAGGTCGAAGGCAAAGAGGGGGCTCCCTGATTCCAGGGAAAAAAGGGGAAGATTCTCCTCTTGAAGGAGTTGCACCATGTCCGGGGCGGGGGCGAAGACCCGCTCGGCCCAAACTTCCGGTATCCGATTCAAGAGGTGATAGAGGATCTTCATCCCCGGATAGGACATGCCCACTTCGTAGAGATCGGGAAAGGCCAGGGCCACCCGGAGTCTTACCTCACCCGGGTCCTTGTGGACGGAAAACAGTTCTTTTCCTAAATAACGGCTGGGCCGTCTGACCCGGCCGAGATATTTTTCCCATACCGGTTGCATCTTTTGTTACACTTTTACTGCACGATTTCCCCCAGGCCCTGATCGGCCTTTTTCAACCATTCCCGCAGGGCCGAAAGGCGTCGGTCATCCGCGGCCGCGGTTCGAAGGAAGGCTTGAAAGCGGACGGTTAAGGCGTTCCACAGGGCCAGAAGCTCTTCTTCCGCAGGCGGGGCCTCCTTGACGGAGGGCGGACTCAGGGTCAGGGTCTCCCCCCATTCCGGGACACGGACCCGAAAAGGGAGCTGCTCCGTAAGGGCTTGGGCAAAGGCCAGACTAATGGATTCCTCGCCGTGAATCAGGAAGATCTCCATTTCGGGGTTCTTGAAGTTACCGATCCAAGCCAGCAATTCCTGCTGGTCGGCATGGGCGGAAAAGCCGTTGATCGTATGGATCCGGGCCCGGACAGCCACTTCTTCCTTGAAGATCTTCACCTTTTTTGCTCCGTCCACGATGGCCCGCCCTAAGGTCCCCTGGGCCTGAAAACCGGTGATGACGATCTGGGCCCCGGGACGCCAGAGGTTGTGCTTCAAATGATGGAGGATCCGGCCGGCGTTGCACATGCCGCTTCCGGCAATGACGATGGCCGGTCCTTTATAGCGGTTGATGGCCATGGAATCCTCGACCGTCCGGGAATAACGCAGTTCTTTGAGCCCCAAGGGGGTCTCCCCGTTGTCCAAAAGCCGCCCCATTGCCTCATCCGTATATTCCGGCAGTTTCTTGAAGACCTCGGTGGCGGCGATGGCCAAGGGACTGTCCAGGAAGACCGGTATGGGGGGATAGAGCTCTTTTTTCCGAAACTCGTGGAGCAGATAGAGAATTTCCTGGGTCCTTTCCACGGCGAAGGCCGGAATGATGATCTTTTCCCCGTTTTTGATCCCTTCGTGGATGGCCGAAAGGAGCTCGGCCTTGCTTTCTTCAAAACCCTTGTGGTTTCGGTTGCCGTAGGTGGATTCGACGAAAAGGAAATCGGCCGTCTCGATCAGGTCCGGTTCGGGGACGATCAAGGCCTCCCGCCGGCCTACATCGCCGGAAAAGACGGCCTTGCCTTTTCGGCCTTGTTCCTCGAAAACGAGTTCCAAAATGGAGGCCCCCAGGATGTGGCCGGCCTTATAGAAGCAGATCTCCACCTGGGGACTGAGGCGGAAACATTGATTCGGTTCCAAGGGCTGAAAAAAGTCGAGGCTTCGTTCGGCATCCTGGACGGTATAGAGCGGTTCCACGGGTTTGAGGCCGGATCGCACTTTCTTCCGGCTCCTCCATTCGGCCTCCATCTCCTGGACATGGGCGCTGTCGGGAAGCATGATCCGGCACAATTCATAGGTGGCCCGGGTGCAGATGATCTTCCCTCGGAAACCTTCCTTGACCAGTTTGGGAATGAGTCCCGAATGGTCGATATGGGCATGGGTCAGCAAGACATACTGGATGGTCTGGGGATCGAAACGGTCGAAGGAGAGATTGCGTTTTTCCAGCTCCTTTCCGCCCTGGAACATGCCGCAGTCGATAAGGAAGCGGACGGAATCGTGTTCCAGGAGAAAGGAAGAACCGGTGACGGTCCGGACGCCGCCCAAGAAGGTGATCCGCATAGGATAAGCCTTTCAGTCAAAGTCAGGAATAGAAGAATGTCCGGCCGGAGGAACCCTCGACGCCGGGGATCGTGAAAACCATCGAGAAATCGTCTCCCGCCCTCGGCTCCACCACGGCCCCGGCAGGGAACCTTCAGCTTGACAGTAGCAGGCAAATAATATAAGCAGATGAAGAAGATTGCAATACAAATATCCCTTTCCCCACCGATAAGCGAGGGCTTGATCCATGGCCAAAGAATTGAAAATGGACCCCCACGAACGTCAGTTCGTCATCAATGAACTGACCGTAAAAGACAGCTGGAGGATGTTCCGGATCCTGGCCGAATTCGTCGACGGCTTTGAAACCCTCTCCCAGATCTATCCGGCCGTCTCCATTTTCGGCTCGGCCCGGGTCAAACCCGGCGACCCCTACTATGAACAGACGGTGACCATCGCCCGCCTCCTGGTCCAAAACGGCTTCAACGTCATTTCCGGCGGCGGCCCCGGCATCATGGAAGCGGCCAATAAAGGGGCGGCCGAGGCCGGGGGGAAATCCGTGGGCTTGAATATTCAGTTGCCTTACGAACAAAAACCCAACCCCTACGCCAACATCAAACTCGATTTCCGTTATTTCTTCATCCGCAAGGTCATGTTCGTCAAGTATTCCGTGGCCTATGTGATCATGCCCGGAGGCTTCGGGACCCTCGACGAGTTTTCCGAGGCCATCACCCTGATCCAAACCCAACGGATCAAGCCTTTTCCTGTGGTTTTGGTCAACCGCGCCTTCTGGAAAGGGCTTCTGGACTGGATGCGCAAATCCCTCTGTCAAGGAGGCATGATTTCCCCGGAAGACCTGGATCTGATCCAGATCATCGACGAACCGGAAGAGGTCATCCGGGCCATCCGGAAGATCATCATCTTGTAGCCGTAACCTTTCTGAACCTTGTCCCGCCCATGGACAACAAAGAGATCGCCCAGGTCCTCAACGAGATGGCCCTCCTGTTGGAATTGGCCGGGGAGAATCCCTTCAAGGTCCGGGCCTATTCCGAAGGGGCCCGAATCATCGAGGCCCTAGACCGCCCGGCGGCCGAACGGGTCCGCAACGGGACCCTCTCCCAAATCAAGGGCATCGGCAAGACCCTGACCCAACAGATCACTCAGTTACTCCAAGACGGGACCGTCCCCCTCTACGAAGAATTGAAGAAACGGTTCCCCGAAGGGGTGCGGGAAATGCTCCGCGTCCCCGGTCTGGGCCCCAAAAAGGTGAAGGACCTTTTCGAAAAATTGGGTATCCAATCGGTGGGGGAACTGGAATACGCTTGTCATGAAAACCGACTTATCGCCCTTCCTGGCTTCGGGCAGAAATCCCAGGAGAAAATCCTCAAAGGTATTGAACAATACAAGCGGTTTCAGGGCCGGTTTCTCTTCGGCGAAGTCTATCCCCTGGCCGGAGGAATCAAAGAAAACCTGGAAGGGCACCCGTCGGTCCGACGGGTTTCGGTGGCCGGGAGCCTGCGCCGCCGCATGGAAACGGTAAAGGACATAGACCTGGTGGCGGCCGCCGAGGATGCGGAAGGGGTGATGGACTTCTTCATCCGTCTCCCTCAGGTGGCCGAGGTCATCGCCCACGGCCCGACCAAGAGCGCCGTCCTCCTGAAAAGCGGCATTCAGGCCGATCTCCGGGTGGTGACGCCCGAGCAATTTCCTTTCGCCCTCCATCACTTCACCGGCAGCAAGGCCCACCATACCGCCTTGCGGGGCAGGGCCAAAGACTGGGGTTTCAAGTTGAATGAATACGGGCTGTTCCGCGGAGAAAAGCTGGTTTCCTGCGCCGATGAAGTGGAGATCTATAAACAATTGGGCCTGGATTACATCCCGCCGGAACTTAGGGAAGACTTGGGGGAAATCGAGGCCGCGGCAAACCATACCCTGCCCGTTTTGGTCGAGGAAGGCGACATCCAAGGGGCCTTCCATTTCCACACCTTCTACAGCGACGGCACCCCCACCCCGGCCCAATGGGTGGAGGCGGCGGCCGCTTATGGCCTGAAGTATTTGGGTATTTCCGACCACAGCCAGTCCGCGGCCTACGCCGGCGGGCTGAAGGTGGAGGAGCTGGAAAAACAACGGCAGGAAATCGCCGCCTTGAACGAGCGGCAGAAGAAGGTCCGCCTCTTCTGGGGCATCGAGTCCGACATCCTGCCGGACGGATCTTTGGACTATCCCGACGAGATCCTGGCCCGTTTCGACTTCGTCATCGCCTCGGTCCATTCCCGTTTCAACCTGACCGAGGAGGAGATGACCGCCCGCATCATCAAGGCCTTGGAAAATCCTTACACCACCATCCTCGGCCACCCTACGGGTCGCCTGCTCCTGGCCCGCGAACCTTACCCCGTGGACCTGGGGCGTGTCCTCGAGGCCGCGGCCCGAAACCGGGTCGTCATCGAGCTGAACGCCAACCCCCACCGTTTGGATCTGGACTGGCGCTGGATGAAAAAGGCCAAGGAACTGAGATTGAAGATCGCCATCAATCCCGACGCCCATCACCTCGACGGCCTGAAGGACATCGCCTTCGGGGTGGGAATTGCCCGAAAAGGTTGGCTCACCAAAGGGGAGGTCTTGAACACCCTGAAGGAAAAAGACATCCGCTCCTTTCTCCAGGGCAGGAAAAAACGCTGATCCTCCCGTCTGAATAAAAATCCCTCTTTCGTCCCGCCTTCGACCTCCTCCTCCCGAATCAGGAAACCATGCTGAATCCGCCGCTGACGCTGATGGTCTGACCGGTGATGTGTTTGGAGACATCCGAGGAAAGGAAGGCGCACATGCGGGCCAGATCCAAAGGCTCCCCGAAACGGCGCAAGGGATAGGCCTTGAGTTGGGCCTCCAATCTCTTTTGGAAGGCCTCCTCGCCCAGTTGGGCCCGCATCTTTTCCCGGGCGGCCAGGATCCGCTCCGTATCTGTGGCCCCGGCCGAGACGCCGTTGACATTGATGTTGAATTTCCCGACCTCCTTGGCCAGGGCCTTTTGGAAGGCGATGATCCCTCCCTTGGCCGCGGAATAGGCGGCGTAAAAGGCCTCGCCGATCTTCCCGGCGTCGGAGATCATGTTGACGATCTTGCCGTATTTTCGTTGGATCATGCCCGGTAGGACGGCCCGGGTGCAAAAAAAGACGCCGTAGAGGCAAAGGTTGATCGTATAATCCCAGTCTTCCTTGACCGTCTCGGCAAAGGGGATGGGGGTTTTGCCTGCCTCCCAGTTCCAGCCCCGACCGGCGTTGTTGATCAGGATGTCCACCCGGCCGAATGCATCCGTCACCTTTTTAACCATGGCCTCGACTTCATCCTGCGCGGTCACGCTGCCCCCCACGGCCAAGGCCTTGACCCCGAAGGCCCTGGCCTCTTCGGCCGTCTTTTCGGCCAGGGTCAGGTTGATGTCGTTGACCACCACATGGGCCCCTTCCTCGGCCAAGGTCAAGACCGTCACCCGACCGATCCCCGCCCCCGATCCGGTGACGATGGCCACCTTGTCCTTCAAACCCAAATCCATAGGCCTTCCTCCTCACAAAAAGATTTTTCGCCTCTTTTTCTTTTGCCTTTCTTAGGCCGGACCTGCTTCGTTTTTATTATTATCCTTTGATCCGGGGAATACCAAAGGAGCGGATCAATCCACCCTTTTCAATATGGTAAAAACCGCATTGGGGCCGGCGCCGCTGCTGTGGGCGATGCCGATCTTGGCCTTTTCCACCTGCCGCGGTCCGGCCGCACCCCTGAGTTGGGTGATCAGCTCGGCGATCTGCCGGGCCCCGGTGGCCCCCAAGGGATGGCCGCAGCCGACCAGGCCGCCGTCGGTATTGGCCGGGAGTTTGCCGTTGATGTCGAAATAGCCCTCCTTGAGCAGACGCGGGGCTTCTCCGGGTTTGCAGAAACCCATCTCCTCGATATCGGTCAGGAAGGCCGGGGCCATGGCCTCATAGACCTGGATCACGTCCATGTCTTCCGGTCCGTAACCGGAGATCTCCCAGGCCTGCCGGACCCCTTCCTTGACCAGGTTGGTTTGGGCCGGAAAGAGGACGCTCTCTTCGCCGTAAATGCCGGTGGTATGGACCGAGGCCGCCACCTCGATCTTTCGGGACCGGGCGATGTCCGACTTGAGTTTGTCCCGGCTGCAGAGGATGATGGCCACGGCCCCGTCGACCATAGCCGCGGCGTGCATCAACCGCACCGGCGCGGCCACGACGCGGGAGTTCATGACCTCCTCGAGGGTCACTTCCCCGCACTGATACCAGCGGGCGTAAGGATTCAGGTTGGCGTTTTTTCTTTCCAGGACCACCACCCGGGCCAGGTCTTCTTCGGTGGCCCCGTAGGTCTCCATGTAGCGTACCACCCCCTGGGCGTAGTTGGCCGGCTGGACATTGAAACCCAGGGCCAGTTCCCAAGGCTTGAAGGCCGTGCTGGCCAGAAGACCCCGGCCCATCTTTTCGAATCCCAAAACGGCCACCACATCATAGATCTCCGTAGCCACCATCAAATAGGCCATTCGAAAGGCGGCCGAGGAGCTGGAACAGGCCTGTTCCATGTTGATGATGGGGATGCCGGTCAGCCCGACCTCGGCGATCACTTGATGCCCTTTTCCCGTGCCGGCATAGACATTCCCGCAAAAGGCGGCCTGGATTTCCTTCCATTCCATCTCCGCTTCGTCCAGGCAATTCAACAGGGCCTGGCTGGCGAAGTCATAATACTCTTGATTTTCATAGCGCTGAAACCGGACCCGACCGAGTCCTCCGACATAAACCTTGCGCAGCCCCCTTAATTCCTCGACGGATTTCATCTCCTTAGGCCCCCTCCTCTTCGATGGGTCTGAATTTATGGGCCAGGACCGTATACCCTTCTTCATCCACGCCCAGTTCTTCAATGACCAACTCCACCGGCATGCCGATCCGCAGGCGGTTATAATCGCACTGGGTGAACAGGGCCCGGACCCGGACATTGGGCAGGTCGATCCAGCCGTAGGCATAAGGGGTCTTGCCCAGATAATATTTCGTAGGCTGCTGCATGATGACGCTGAAGCTGTGGATCTTTCCCCGCCGGTCCAACCCGATCTCCTTCAAGCCGCGCCGACCGCAGCGGATGCAAATCCCTTTTTCCTTTTTAGGAAAAAAGACCTCGCCGCAAGCCGGACACTCGCTGCCGATCAATCGGGGTTTTTCGTCCGGAGAAAGGGGGGTAGTCCATAGGCCTTCCCGGACGGGTCTGATTTTTTGAGATTCCCTCATCCGACAATCCTCCATGAATACTTGGGGGTGTGTTATTAATGGATTCAGTTAAAAACAAACATTAGCCGAACCCGGTGGGGTTGTGTTTTATGGCGTCCTTGACTTTAGGGCGCTGTCTTTTCCGGGCTTATCCATGGGGGAAGCCGCAGCCCGCCCGCTTTTTTTAGCGGGCGGGAATGCGGAGGGGGCAAAGGTCCCCCGGGGATAAGTCCGAAGAAAAGACCAGCACTGAAGTCACAGACGTAAGAAAATAAAACCCCACCGGGTCCATACTATCATAAGCCGATTACTATCCCCGGTTTTTCATCGCCCCCTGAAGGTCGAAAGAGAAAAAGGGAATTTAGTTCCTCGGACCTCGATCCTCGATCCTCGGGCCTCGATCCTTTTCCTTTAGGCAAAGGCCCGCATGCCCAACACTTCCCGGCCGACGATCAGTTGTTGAATCTGGGTGGTCCCGTCGGGGATGGTGTAACAGCGGGCGTCGCGGAAATAGCGTTCCACCGGATATTCTTCGGACAGGCCGTAGGCCCCGTGGATCTGGACGGCCTTGGAGGTGACCCGCACGGCGGCCTCGGTGCAAAAGGCCTTGGCCAGGGAACATTCCCGGTAACATCGCACGCCTTTGCCCAAGAGAAAAAAGGCCCGGTAGGCCAGAAAACGCCCGGCCTCGATCTCGGCCATCATGTCGGCGATCATGGCCTGGATCAGTTGGAACTGCCCGATGGGCTTGCCGAATTGGGTCCGCTCCTTGGCATAGCGGATCGAGGCCTCCAGGGCCGCCTGCGAAATACCCACGGCGGAGATGGAGGCGTTGGCCCGGGCGAAATTCAAGGAATCCAAGGGTTCGCCTTGGCTCCCTTCCTTGGGCCGCAGGAGGTTTTCTCGGGGGACGCGGCAGTCTTCGAAAACCAGTTCGGCCGTGGGAAAGGATCGGACCCCCATTTTATGGATCTCCCGGGCGGTGAAGGGGGATCGTTCCCTTTCCACCAGGATCTGGCCTGTCCGCGGTTTCCCTCCGGCGGGATCGATGATCTTCAAGGTGACGATCACATAATCGGCGATGGTCCCGTTGGAGATCCACATCTTGGTGCCGTTGATGATGTAGTCATCCCCGTCGGGCACGGCCTTGGTCTCGATCGAGGCCGTATCCGAACCCACATTAGGTTCGGTGATGGCGCTGCAGATGATGGTGTCCCCGTTCAGCAAACCGGGCAGGATCCGTTCCTTCAATTCCCGATTGCCGCAGTTGGCGATCCTACCGGTGGAGGCGGAGGTAATGCCCACGATCCCCCCCAAGGAGGCGTAACCGCGCCGCAGTTCCTCGAAAAGGATCGGCCATTCCATATGGGTCAGGCCCGGTCCCCCGTCCGCTTCGGCCACTAAGGTGCCCACATACCCAAAAGGTTTCAGTTCCTTGAGAAAGCGCCGGGCATCGGCCTTGCTCATCGGTCCCTTGCGGTCGTATTCGTCGGCAATGGGCACGATCTTTTCATTGACGTAGCGCCGCACCGTGTCCTGGAGCATCTTTTGCTCATCGCTGAAATCGAAGTCCATGGCTATCCTTTCTTCGCCCAGTCCGGCACAGGATCCGCCGAACCCGGGCCTTTGTCCTCGGCGGTTGATCCCTGCTTAAGCGAACCGAAGCCCTTTTCCCTTCAGATCGCCCCTTCCTCCCGGAAGGATTGGATTTCCTGCCGGGAATACCCGGCCTTCAACAGGATCTCTTCCGTGTGTTCCCCCAGTTCGGGCGGGGGCGAGTGCATGACCGCCGGGGTCTCCGAAAACTTCACCGGAAAGGCCACCTGCTGGATGGCCCCGCCCGAAGGAAGTTTGAGGGGTTGGATCATCTGTCGGAACCGGACATGGGGATCATCCAGGACCTCCTCGGGCGTTCGGACAGGGGCCACCGGCACATCGGCCGCGGTCAGGATGCGGAGCCACTCCTCCCGTTCCTTTTGAGAAAAAACGGCCTGGATCTTGAGGACCAATTCCTTTTTTCTCAGGAGCCTTTCCGGCCCGGGAATCCCCACCAGTTCCTTCAGGCCGATGGCTTCACAGAGGCGGTCCCAGAACCAGTCTTCATGGGCGATACCCAGGGTAAAAGGCCGACCGTCCTTGCCCTTGAATACACCGTAACCCGGATCGTAGTGCCGTTCCGACGAACCGGTATGAAAAAAGAGTCCGAAACGGATGGACATCCAGGAAAGAAGGCCGTCGAACATGGAGACATCCACGTATTGCCCTTTACCGGTCTTTTCCCGGACCATCAAGGCGGCCAGGATGCCGATGGCGGCGAACATGCCGGAAGACAAATCTCCGATGGCGATGCCGGGAGGGATGGGATTGCCCTGTGCATCCTGAATGGAATGGAGCATACCGGCCATGGCCATGTAGTTCAGGTCATGGCCGGGGAGATCCCGGTATGGACCGTCCTGACCGTATCCGGAAATGGAGCAATAGATCAACCGGGGGTTGACCGCCCGCAGCGTGTCATAGTCAATGCCCAGTCGTTTGACCACGCCGGGGCGGAAGCCTTCGGTAAAGACATCGGCCTCATGGGCCAGGCGCTTGAGGATTGCTTGGGCCGCGGGCTTTTTCAGATTGAGGGTGACGCTCTTTTTATTGCGGTTGATGCCTTTGAAAAACCCCGGGCTGCGTCGGGCCGGATCGCCGACGCCGGGTTGTTCCACCTTGATCACTTCCGCTCCCAGGTCCCCCAGAAGCATGGAGCAATAAGGCCCCGGGTACTGATGGGCCGAATCCAGTATAATTACGCCTTCTAAAGGTAAGGTCATATGTTCTCCCCGGCCGCGAACGGCGGTCCATCCGTAAGCGGTCCCTTACTCCACCTTGAATCGGGGTTTTCGTTTTTCCCGGAAGGCCCTCAATCCCTCGGCCCGGTTCTCTATGGCCGTGGGGGTGGACATCTCCTGGGCGCTGATGGCCACATCCAACTTCAAGGCCGTCTGCAGGTCCACTTGCATCCCTTCATTGACGCAGCGTTTGGCGATCTTCAGTCCGTGTGGGGGCATGTCCAGCATGATCTCGGCCAGTTTAACGGCCTCCTCCATCAATTGTTCTTCGGCTACGACCTTATTGACCAATCCGATGCGGTAGGCCTCGGCCGCGTCAATACGGGCACCGGTATACAAAAGCTCCTTGGCCCGGCCGATGCCGATCAACCGGGGGAGGCGTTGCATACCTCCGGCCCCGGGGACGGACCCGATCTTCAACTCCGGCAACCCGAAGCGGGCGCTTTCGGTGGCGATGCGCAGATCGCAGCACAAAGCCAACTCCAGCCCGCCGCCCAAGCAATAGCCGCTGATGGCGGCGATATAGGGCCGGTCGTCGTCTTCGAATTTCTTGAATTGATCCCGCGAGCTGGGACGGGATGTCCCGGGCGGAAAGGTCTCCTTGATGTCCGCCCCGGCGCTGAAACACTTGGGTCCGCCGGTGATGATGATCACCCGGACGCTGCGGTCTTGTTCCAAGTCTTCCCAAATGGCCTTCATTTCGGCCTGCATTCGGGTATTGATGCTGTTCAAGTGTTCCGGGCGGTTCAGGGTGAGAATGGCCAACCCTTCTCTTTTTTCATAGATCATGGTTTCATAAGTCATGATCGGACCCTCCTTTCCCATCGCCGGATCCTGGATCGAATCCGCTCCCCGGACTTTTGGGCGCGGCCTGCAGGATCTCCAGCAGATAGCCGTCCGGGTCTTTAGCCAACCCTACTACGGCGTTTTGCAGTTCGGGAACCGGTGTGGCCTCACGAATGACCTCCAATCCCTCCCCGCGAATCCGGTCTATGACGTTGCGGGGATCGTTCACATAAAAGACCAGTTTGACCGGATTGTCAGATTGTCGGTAAAGCATGAAAAGGATCCTTTCGTGTAACCGGGGCCTAGTAAATCGTTTAATCATGTAAATTCGTTACAAAGCCAAATTTTATTTCGGGAATTTTAAATACTCGATTAAAGAAATATGCTTTTTGCTAAACTTCACCTGAGGTGGCCTCAGAATTTGGATTTTGTAAGACTTATTAATAGATGGTCTCGCAAAAAGTCTTTAAAATGCCGATTGATTAAAATTGCGATTAATAATTTCAACAAGTTAGGAACAAGGCAATTTGATTTTTGGACTTTTTGCGAGACCATCTTAATAGGTTCAAAATTATATAGACATCACTCGAAGCAGGTGGGGTTGTATTTTATGGAGTCATTGACTTTAGGGCGCTGTCTTTTCCGGGCTTATCCATGGGGGAAATCCCCCGCCAATGGCGGGGGAATGGGGAGCGGGCAAAGGTCCCCCGTGGATAAGTTCGAAGAAAAGACCAGCACTGAAGTCACAGACGGAAAAAAATGCAACTCCACCGTGTCAATACTCTAATGAGCTGATTAGTACTAATCTCACAATAACCAATAGGGACGCCAACTTCAACTGTTTTTACACCTAATTTTTCACTTTTTTATGCAAGTTATGAGGTTAATTTATTCTACGTGCCTTTCCTCGCCAGTAAGGTTCCTTAAGTTCCTTTCTCATTATCTTGCCGTTTTGATTTTTAGGTAACTCCTTCATAAAATCGATCGAGGTAGGTTTTTTATATCCGGATAGATGTTTCTTACAGAATTCGATGATCTCTTCTTCAGTTACCGCCATTCCTTCCTTTAAGGATAAAGCCGCTTTGACCGTTTCCCCCCACTTTTCATCAGGGACCCCAAAGACAGCCGCTTCCAGTACAGCCGGATGCATATATAAGACATCTTCGACCTCCTTGGGATAGACATTAAAACCGCCGCTGACGATCATATCATCCTTGCGGTCAACCAAAAAGAGGTAACTATCTTCATCCATATAACCCATATCACGTGTATGCAGCCAACCCCCGCGTAAGGCCTCAGCCGTGGCCTGGGGATTTTTCCAATATTCTTTCATGATCTGATCAGACTGAGCGACAATCTCACCTATTTGACCTGGTGGAAGAAATTCACCGTTTTCATCCATGATACGGACTTTGGCCACGGTTACTTCTCTGCCTACCGATGCCAGTCGTTTTAATTTCTTCTCCGATCCGTTTAAAATGTGGTCTTCTTTGGTCAGCAAGGTCAAAGGCATGCTCCCTTCGGTTAGGCCATATCCTTGAACGAAGACATGGCCGAATGCCTCAATGGCCTTTTTTAAGACCTCCGGAGCAATCGGTGAAGCTCCATAACGAATGGTTCGTAAACTACTCAGATCGTATTTTTTTAACTCAGGATCATTAAGAAGCATGACAATGGTTGTCGGCACAAGATAAAGAGTGGTGATCCTTTCTTTTTCAATGGTTTCAAGGAGAAGCCTACTGTTAAAACCGGGCAGGATAACCACCTTGGCCCCCCTGACGAAATGGGGTAAAATCATCGAACCGCTGGCATGGGTCACCGGCGAGGTTAAAGCCACCACATCCGTTGAGCGGATATCCAGGCCGTCCAAAAGAGTATTGTATACACTGATCATTGAGGCCCGGTTGGTGTGAATAACTCCTTTCGGTAGGCCGGTTGTCCCTGAGGTATAAGAAAGACGGTGATCATCTTCATCAAATAATTCTATCTGGGGTTCACTCTTTGGGGCCTGATCAATCAATTCCTCATAAGAGAACATCCCTCGGATAGTTCCATTTGTTACTGAAATGACGGTGGTAATATTTTTAGCCTCTGGTAAAACAGGACTGATTACCGGAAGGTATTCCTCGCCAATGATAAGAGCCTTAGATTCTGAATTATCAAGTACATAAAGATGCTCTCTTCCTGTATGTCGCGTATTTAAAGCTACCCTCACCAGCCCGGCACTCATCAATCCGCAGAAGGATTCAACGCTTTGATGAGAATTGCTCAAAAGAACCGCCACCTTGTCCCCTTTTTTAAGTCCAAGATTTAAAAGAGCATTGGCCAAAGCAAATGACCTTTCAACCAACTCTTTGCTAGTCTGCCTTTTTTCTGGTGAGATAAGGATCTCTTTGTCTGGAAAAAACATGACCATCTTGTTTAGAATATCTCGCGGTTTCATTTGGCATATCCTCCTTATAGGCCCCCATCTTTTCTAAATCGTTCTATTTCTTTTTGGGTATAACCTGCTTCCAATAAAATCTCGTTGGTATGTTACCCCAACTTTGGAAACGGGAATTTTAACCGGGCCGCCGTATCGGAAAACTTAACGGGAAAAGCGATCTGACGGTCAATCTGGGCATGTTTCAGTTTTACTTCCCGAATCATCTTTCTAAATTCTAGCCAAACCTATTTTAAATTGCTGGACGGACCAAGGGGGGTTTATTTAGGGTTGTCCACAATAAACCTGGAAGCTTCTTCGCCGGGCAAATTATTTAACTGAATCCAGAGCAGGCCTTCACCGCTGCTTGAAACAGGCTATGGTGTATGCCCTGCCTCGAATTATACTTTGCCGGACTGGCCGGGATTAAGCGACAAGTCATCCTTTGGACCATCCCCAAAAAATAAACCCCCCTTGGTCCTTAGAATCAAAAGTGAGAGATAAATCCTCAGACTTTTCTACCAAGAATCTAAATTCAAGCTGAGCATCATTTATTATTTCTTCCGCTCTTCTACCTAGAGCCGCTGGTAATCCGGCTTCAGTTATTACTGGGAGTAAAAAATAGCCTCCATTTTAAACAGCTGCGTAACCAACTGAATCCACTTCAAAATATTTCTTAACCACATGATGTTTCCGTTGCCGATCATAAACGTAATAGTTGCATAAAAATTGATCGATAGTTGCCAAATTGCCAATGAAATCATTTTTTTCAAATGATACTGGAATCAATCTTATAGTTCACCTTAGTTTGAATTTGAAATTTGTAAAATATTGTTTACTTTTTACCCTTCGGGAAAGCCGTGTGATGCTGTATCTATTTTATTGGGAAGGGTTCGTAATACCTTAATATGTCTTCTCACCCTTGTCGCCGCGGATCTACGGCATCATCGGCTTTTGCAACGTTGAGGTTAATGGGTTGAAAGGCCACTAATAATTCCCCCCTTAAGAAAGATAGCTTTCTCGCAAACCCGAATCATTAAGTAGCTCTTTACTGTTTCCTTGAATGATTATTCTTCCATTCTGTAAGACAACGGCCCTTTGGGTAATCTTTAACGCCAGGCGGGCATCCTGTTCGATTAAAATTATGCTGGTTCCATCTCCATTTATTTTCTGGGCCACCCTACCCACCTCTTTACGGACCAAAGGACTTAAGCCTAAGGTTGGTTCATCAAGAATCAATAGTTGTGGGCCGGCCATCAGACCTCGACCAATGGCTAGCATCTGTTGTTCACCGCCGCTTAGGTTTCCGGCCAATTGATCTTTTCTATTCAGAAGAACAGGGAAAACGGCGAAGATTTTCTCCAGGGTCTCTGACAATTTCTTCTTAGACTTGATTAAATAGCCGCCCATTAATAAATTCTCCAAAACGGTTAAGGTACAGAAGATGCCCCGGCCCTCCGGTACCTGGATGATACCTTGCTTAACCACAGTATGAGGAGATTGATCGGATATCTTTTTTCCTTTAAAGTAGATTTCCCCGCTGACCGGTTTAATGAGACCGCAAACAGCATTAGCCAAAGTTGTTTTCCCGGCCCCGTTGCTGCCCAAGATGCCGATCATTTCTCCTTCTCCAACCTTAAAGGAAACCCCATTCAAGGCCTTGATTCCACTATAATGAACATGTAGATCTTTTATGTGAAGTATGTGGTTGTTTTCTTTCATTCTTCCTCTCCCAGGTAGGCTTGAATTACTAGGGAATCCTTCTTGATTTTCTCGGGTGGCCCTTCGGCGATCTTTTGGCCGTAATGGATAACAACAATCCAGTCACAGAGCCCCATAACCATCTTGATATTATGTTCTACCAGGACAAAGGTCTTTTTTAAATTTTTTTGAATTTGTCTGATTTCTTTTTCCATGGCCAGGGCCTCGGAAGGATTCATTCCAGCCACCGGCTCATCAAGCAAAATTAATTCGGCACCTGTGGCAACCGCCATGGCCACACCAATCATTTTCTGATGACCATAAGGGATATCATGGGCGGGTTTATTTATTAATTCCTTAAGGCCTAACTTCTTGAGTATCTCTATGCTTTTTTCCTTAACCTCTTTTTCTCTTTGATTATAGGACAAAGAATGGAATATTGTTGACCATAACTTAAAGGGTTTATAAAGATGATAAGCCATGACGAGATTTTCCAGACAAGAAAATTGAGGGAAAAGGCCGGCCCCTTGGAAAGAACGGACCAAGCCCTTGCGGGCTATCTTTTCAGGTGATAGGCCGACCAGATTTTCCTCACGAAATAATACCGATCCGGCGGAGGGTTTTAAAAATCCGGTGATTATATTAAATAGGGTCGTCTTCCCGGCTCCGTTTGGTCCGATAATACCCAGAATCTGACCCTCTTCAGTCTGAAAGTTTATATCGTTCAATGCTGTTAGGCCCTTAAAATGATGCGTAACATCTTTGACTTGGAGAATAACCATGCCAAGCACCCTTTTTTGATTGGACTTTTTTATATCGCTTGCCTAATATCATTGGAAAATTGCCGGGTTTTATATGAAAAAGTTGAGTGGTTTGATCTTTTCCGTCCGCGGGTTCTGTCGACCAGCATTTTTGAGAGCGATGAAGTCCCGAATGACATAACCAAGGGGCCCTGAAAGATAGGGCCGTCATCACATCCCGTAAAGACCTCCTCCCGTTCAACCGAAAAAACATCAAGACCCTCAAAGAACTCCCACCAGTAAAAGACATAATCTTCTCGTCATCCTAATGGCCAATGATGCAAATCCCAAATTTCTGCCCCGGAAGAAACGTTAACACTTGATGGAAAATAATCATATGAGAGCCAAGTTTTGAATTTTCTTTCTGGTTAAATGATTGACTGAGCCCTTTTTAACAAATGAAAACGGGAACCTACCTTTTTACCATTTTATTTTATATCTATACCACGGTCCCATTTCGTGATTTTCTAATCTCAGCTATTTATTGTTTCCCGTGGACGGTTTGGTCCAATTTCTTACTTGCCGGTGAAGGCTTAAGAGGCCATCAGGAAGAAAAAATGTAATCAGGATGATTACACTCCCATAAAAAATATAGACCCAACGAGGATCGATATTTAAAAGCCAAGACTCGATCATTACCATGATAAAACCACCTAACAATCCACCCAAGGCCACAGAAGCCGATCCGCCCACCGTAGCCTGGATTTGAACAATCACCGAATGATGCACCGAGTAACTCCCCGGATAAAGACAGCCATAATAATGAGCGGTAAAGGCGCCGGCCATTCCGGCAAAAAAGCAGGCCGTAGTAAAATTGATGACTTTGTATTTTAAGGGATAGACCCCAAGACTTTGGGCCAACTCTTCATTTTGGGACAGCGACTTAAAAATCCTCCCGATAGCCGAATTATCCATGCGCCACATAAATGAGGCGCTGACCGTCAGGATAAAAAACATAATATAATAATTGGAAAAGGGGGAATCAAATTGGATCCGGCCTAAAAAGGGTATGGGCAGTGGGTTATATCTGGGAATTTCCATGATCCCTCCATGTCCGCCGAAAATTTCCAAGGCAGAGAAGATCAGCCGTATGACCTCAGCAAAGGCAAAAGTAATAATGGCCAAGGAAAGTCCTCGTATCTTTAAAACAACGACTCCCATCCCTAAGGCGATGAGCCCGGCCACTACGCCTCCGCAGATAAGCCCTATCCATGGACTAATTCCGATCTTTTGGGATAAAAGTGCTGAGGTATAGGCCCCGATAGCTAAAAAGGCCACCTGCCCCAAACTTAAACAGCCGATCCTCAAAATTAATAACCAACCCATGGCTAAAATACTGGCCACGCCACATCCAATAAACATTCCTATATGAGCAGGGTTAGGAAAAATGAGAGGCAAAATGATCAAGAGAATGAAGATGGTGAAGATGATAATTCCTCTTGAATATTTTTTAATGAAATTCATATTCCACTCCCATTAAACCCTTTGGTCTAAAAAGGAAGATAATGATAACCATCAAAAATGAAGTCACTTCGGCGATTGGCCCCAAATAAGTTATCCCGACCGATTCCATAAAGCCAATCAGAAGCCCGGCCAAAATGGATCCCTCTATACTGCCCATTCCGCCGACGGCAACAATCAGCAAGGCCTTGAAGACGATACTCCCGCCCATATAAGGATTGATGTAAAAAAGAGGGGTGATGACAGCCCCGGCAAAGGCGGCCAAACAAGAAGCGATACCCATAACCAAGAAACGGACCAGGCGAATGTTTACTCCCTGAAGACTGGCTACTCGTGGGTTTTCGGCCAGGGCTCGAATAGCAATACCCTGCTTGGTTTTTCTTATCCACCAATAAAGTAAAAGAAGAATAAGGCCACAAAGTATCACCACCATCAGACGCTCAACAGAGAGGATCACCCCTCCAAGTGTAATCGTACCTTTAAAAAAAGAGCCAATGGTGACATCATCCCCTTGAAAGATAAAAGAGAGAATGCCCTCCAAGACCATGCTCACTCCTAATATTGCCCCTAATGAGGCGACTTTGGCCTTTTCGGCCAAAGG
>Ga0315298_1001189_pt1 | contig 48947 bp, 44 predicted proteins | sample WHS_1_MG_FD_203077 | JGI IMG/M metagenome (GOLD analysis project Ga0315298, IMG submission 203077) | Extremophilic microbial mat communities from Washburn Hot Springs, YNP, Wyoming, USA - WHS_1_MG | ecosystem: Environmental > Aquatic > Thermal springs > Hot (42-90C) | place: USA: Wyoming...
TCGCCGATCTCAGTCTCGTGCCCAATGAGCCGTATTACGACATCTCCGACATTCAGATCCTGCGTGGGCCGCAGGGTACGTTCGCTGGCGAGAACGCCATCGGCGGCGCGGTCTATGTCACGGAAACGCCGCCCAGCCTCGAAGGCCACCATGGTTATTTTCTCGCCCAGTATGGCAACTACAACGACACCATGCTGCAAGGGGGCGTCAACATCCCGATCAGCAGCACGTTGGCGTCCCGGGTGTCCTTCTATGACGAATATCGGGATTCGTTCTTCAATATCTCCGGGCCATACACCGGCGGTAACGGAACGCTGAAGGAAACGGCGGTCCGCTACAGCCTGCTCTGGCAGCCGTCGCACTCGCTGCGCGCGATCTGGCGCAATGACTATGCGTACATAGACGACGGCGGATACCCGGCCTCGCCCGCGACCGCCACGACGCCCCTGTACGACATCACTGCCAACGGTCCGCAGCTGGCGATCAATCAGATTGCGCGCTCCACGCTCAATGTCGACTACACCATGCACTCGGGCATCACGCTGCGCTCGATCTCGGGGGTTCAGTACGGCCGCACGGCCTATAACGCCGACCTGGATGGGACGGACAAACTGAACTACGTCTTCAAGGATAAGGTCCCGGGGCTGCTCTATTCGCAGGAATTTGACCTGATTTCACCCGCCAAGGGATTTATGACCTGGGTGGGCGGCGTGTATTACCAGGGTCTCGATTACTACTATCCGCTGCGCAGCGGCTTTTACATCGGATATCCGCCCGGCGTGTTCGACGAGAACATCAATGGAACCGTGCTGAACGATACTGCGGCAGCCTTCGGGCAGCTGAGCTTTCATTTCAATCACGGGGTCGAGTTTCAGCTCGGCATTCGCTATTCGTACAATGATTCGACGAATCGAGTGCATATCGAGATTCCGCAATTCTTCTACAATCAGCCGGATCACCAGACTGAACACGATGACCGTTTGACGGGCAAGGCGGCGCTCAGCTGGAGGGTCGATGCCACGAACTATCTGTATACGTTCGTTGCGACGGGCTATAAGCAGGGTGGTCTGAACACGCCGATCGGCACGCAGCTGCAGAAGCCGTTCCGCGCCGAGTACGTGACGGACTACGAGCTGGGATGGAAGGGTTCGGCGCTGCAAGATCATGTCCGGATGCAGTTCGACGGCTATTACGACAAGTACACGAACTTCCAGGTCACGATCGGCGATCCTCTGCTGCCGACTCAATCGCTCGAGGTCAATGATCCGTCGCCGTCGACGCTGTATGGCGTCGAGGCCTCGGTGCAGGCGCTGCTGGGTAACTTCTCGGTGGACGCGAACGCCTCGTACAATCACTCGAGTCTGGGGCTGTTCTTCGCCAACGATCCGCGCATCCCCGGTGCCCAGACCTGCGCGCCGCTCAGCGGTCCTGCGACGGCGAATTGCGTGAATCTTGCCGGACATCCGCAGACCTACGCGCCGAAATTCACCTACAACTTAAGCGCACAGTATGTGTTCAATCTGGGCGGCGGACGCACCGTGACGACACGGGCGAATTACTCGCACGTGGGTTCGCAGTGGGCGACATTGTTCGATAATGCGCCGCTTGGGGATTTCCTCGGCTCCAGGGATTTGTTGTCGGCGCAGATCTCCTACGGTCGCGGGTCATGGTCTCTCACCGCCTACGGAACGAATCTCACCAACGATCAGTACGTGAGCGCCATGATGTCGCAACTTCGCTATGCGGGATATCCGCGGCAGTACGGGCTGCGCTTCATGAAGACATTTTGAACGATTGCGTGCTCGGGAGGGTTTCCAGCGGCATGATCAGGTTTCGATGACGGCGTGGATTGAGCGATGCAGCGATATGCGTTGACGGTAGAAAAGTTTCTCGACCATGCGGCCAAGTGGCATGGCCGGACGGAGGTGGTCTCCGCGGGCGGCAATGGCAGCGTCAGTCGCGTCGCGTATGCGCAGCTCGGAGAACGATGCCGTCGACTGGCGGGTGGTCTGCGTGCGTTCGGTCCGGCGCCCGGCGAACGCATCGCGACGTTGGCGTGGAACAGTGCGGATCATCTTGCCGTCCTGTATGCCGTGATGGGGGCTGGGTTGGTGTGCCACACCCTCAATCCCCGTCTGAGCGTGAGTCACCTCGCCACGATGGTGAACGAGGCCGAGGACCGCTGGCTCGCCGTCGCCGAGGGTCTGCAGCCGCTCGCTGAGCAGCTTCTGGCGCGGTGCCCGAGCATTCAGACCGTGGTGCTGCTCGATGCCGAGTCAGGCGATGCGCAGGACGACGATGCCGGCACGTACGGCACGCTTGCGCAGCTCGAGCAGCGTAGTCCGCCCGATGCGGGGTGGGCGGAGCTCGAAGAGGAGTGGCCCGCGGGTCTGTGCTACACGTCCGGAACGGTCGGGAGTCCCCGGGGCGTGCTGTATACGCACCGCTCGAACTATCTGCACACGCTGCGTGCGCTGCAGGCGGACGCGATCGCTCTGACGGCAGCCGACACGGTACTGGTGGCGGTACCGATGTTTCATGCCAACGGATGGGGGTTCCCGTTTGCCGCGCCGGCGGTCGGGGCAAAGATGGTGTTGCCGGGGCGTAGCACCGATCCGGCGCATCTGCGCCATTTGATCCAGACGGAAGGCGTGACCGTCGCAGCGGCAGTGCAGACCGTATGGCTCGGGCTGGTCGATCTGCTCGAGCGGGAAGGCGGCGAGCTGCCGTCACTGAAACGCATTCTGATCGGAGGCTCGCATTGCCCGGATTCGCTGCTGGCGCGGCTCGAGCAGCGGCTCGGCGCACGCGTGCAGACCAGCTGGGGCATGACGGAACTCTCGCCGCTCGGCACCATCGAAGCCCCGGACGTACCGCCGGGGCCGGCGGCACGCGCCTCGGGACGGCCGGTGATGGGACTCGACCTGAAATTGGTTGATGCCGAAGGCCGGACCCTGCCCGAGCAGCGTGGTGTCGTCGGGCATCTGCGCGTCAAGGGTGCGAGCGTCGCGGAGCGGTATTTCAACGAGGGTGAGCCGGCGCTCGATGAGGAAGGGTACTTCGATACCGGGGATCTCGGGTTGATCGATGCCGACGGCAATCTCGCCATCACGGGGCGCGCGAAGGATCTGATCAAGTCCGGCGGCGAGTGGATCAATCCGCGTGAGATCGAAGACCTGGTCAGCGCATTGCCCGGTGTTGGACTCGTCGCCGTCGTCGGACGGCCGGATGCGAAGTGGGGCGAGCGGCCGGTGCTGGTCGTGGAGCCGCGCGCGGAACAGACGCTGCACGGTGAGGCAATCCTGGAGGGCCTGCGCGGCAGGATTCCCTCGTGGTGGCTGCCGGATCAAGTCATCGTGGTGGACAGGATGCCGCTGGCGGCCACGGGTAAGATCGACAAGAAGCGCCTGCGCCAGCGAGTCGCGGAAGGCTAGGCCGTGACCGCATCGGTTCGACGTTTAGTGGTACTCTCCGTTCCTGGATTGCCGCTTTTCGTCGAAGGTTGCGTAGATGGCCAAGCGTCTCACGAACAAGCAGAAGACCCGCACCAAGGCGGAACAGCGGGCCGAGACTCTCGAGCGCATGTTGGATGCCGCCGAGTACCTGTTCTCCAAGCACGGCTTGAACGGAGTGACGCTGCGAGACGTGGCGCTGAAGGTCGGCGTGCACACCTCGCTGATGCATTACTATTTCGTCGACAAGCGGCGTCTGTTCGAGGCCGTGTTTACGCGCCGGGCGGGCACGACCAGCAGCCGCAGGCTCGATGCGCTCGATCACTACGAGCGCGAGTGCGGGGGGACACCGACGGTGGAGGGCGCGTTGCGGGCCTTTCTCGACACGGATCTGGATCTGTACATCAATGGCGGCGAGGGCTGGCGGAATTTCGCGGCATTTGCGGCGCAGGTGAGCAACTCCCCGGAGGGAGCGGCCATGATGGACCTGCACTTCAATCCCGTGGTCCTGAAGCTGATCGGCATCCTGAAGAAGGCGCTGCCGGGCTGTTCCGATGCCGACATCTTCTGGGGTTACGATTTCGTCAGCGGCGCGTTCCTGCACGTGCTCGGCCGCACCGGCCGCATCGATCACCTGTCCGGCGGAATCTGCAAGTCCGAGGACTTCGCGGCGGTGAAGGATCGCCTGGCCAGTTTCATGGCCGCCGGATTTACGGCGCTGTGCGCCCCATCGGGCAAAGCCGTCAAGCCGCGCAAGAGTGCGGCGGTGCGCAAGAAGCACGCGCGCTGAGCACCCTCTGCCGCGAGAACGCGCGGCAACCGTTCCTTCATGGCGAACGCAAGGCGTGCGGCGAGTGCCTGTGCCGCGCAAGTCCGATGGTGCTCCCCCGTTGCGCTGCAATCCAGGAGAGGTCGACCGATGTCGCTGAAGCATGAGCCGCCGGCCGGCGAAGGACGTGATCTGCCCTGCACGGTCAGGACACCACTGGGTGAACTCGCCGGGGTCGAACGATCCGATGGCCTGCGGATATTCCGCGGGATCCGCTATGCCGAGGCGCCCACGGGTGCGCTGCGCTGGCGGCCGCCGGTGCCGGCCGGACCGTGGACGGGCGTGCGGACGGCGCTGCAGTTCGGACCTGCGTGTGTGCAGGTGCGGTCGGTCGCCGGCAGCATCTACGGAAGTGATCCCCCGCGCACGAGTGAAGACTGTTTGTTCCTGAACGTCTGGGCACCGCCTGGCGCGAACGGTGCTCCCGTCATGGTCTGGCTGCACGGCGGCGCATTGCGCGGCGGCGACCCGGCGAGCGGAATGTACGACGGGGAGGCGCTGGCGCGTCAGGGCGTCGTGATGGTCTCGTTGAATTACCGACTCGGCGTGCTCGGCTACCTGGCGCACCCGGAGCTGACCGCACAGTCGCCGAACGCATCTTCTGGCAATTATGGCCTTCTGGATCAGATTGCCGCGCTGCGCTGGGTCCGGGAGCACATCGCGTCATTCGGCGGAGACCCGGACAACGTCACGGTGTTCGGTGAATCGGCGGGCGCATTGAGCGCCATCGAACTGATGGTGAGTCCGCTCGCCCGCGGCCTCTTTCACAAGGTGATCGCGCAGAGCGGGTATCTGGTGTCGAATCCGCACCTGACGCAGCGACGGTTCGGATTGCCCAGCGCCCATGAGGTGGGCGAGGCGCTGGTGCGCCAGTTGGGCGCAAACGGTATTGCCCAGCTGCGCCAGATGGGTGCTCAGGCGCTGGCGGAGCAGGCGGCGGCTGCGGGTTTCGATCCGCAGGCGACGATCGACGGGTGGGTCCTGCCGCGGCAGATCGTCGAGTGTTTCGACCGCGGCGAGCAGGCTGCGGTGCCGATGATCGCCGGCTTCAATGACGGGGAAATCCGCGCCCTGCGGTTCTTCCTGCCGCCGCTGCCGGAAACCGCGGCCGACTACGAGGCGCAGGTCAGACGCATTTTTGCGGACCTCGCGCCACGCTATCTCGAGCAGTATCCGGCGGCACAGATCGAAGAGAGCGCGCTCGCCGCGGCGCGTGACGCATTCTACGGGTGGAGCGCCGAGCGCCTGGTGCGGTCTCAAGAGACACTCGGATTCCCCTCCTACCTCTATTACTTTGCGCACTCGTATCCGGCGCAGGAGGCGCTGCGGCTCGAGGCGTTCCATGCCAGTGAATTGCCCTACGAGTTCGGGCGCATCGGGGCGGAGGAGGGGTGGCCGGCGCTGTGGCCGAAACCCCCGGACGAGCCGGCGGAGCGGGCGCTCAGCGCAGCGATCATGAGCTATTTCACGAGCTTCGCGCGCACAGGATCTCCGAAGGCGCCCGGGGCCGCGCCGTGGTCACGGTACGGGGAAGAGCAGGCGTACCTGGAATTTCGGGCCGAGCCGCGGGCTGCGCGCCGCCTGCATCCCGGGGCGTTCGAGCTGCACGAAGAGGTCATTGCGCGGCGGCGGGCCGCCGGCACCCAGCACTGGTACGTGAACGTCGGCCTTGCATCCCCTCCCGTCCCGCCACCGCCCTCTCCCGAGAGGGGGGCTGCGGCCGATAGGGGTCTGAGTGACGCGAGCATTGTTCCGCGCCGCCCGGGCGTGTAATCTTGCCGCCCCCGCGTCGCAGGGTACCCCTGCCTCACGGTCTTGAGCACCGGGTCCCCATCGTCTAGAGGCCCAGGACATCGCCCTTTCACGGCGGTAACAGGGGTTCGAATCCCCTTGGGGACGCCAATAAATCAAAGACTTAAAGGATATCGCGGGGGCGATGTCCAAAAAATGTCCACTAAAACTGCGAGGCAAGGAAGCCTGTCCGGCGTTCTCGGAGCGGCTAGTCACAGGCCCGACGCAGGTGAGTGGAACTCAAGTGACTTTCGGATTTGAAAATGGACGGACGGCGGCGAGATGACTGCCCTCTCCCAAGCGACACCCTCGGTGTCGAGCTGACGTGCCGCCTGAGCGCGATGCACCAAGTGGCTCAGGTGAACGAAGCCGCGACCGGTGGCGAACGTCACGAGCCACTGGCCGACGCGGCGACGACGCATCACTTCGAACACATTTGTCCCCTCCGCGAGCGTCCGACATTGATGTGGTTTAGCTCCACGGGTAAGGGCATCCTGCGTCACAGTACGCCAGGGGCAGGTTCGATGGCCTCTCCGGGCACGGGGACAGATTCAAGGGGACTGAAAGTCGATCACTGTTGACCAGAGCGGCTCAGACTCCGCCGAATGAATCACGCGCCCAGCATCGTGGGGCAACCGAGCGGCAACAAGCCCAGTGCTGATACCACGGCCGTGGCGGATGACATCGAGCGGGTCCTGGCCGATTCTGAAGCCGCCGGACAGACGCCTGCCGTCGGCGCCATGCCCCGTGTGTACAAGGCCTAGCCGCTCGATCGAGACCACGGCCGCCCCGTCGCACTGGGCCCAGATCTCTTCGTGCGATGCCCCGGGCGGCGGCTTCTGTCACAAGCGGGAATGATGGCGCTCGACGAGATTCGATGCCATGGTGCTCAGTGGGCACGACCGTGGCCCGCTTGGAGCTTTTCGTGTGCGCCGCCAGTGCCACAACGGGACGCCGGTTGATGATCTCCCGCTCCCTGAAGCCCCTGAAATCCCAGTACACGATGGATCGGGCCTTGGGTTGAAAGCGCCGCGCCGCCGGTCCATATTGCACGGCTATAATTCCTCGAACAATATGGCTGAATGAGTGAGTTTCTCAGGCGCCCGTGCAAGAAGCCGACCAAGCCGCGCCGCCACGGGAGCTACGACGATTGCATGAAGCTGCCGGGCAAGGTGACCCCGAGCACGGTGCGTCTGCCGGTGAGCAGCGTCACCGATTTCGATGCGCTGCGCCGGCAGTACCCGTGCGTTTGGAGCTCTCGGGAAGAGCTCCTGTTCGAGAGGACCGAGTCCAGCGTCACGGACTGGACCGAGGCGCAGCTGGGGACTATGGAGGGCTCCGCGGCCACCGAGGAGACCGCGGAAATGACACCCATCGGAATGAGACCGGCTCGATCGCGGCCGTGTCCGCGGCCGAGACTGCGCGATAAGGGAGACCAGTACCGCATGGCACTTCACGCACATTTCGTTGCGTCGCCGTACGAGCTTCGGCGGTCCGCACCCGAGGATAATCAGCGGGACTTGCGTATGGCAATGGGCGCCAAAGAGTCGCGGCGGTCCGCATGAGTCCGACCAACGAGGCGTTCTCCCGCGTCAAGATTGATGCGCAGCTCCGCGATCAGGGTTGGGCGGTCGAGAACCCCAATGCCATCCGCTACGAGTACGTGCTCCCCGACGGCACCAAGGCCGATTACGTTCTCAACGATCGCCACGGCCGGGCGGTGGCGGTGCTCGAGGCGAAACGCACCTCCGTGAGTCTGGCGGAAGGAGAAGCCCAGGCGGTCGGGTACGCCAAGCAGCTGAAGGTCCCGTTCGTGCTTCTGGCCAATGCCGCTCCCAGGGCCTCTGGAATGCCCTTGAGGCCATCGGTGACGGCGATCAGGATATCCCCGACTCCGCGGGTCTTGAGGTCGTTGAAGACCTTCAGCCAGAACTTCGCCCCCTCGGTGCTCTCGATCCAAATCCCCAGGATGTCGCGCGTGCCATCGGGCAGCACTCCGAGGGCGAGATAAATCGCCTTGTTGCGCACGACCGCGTCCTCGCGGATCTTCACCCGCAGCGCATCGAAGAACACCACCGGGTACATCGGCTCGAGGGGGCGGCTCTGCCAGGCGGTGACCTCCGCCATCACCGCATCGGTCACGGAACTGATGAACTCCGGGGAGACCTCCGTGCCGTATTGCTCGGTGAGAAATCCCTGGATCTCCCGCACCGTCATGCCGCGGGCGTACATCGCGATGATCTTGTCATCAAAGCCGGTGAAGCGTCGCTCGTGCTTGGGGATCAGCAGCGGATCGAAGCTGCCCTCACGGTCGCGGGGGATGTCGATCCGCAGCGGACCGTCCTCGGTCAGCACCGTCTTGGCGTTCGAGCCATTACGGTGATTGCTCGCCTCCTCGGGCTTCTCAGCGCCGGAGACGTACCCGAGGTGGTGGGAGAGCTCCGCCCCCAGGCAGCTCTCGATTTTCACCGCTGCGGCGTTGCGCCACTCGCTCCGGGATTTTCTCGCGCAGCGCGGCGTAGCCTGTTCCTTCCGGAAATTCCTGCGCGAGCGCCTCGAGCCGGCCCCATCTTCTGCGCTACGACTCGCCACATAGCGGCGAAACCGCCCTGGTCTGCGACTTCGCGATCACTTCTTCGCCCCAACATCCCGCGGACGGGGGGCAGAGCCTCCCTGAAAAGCCCGTACTCCCAAGTAAGAAAGTGTCATTGCCAAAAGGTTCCCTGCGCGGCGAATTCCAGCGCGCCGGATGGGATAACGCATACTTCGTCCGAGTGCTCGCAATGTTTTGAAGTGCGATTGCCCTGCCTTACGGGACGGTTTTGGCGACCGGGATGGCAATTTCGTTGCGCCGCAGGAAGGGAAGCGTCCAGGGTGGGTCGTAGAACCAGGCATCGGGCGGACCGTCCGGATGCCAGGGGCTGGCAGCGAGAATGTTGGTCAGTTTGGCTTGTTCACGGGCGATGGCGCTGGGGCTGCGGCTGCCGGTGAAGCGCAGCACCGCGATGTTGGCGGCGGGGATGGTCAGGAGACGGACCTGCGAATTGTTGGGGATGGGCAGGGTTTCCAGCGTGTATTTCGCCGGCATGTAAAAGCTGATGGTCCAGCCTTGGGCCGATTTCGATTGGGCGACGGGGGCGGTCATGGCGATTTTGCCGCCGCTTGATTGTGATTGCGCGACCGGTGCGGTCATGGCGATGGAATGGCCGCCGTGATTGGCGCCGAAAATATAGCCGGCGAGGCGGCGGAAGCCGCGGTTGCGGGCGGCTTCGGCACTGGCGTCGACCGTGGTTTCGGCGGCGATGCGCGGGGCATAACGGCGGATTTCGACCGGGCCGAACTGAGCGATGACGTTGAATTTCGGTTCGGGCGTGCCCGAACGAATGCCGAAAACCGAACAGCCGGAGAGGAGCGCGGTGGTGAACGTGGGGAAGATGAGGATTCGTTTCATGATGAGGTTGAGATCACTGTCGGCCAAATTAGCGGGAGGAACGTTGAGCCTTCCGATGTAAGCTGGTGCGATTACCACATCGATTCGGCCGACACGCCAGAGGCTCAGCATGAACCGATTATGTAGCCTGTTCAGTCAGATACTCAAGTTTATTCCGCGCACGGACTTCGAGGGCGAGGTGCGCAGGCTCAGTGCTGGGGGCATGCGCGGGGCGTGAGCTGCTGGCAACAGCTCGTCTCGATTCTGTTCTGCCAATTGGAGCGCGCGCACAGATTGCGGGAGATCGAGCAGGGGCTGCGGTTGTGAGAAGTGCACCCGTGAGCTTCAGCTGGTGAGCTTCTATGATGAGCAGCAGAAGCGGAAGTTTCAGTTCCTCACGAACAATTTCCGTCTTGCCGCCACGCCCATCGCCGCGACTTATGAGGACCGCTGGGCGCTGAAGCAAAATCTGAAAATCAAGACTTTTAAGGGATTCAATCCATCCGAAGGCGCGTACGGGACCCACAGTGATCCTCCCGAGACGGCTAGCTCTACCATTGAGCTCATCGGCGACAACTCTCACGATGCCGTACCGTTAGGGCTCCTACGCATCCTGCCATCTTCGAATGGTGGACCGAGTTGGCGTCGGGGATTTTGCATAGACGGCGAAACGCGAGTCACCGGCTAAATTGGTTCCAATCTCAATTGCGCAGTTGCACGCCAGCGCGCATCCGGCGAAGGCGCGAGCTCTGTGCTTGGCGGTCGAATGGCCGAACGCGGCAAGCACTCATGTCGCGCTGCGCCCCGGAGGCGGAACCACGGTCGGTGCCGTCGGCAGTGCTCCGCTTGGCTTGAGAGCCTCCGCACCTGCCAGCGCGAGCCCCAGGATTTCGCTGGATGGATTTAGGCTATCGACCATTGAACTTGGCAGCAATATCGTCGCGCCCCTCTCCAGGGTGGTCTCGTAGATGATGTTCATTGCGCGAAGCTGCAGCGCCATGGGATGCCCGACGTAAGTGTCAGCGGCCGCAACGAAACTGCTTGCAATCGCCGCTTCTGCCGACCCGAGGATCACCCGGGCCTGCTTCTCGCGCTCGGCCTGAGCCTGGCGGGACATCGCATCCTGAAGGGCTGTCGGAATGGCGACATCTCGGATCTCGACGGAACTGACCGATATGCCCCACGGAGCGGCTTTCGCTCCGATCTCCGCCTTCAGTTGCTCGTCGGCCTGCTTGCGATCCGACAGCAGAGTTGCGAGTACCGAGGACCCGATCATCTCCCGAAGTGACGTCTGCGCGACCCGGTCGATCGCCTGACGGTAATCGGTGATAGCAAGGGCGGCCTTCTCCGCATCGTGCACATGCCAGAAGACAATGGCGTCGACGTTCACGGGCACAGTGTCCCTCGTCAGCGCCTGTTCGGCGTTGAATGCCGTGGTCTGAATACGTGCATCAATGATCGCGATAACCGAGTCAATGACTGGGATGATTGCGAACAGTCCGGCTCCCCTGACGCCGTACAGCTTACCGAGTCGCAAAATCACGAATTTCTGCCACACGTTGGCCATTTTGAGCGACCAGGCTATCAAGATGCCGAGCGCAAAGAGGGCGATTCCGACATCGAGATTCACGAAATATCCGACGGCGAGCGCTGCAATCATGCAGGTGATTACCAGAAACGACGTGACAGGATTCATATGCATTGCTCCGCGTACGCGTCAGTGAGTTCTGTAGCATGCAAAGAATTGGTCGTAGTGTCGGTGCGCCGACGCACTGACCAAGGACAGTCAGCAACATGCTCGGTCATGCAAGGGTGTGCACCGGCTGACGACCCTGGCTCGCCGTTGCACCACTCGATGCACGCGGTCAGGGCCACAGGGCATCGCAGGCGAATGAGACCGGCTGCCGACTAGGGTTGCGAAGAACTTGCACCACCGACTGGGACTGCCTCAGTTCCGAGGGGTAAAATTGGGACTCGATGGTGCCGGTTGCAGACGAAGTCCGGGGAGTTTGCGCGCCGCTACAATCGCGCCATTCAGGTGTCGGACAAAGATCGCGTGCCGGGCACGAGCCCGCCCGGCGTCAAGCAGGGCTTCCCGATGACCTGCGGGTTTTACCCGGAAATTGCCCAGGTGCTGCACGAGCAGGGCGTGGCGATCGTGCACATCTGCATCGGCAAGGACGGTCATCTCGAGCACGCGCCGACGATGGTGCGGTCATCCGGAGTCCCTCGTCTCGATGCGGCAGCGCTGCGTTATGCGGCAGCGACATCAGGTCAATGGGTGCCGGCGCGGCGCAACGGTCGGCCCGCGGGGGTTTGCGCGAACCTGCCGGTGCGGTTTGTGATCACGAAACCTGGTGCGCATGCGGGTCTGCCCATGGTGTCCCCGAGGCAGGAGCCGAGGTCCCACTGAGCGCTGTCGGGGCCGTGCCCTGAGCGCGCCGAGCTGCGCCGGCGCATGCTCGTGATGGGGGGCTCCCCGATGTCCGCCAGACGCAGCCATGTCGCGCGGTTTGTGCTTTGCATCCGGCCGGTCGGGATGGCGCCGCGCAGCTTCGGTCTGCCCCACGCTGCGTGGCGCGCTACGCGCCCAACCGTTTAGAGTGCACCCTTCCGCTCAGCAGGCGATGACGCGCACCATGAAAGATTCCGCAGGCGCCCTCGGCATCGGCACTCGGCTGGCTCAGCTCGGCCGCATGTCCGATACGCATTACGGCTTCGTCAATACGCCGCTCTACCGCGGCTCGACGGTGCTGTTCAAGACGCTCGATGACCTGGAGCACGAGCGTGCCCGCTACAGCTACGGCACGGCGGGCTCGCCGACCCTCGAGAGTCTGGAGAGCGCCTGGAGCGCACTCAGCGGAGCGGCCGGCACGTCACTCGCAGCATCCGGTCTCGGGGCGGTCACCTTGGCGCTGCTCACGGCGCTGAAGAGCGGCGATCATCTGCTCATGCCCGATAGCGTCTACCTGCCGACCCGCGCGTTGTGCGGCAAGCTGCTTGCGCGGTTCGGGGTCGAGACGACCTACTACGATCCGATGCTCGGCGCGGGCCTCGCAGCGTTGGTCCGGCCGAACACCTCGACGATCTTCCTCGAGTCGCCCGGCTCGCAGACCTTCGAAGTTCAGGATGTGCCCGCGATCACCGCTCTGGCGCGCGAGCGCGCACTGACGACGATCATCGACAACACCTGGGCGACGCCGCTGTACTTCCGTGCCCATGAGCACGGCTGCGATCTGGTGGTCGAAGCGGGTACGAAATATCTGAGCGGCCACTCGGACATCCTGCTGGGGCTGGTCAGCGCCAATGAGCGGCTCTGGCCGCGGCTGAAGGAGACCTATCGGAGCATGGCGATGCTGCCGGGGGCCGAGGACTGCTACCTGGCGCTGCGCGGCATGCGCACGCTGCACATTCGTCTGCAGGAAGCCGAGCGGCGCGGACTGCAGCTCGCCGAGTGGCTCGCTGCGCAGCCGGAAGTCGCGACGGTGCTGCACCCTGCGCTGCCGTCCTGCCCGGGGCACGCGTTCTGGAAGCGTGATTTCACCGGCTCCACGGGGGTGTTTTCCTTCATCCTGGGCCCGGGTTTCAGCCGCGAAGACCTCGCGCGCATGCTCGATGCGATGCGCATCTTCGGCATGGGCTATTCCTGGGGGGGCTTCGAGAGCCTGATCATTCCCTTCGACTGTCGCACGTACCGGACGGCGACCGTGTGGCGTGCGCAGGGGTTGTGCCTGCGGGTTCAGGTCGGACTCGAAGACTTCGAGGACGTCCAGGCTGATCTGCGCGCCGGGCTGGACCGGCTCACCGGCCGGCGAGCCTAGCGTCAGCCGGCGCAGGCTGCAGCGGGTCTCAGAAGCGGCGCGGCGCGCCGGGCTCGGCGGACTCTACCAGCGCCCCGGCGCTGCCGCCGAGCACCCGTCCGCCGCTGACCTCACCACGTGCGTTGCGGGAGAGCTCCACGTGTCCTTGGTCCTCCCATCCCTTCAGCAGCATCGTCAGCGTCCGGTTGTAGCGCTCGAGCTGGTCACGCTGCTTGCGCATCTCGCGCAGCGCGAGCCGGGCATACAGATGCGTCAGCAGCCAGGCAATGAGCGCGCCGAGCACCGTGCCGGCGAGTGTGGAGAGGAGGACGGGCAGTACTTCGGTCATGAGGAGTGTTCCGCGGCGCAGTCAGAGGCCGAACCCCGATCATCGGCTTGTTCGCGCGCCGCGTCCACTCTCGGCAGGCGCGCCATTTAGCGTCGCGGGGCTCGTGGTCCGGACGCGGTGCGCGGATCCTGGAACGGCAGCAGCAGCTTGGTGACGAGCGTGTCGGTGTGGGCGGCCGGCAGTGCGCTCGGCGGGAGGGAGTCGCGCACGGTCGCCTGGTTGATCTGTCCGTTGGCATGCAGCAGGGCGAGTGCGCCGGCGAGACGGCCGAAGCGCAGCGAGCGGCCGAGTGCGCTCGCGGGCACGTCCGGCGAGGTCTGTTCGGCGAGTGCCGCCAGGGCTGCCTCGGAGAGGTGCCAATCGGTGCCGATCCGCTGCGCGAGCGGTGCGGCGTGTCCCTTCAGCAGCGTATCGAGCAGTCCCGCGGCGCCAGCTCCGCCGCCGCTCGCCGCCGCACATCGGGCGCGCACCGCACGGAACAGCACGATCTCTGCCATGCCGCTGATCAGGCTGAGCAACTCCGCCGTGAACGGCTCGATGCGTTCGGCTACGGCCGCATGGACCACCGCGGCCTGCGCCGAGCGCAGGGCGTGCTCCCAGACCAGCTGCGGAAATCTGGGGAACTCCGCAGCGGCGGCGGCGTTGAAAATCGGCTGCATCAGCGCCGTGGCGATGACCGAACGCAGTCCGTCGCTGCCGAGGACTGCGACCGCCCGTTCGATGGATTCCACCGGCTGCGGGGTGAGGCGATAGAAAGAGCTGTTCGCCATGCGCAGCAGGCTGTCGACCAGCGCCGGGTCCCGGGCGATGATCGCGACCAGCTGACGCCGGGCGACCGATTCGTCGTGGATGGCGTGCATCAGCTGCGGCAGCAGGTTCGGGCGGCGCGGGAAGTAGCGCCGCTCGGCGGCCGCATCCCCGATCGCACCGAGCGCCTGGGCGACCTTGCGCTCGTCCTCGGCCTCATCGGCGGGCGGCGCGGCGAGGCCGAGTTCCAGGGCGCGCAGCCGCGCAAAAATCTCTGCCGCCTCCAGCGGGGCGGAGGTGGATTCGGCAACCGGGAGAGGGACGGGAGAGGGGATCTGCACCTCGGGAGGGGGCGCCGCGGCGGGGGTGGGCTGCGGTTCGGGCGGGGCCTCGGCGGCCTGACCGCCGGCCACCGCGCCGAATGCGCGGCGCAGCGCCGGTCGGAGTGCGACGGCGGCAGCAGCGAGCAGCAGCGGCGTGAGCAGCCAAAATCCCATGATCAGAGCATCCTCTGAAGCGCGGACGAACGCTTCCCAATCGATTCAGTGTTTCGGCAGCGCGGCGCAAAACTCCGTGCCCGCAGCGCCGATCTGTGACTTACCGCACGCTGTGCAGCCCGTGCAGGCGGACCGGGACCGGACGAGGCGCTGCGGTATGATCGGACCGGATTCCCCCTCGCACCGTCCCCCCTGGCCGCCTGGAGCGCCTCGTGCCCCCCAAGCTCAAGACCCTGACCGCATTCGGGATCATCTATCTCGTCTGGGGCTCGACCTATTTCGCGATCCGCATCGGGGTGCAGGAGGTGGCGCCGCTGCTGCTGGCGGCGATCCGCTTCACGGTCGCCGGGGCGGCGATGTGTGCCTGGGCGCTCGCCCGCGGGCAGCGCCTGCCGACTCCGCGCCAGTGGGGTTCGATCGTACTGCTCGCGCTCCTGATGTTCGTCATCGACTACGGGCTGCTGTTCACCGCCGAGCGCCAAGTCCATTCCGGGATGGCGGCGGTGATGCTGGCCACGATTCCCGCCTTCACCGCGGTCGCGGAGATCCTCTGGCTGCGCACTCAGCGGCTGACGCTGCGCCTCGCCGCAGCGCTCATCGTCGGTTTGGGCGGCGTCGTGGTGTTGGTCGACCCGGCGGTGGGACTGTCCGGTGCGCCCATCTACTGGCTCTCGGCGCTCGGGCTGGTGATTGCCGCCTTGAGCTGGTCCATCGCCTCGGTGCTGATGCGGCGTCTGCCGTTGCCGGCGGCGAAGACGATGACGGCGGGGACCGAGATGCTGGCGGGCGGGCTGCTGCTCGGCCTCGCCGCGCTGCTGTTCGGACAGGAGCACGGCTTTGACCCGGCGGCGGTGTCCGTGCAGGCCTGGGTGGCGCTTGCGTATCTCATCGTGGCCGGATCGCTGCTCGCCTTCGGTGCCTACACCTGGCTGATCCACCACGAATCGCCCACCAAGGTCGGCACGTATGCCTACGTCAATCCGCTGGTCGCGGTCATCATCAGCTATGTGTTCGGCAGCGAGTCGCTCGATGCACGGACCGTCTTTGGCACCGTGCTCGTCATTGCGAGCGTCGTGATCATCATCATCGGCAAGACCCCGAAGCCGGCCGCGGCCGCGCCAGCGACAGCGCCGCTGGGCACCGAGCCGTCATAGCGGTGTCGTCGGTCCGCTGCGACGCGATGCCGGGCTCACCGGCGCCGCGGGCCGGTACAATGGGATGCGTAGCGCAACGGGCGGCAGGGCGCGATTGTCGAAGCCTGAAGAGGAATTATGAAAATACTCGTCACCGGTGCGGCCGGATTCATCGGCTTTCACACCGCCCAGAAGCTGCTCGCGCGCGGGCACGAGGTGGTCGGGATCGACAACCTCAACGACTACTACGACGTCGCCCTCAAAGAGGCGCGCCTGCAGCTGCTGCGCCAGGCGGGCGGCTTTCGCTTCATCCGCCTCGACATCGCCGATGAGCCGGCCATGGCTCGGCTCTTTGCCGCGGAGCGCTTCGCGCGGGTCATCCACCTCGCCGCGCAGGCCGGGGTGCGCTATTCGATGAAGGACCCCTACAGTTACGTGCGCAGCAATGTCGCGGGAACCCTGACGGTGCTCGAGGGATGCCGGCACAACGGCATCGAGCATCTGGTCTATGCCTCGACCAGCTCGGTCTACGGCGCCAATACCGACATGCCGTTCTCGCCGCACCGCGGCGCGGATCATCCGCTGTCGATCTATGCGGCGACCAAGAAGGCCAACGAGGCCATGGCGCACAGCTACTCGGCCCTGTTCGGGTTGCCGACGACGGGGCTGCGCTTCTTCACCGTCTACGGCCCCTGGGGCCGGCCCGACATGGCGCTGTTCCAGTTCGCCCGCAACATCCTCGATGGCAAACCCATCGACGTGTACAACAATGGCCGGCACAAGCGCGACTTCACCTACGTCGATGACATCGCCGAGGGCGTGGTGCGGGCCTGCGAGCACATCGCTGAGCCTGATCCGCACTGGAACGGCGTGACGCATGATCCGGCCACGAGCAGAGCGCCGTACCGCCTGTACAACATCGGCAACCACCAGGCGGTCGAACTGATGCGGTACATCGAGGTGCTCGAGCAGTGCCTCGGACGCCAGGCCGAGAAGCGATTCCTCCCATTGCAGCCCGGGGACGTGCCGGAGACGTGCGCCGACGTGGAAGACCTCGCTCGAGACGTCGGCTACCGTCCCGCAACGCCCGTGGAGGAGGGGGTGCGCCGCTTCGTCGAATGGTTCTGCGAGTACTACGGCGAGCGCCGGGCGGCCCAGGGCGCGGCTTGACGGCTGCGGATGTAATAATCAGACTAATCAGATCTATGACGGTGAGACCGCCACGGCGGCCCCGAGGTGATGCCTTGCAGGTCTTTTGCGCCCGGTGCGTCCGCGGCGAGCCGTGGATCTCCAATTCCCTTCGACCGCCGATGGCCGGTTGCCCGTGATGCGCGCTGAGCACGCCTTTTCGCTCGGCGCTGAACTGGGCGAAGGGCCGCTGTGGGTCGCCTCCGAGGCGGCTCTCTGGGTGGTCGACATCAAGGGGCTGCGCCTGCACCGGCTGCGGCCGGAGCGCGCCGAGCATCAGAGTTGGTCGGCGCCGGCGCCGCCGGGATTTCTAGCCGCCCGTGCGGGCGGCGGCTTCGTGGTGGGACTGAAGGGCGGGTTACACCTGTTCGATCCGCCGAGCGGGCGCTTCACGCTGCTGAGTGCGGTCGAGACCCATCTGCCCGAGAACCGCATCAACGATGGCTGCGTCAGCCCCGAGGGCGCGGTGTGGTTCGGATCGATGCACGATCCGGAGCAGACGGCGAGCGGGGTGTTGTACCGCCTGGCCGCCGACGGGCATTGCGTACCGCTCGATCGGGGCTACGTGGTTACCAACGGTCCGGCCTTCAGCCCCGACGGCCGAACCTTCTATCACACCGACAGTCCGGGCCGCACGGTGTATGCCTTCGACCGGCCCGAGCCGCACGTGCTCACGAACAAGCGCGTGCTGGTACAGATCGAGCCCGCCGCCGGTTATCCCGATGGCACTACGGTCGATGCGGACGGATGTCTCTGGGTCGCACTGTGGTCCGGTTGGGCGGTGCGCCGCTATGCCCCGGACGGCCGCCTGCTCGCGACCGTGAACCTGCCGTGCGCACAGGTGACGAAGGTGGCCTTCGGTGGCGCGGATCTGCGCACGGCCTACGTGACGACGGCACGGCAGGGACTCTCACCGGCGGAGCGTGCGGCGCAGACGTTGGCGGGCGATGTGTTCTGTTTCAATGCGCCGGCGGCGGGGCTGGCGCAGCCGCTGGCCCGCGTCGGGTGCGCGTGAGCGGCCGAGGAGTGACGTGAGCGGGATCGACGAGGTGCAAGTGCAGGGCATGCCACGGGTGCTATGCGACTGGGGCAGCAGCCGGCTGCGCGCGTTTCTGCAGATCGACGGCGCCATTGCCGAGCGGCGCGACGGCCCGGGGATCGCGGCGCTCGGTGCCGAGGCCCCGGCCGAGGTGCTCGCGCGGGTGCTCGCACCGTGGCGAGCGCGCATGACGTTCGAGCGCACGGTGCTGTGCGGTATGGCAGGGTCGCGCAACGGACTGGTGGAAGTCCCCTATGTGCGCGCGCCGGCCACCTTGTCGCAGTGGCGCGCAGGAGCGGCCACGGTGCATGCCGGCGCCGACACGTTCACCGTTCTGGCCGGAATCCAGGCACAGAATTTTCGCGACGTGGCCGACGTGATGCGCGGGGAGGAGACGCAGATCTTCGGCGCGCTCGCCCTCGAGCCGGCACTGGCCGCCGGACGGCGCATGCTCGTGCTGCCCGGCACACACTGCAAGTGGGTCGAGGTGCGCGACGGACGGATTGCGCGATTGCAGACGTATTTCACCGGCGAATTGTTCGAACTGCTGAGCACCCGCTCCTCGTTGCTGCGCGTCGGGAGCGCCGGCGAGCCGGACGAGGAGGGGTTCGAGGTGGGCTTGCGCAATGCGGCGCGCTTCGATCTGGCGGCGAACCTGTTCGAGACGCGCTCAGCGCAGCTGATCGAGGGGCGCACGGCCGGTTGGGCCCGCTCGCTGCTCTCGGGGCTGCTGATCGGCGCGGAAGTGCACAGCATGCGCGCGCATCTGCAGGCCTCGGGTTCGGTGCCGACGCTCATCGGGGAGCCGGCGCTGACGGACCGTTATGCTCGCGCGCTCGCGAGTTTCGGCACCGAGGCCCGGGTGCTCGACGGTGATCGGTGCGTCCTCGCCGGGCTGGGGGCTGCGGTCGCGGGCCTCACGCAGGCGTGAGAATTCGCGCCCGCGCTTCGAACTTCGCGGTCCGGATGCCTTTGTCCGAGGCAGCACGCCAAAGTCGATGCAGAACGGCGGTCTTGCCGACGCCCCGCAATCCAAGGAGCGTCATGCCTTTGGCGGCGCGATGATCGAGTAGAGGGTCCATATCCGTCGAGGCGCCCTCGATCAGGCGATCACGGCCGCCCGGCTCGGGAGACTGTAGCCTGGCTCCGGGCGCGTAGGGATAGTCGCGACGGTTCATAGAGAAATTAGTGACGTTAGTGACAGTTCAAGTAACGTCGCTAATCGTAAGATCCTTCGCAACACATCGCGCCCAATTCGTACGCAAAGTCGATCGAGTGGCTCTTCCGAGCGTCCATTTAACTGCGCCGGAGGATGGATCTGCGGAACTACGGCCCGGCATCCAGGCTTGACCCTGCACTCAGCTGTGGCTCGTAGCGCGTGCATGACCGCGGTCCCGCGGAACCTTCCATTCGGTTCGCACGTATCAGTCGGACTGGCGTCGCTCGGTCGATTTGAACGGCGTCTCGGATCCGCGTCACGTCCCGCCGGCCTGGCGGCAGAGGTTTTCAATGAGGCTGCGTTGATATCCAACTTTCCGAGTCGATGCAATCGCGGGGGTCTGATCGCTTTTTGGATCGGCTGAAATTCCGCTGCGGGGTGATTTAAACCGCCGGGGTCGCTCACCTCCCAGTTCGCTTCAACGCGGACACCCTCTAAGTCCGCCAAGCCACGGCGGGTAGCCTGTGCGGCAATATGTGTTTCTCGCGACAGAGTCGACAGGGCTCTTCGCCCGCCCAGCGGTTTGACGTTTCCCCGCAGAATCGTATCGTTCCGGCGTTCCGGCACTACGGGGATCTCGCGCTTTCCCCTGCGCAGCGGCGCACATGAGGGAACAACGCTGAGCGGCACTGGTGCGCAGGTGTCGTCAGAGACCGGCTAGGGTGCGAGTTGCAGACTTTTGGGGGGCCAAACGCTGCGCTCGCAGCGGACCATCTGCGGCTGTGCTCAGAGCCCCAGGTCGCTGAGCCCCGGATGTTCGGCCGGTCGTGTACCGAGCGGCCAGTGAAATTTGCGCGCCGACTCGTCAATCGGCAGGTCGTTGATGCTGGCGATGCGCCGGCGCATCAGCCCGTGCTCATCGAACTCCCAGTTCTCGTTACCGTAGGCGCGGAACCAGGCGCCGTGCGCGTCATGCCATTCGTAGGCGAAGCGGACGGCGATCCGGTTGCCGGTGAAGGCCCACACTTCTTTGATCAGTCGGTAATCGAGTTCCTTGGCCCATTTGCGGGTGAGGAATTCGACGATGGCCGCGCGGCCGGTGAGAAATTCCGAGCGGTTGCGCCAGTGGCTGTCTTCGCTATACGCGAGCGATACGCGCTGCGGATCGCGGCTGTTCCAGGCGTCTTCGGCCGCGCGCACTTTGATGGCGGCGCTTTCGCTCGAGAACGGCGGCAGGGGTGGACGGCTGGTGGTCATGGGAGTCTCCCGGGACGAGCCTGCCAGGGGCTCGTCCCGGGACGGTAGGAGTCTGCCCCGGGATCGTCAAGCAGCGCCGGGTTCAGTGGTTGTCGCGCGGTACGCCGAAGCGGGCCTCGACGCGTTGGAACTGCTCTGCGCCGTTGAGGATCATGCCCTCGCCGAGCTGTCCGACCATGGCGCGCTGGATCTGCTGCCACGGCGTCTGGGAGGCTGGAAAGCGGTAGCCGCCGGCGGCATCGAGCGCGGCGCGGCGCGTGGTGAGTTCCTGCGCGTCGATCAGCACCGTGACTTCGCGTTTGCGCAAATCGATCCGGACCCGATCGCCGCTTTTCAGCAGCGCCAGTGCGCCGCCGGCGGCCGCTTCCGGCGAGGCATTGAGAATGGATGGCGAGCCGGATGTGCCGGACTGGCGTCCATCGCCGATGCACGGCAGGGCGCCGATGCCCTGTTTGATCAGGTAGCTCGGCGGGCGCATGTTGACCACTTCCGCGGATCCCGGGTAGCCGATTGGTCCGGTGCCGCGCATCACCAGCACGGTGTTCGCATCGATGCCGAGCGCCGGGTCGTCGATGCGCTTGTGATAGTCCTCCGGACCGTCGAATACCACCACCGGTCCCTCGAATGCATCCGGATCCTTCGGATTGCTCAGGTAGCGGTGCCGGAAGTCCTCCGAGATCACACTCGTCTTCATGATGGCCGAGTCGAACAGGTTGCCACGCATCACGATGAACCCGGCGTTGTCCTTCAGCGGCCGATCGATCGTGCGAATGACCTCGGGGTCGGTGATCGCACGGCCGCGGCAGTTCTCCCCGAGCGTGCGGCCGTTGGCGGTCAGAGCCTGCTCGCGGATCAGGCCGCGCTGCATCAGCTGGTTGACCACGGCGGGCACGCCGCCGGCGCGGTGGAAGTCCTCGGCCAGATATTCCCCGGCCGGCTGCAGGTTCACCAGCAGCGGCACTTCGTACCCGTACGTCTGCCAGTCCTCGAGGCTCAGTTCCACGCCCATGTGCCGCGCGATCGCCGCGAGGTGGATCGGTGCGTTGGTCGAGCCGCCGATGGCGGAGCTCACCACGATGGCATTGAGGAACGCATCGCGCGTCAGGATGGCCGAGGGTCTGAGATCCTCGTGCACCATCTGCACGATGCGCACCCCGGTCTCGTAGGCGATCTGCGCGCGCTCGCGGTGCGGGGCGGGGATCGCGGCCGAGCCCGGCAGCTGCATGCCGAGGGCCTCGGCGATGGAATTCATCGTGCTCGCCGTGCCCATGACGTTGCAATAGCCGGTCGAGGAGGTCGAGGCGGTGACCCGTTGCATGAACCCGTCGTAGTCGATCTTGCCGGCGGCGAGTAGCTGGCGCGACTCCCAGACGATGGTCCCGGAGCCGACCCGCTTGCCCTCGAACCAGCCGTTGAGCATCGGTCCGACCGAGAGCGCCACGGCCGGGATGTCGACCGTGGCGGCGGCCATCAGGCAGGCCGGCGTGGTCTTGTCGCAGCCGATCGTGAGCACGACGCCATCGAGCGGATAGCCATGCAGCACCTCGACCAGGCCGAGGTAGGCGAGATTGCGGTCGAGCGCGGCGGTCGGCCGGCGGCTCGTCTCCTGGATCGGGTGCACCGGGAACTCGATCGGCACGCCGCCGGCGGCACGGATGCCCGCGGCAATGCGCTCGGCGAGGACCAGATGGTGACGGTTGCAGGGCGAGAGGTCCGAGCCGGTCTGGGCGATGCCGATGATGGGCTTGCCGGACTGCAGTTCCTCGAGCGTCAGGCCATAATTGAGGTAGCGTTCGACGTGCAGCGCCGTCATGCCCGGGTCGGCCGGATCGTCGAACCAGGCGCGTGAGCGCAGCTTGGGCTTGGAGTTCCGATCGCGTTCCGATCCGCTCATGCCTGTCCCGTTCCGAATCCTGGGTTGAGATTAATAATCATATAATATGTCGGGCGGGAGGCAAACCCCCGTCCGCAGGCCGCGGATGACCGCGCGAGGCGGATATACTGCGGTCGCCCTCACCCGTGCTGATGCGAAAGATGGATCCGTGGCCCAACCGAGAAATCCGCGCGAACGCAGCTTGACCTATGGCCTGGTGGAGACACTGGGGCAACTGATCGTCACCGGCGCGTTCGCCGCGCAGCCCTTTCCGATCGAAGGGGAGCTCTCGCGCCAGCACGGCACCAGCCGCTCGGTCACGCGCGAAGCGGTGAAGATGCTCACGGCCAAGGGCCTGCTGCAGGCCCGTCCGCGCCAGGGGACCAGCGTCACCCCGGAGTCACACTGGAATCTGCTCGACCCGGATGTGCTGCGCTGGCTGCTCGAGCGGAAATTTTCCCTGCAACTGCTCGCGGAGTTCACCGAAATGCGCCTCGCCATCGAGCCGGCCGCCGCGGCGCTCGCGGCGAGCCGCGCCGATCGCGAGGCGATCGAGCAGATTCGCGCCGGCCTCGAGCGCATGCAGGCCGCCGGTCAGGGCGATGACGAGCCGGTGGCGGCCGACATTGCCTTCCATACCGCGGTGCTCGCGGCCACCGGCAACCGCTTCTTTGCGCAGCTCGACCCGATGATCAACACGGCGTTGCGCATATCGATCCGCTTCACCAACCGCATCAAAGGCCGCGCCGCGGGCATCGCCCAACATGAGGAAGTCCTCGATGCCATCGTTGCGGGCGATGCGGAGCGTGCCGCGCTCGCGATGCGCGCGCTGGTTGGGGAAGTGTTGGAATTGATCGCGACCGCGCAGGCCGCGCCGGCCGCACGTCGGGCGGCCCGAAGCGCCGGCTGAGGCCTCCTGGCACGGGCGTGCGCCCGCGCAAAAAGTCGATTGTTATGGCAAATGGTGCAGTCGCGTGCGACGTGCGGGCTCAGAATGCGCGCCGATGCCGCACCGTCTCAACTTGGCGACGGTGCGCGAGGCATTCAGGCTCGATTCAGCGCGGATTGCTCACTGTGTATCCTCAAGCGATCAGTCACGAATCTCTCGATGTGCCAGGGAGGCCGCGGTGAGCGATCCGGTGCCGGCGGGCCGGGCCGCCCGGGCGGCGTCGCCCCGGGAAGACCGCCGCGGCACCTCCGGCCTGCCGCGATCGGGAACGGCACATGCGCACTCAGGCGGCGCGCCGGTACGGCAGAGGAGCGATGCAGACGAAGTGACGACCCAGCGCGCCAAATCCTGGCGGATCCTCATCACCGCGAGCGACACGTCGGTCGCGGCGCGTCTGGCGGATCTGCTCCTCGAGCGTGGACACCATGCCGCCGTGCACGCCGATCCGGCCGACCTGATGGCCGCGGTGAGCGCCGAGACGACCGATCTGGTGGTGCTCTGCGTCGCCGCCGGGACCGAACCGGATTACGCCCTCGGGGCGACGCTCTCCGGCATGCTCGAGATTCCGTTCGTCGTGTTCGCGGCGCAGTGGGACGAGCGCGGCGCAGCCGCTGCCGCCGAGCACGGCGCACTGGCGTTCGTCGCCGGCGGCTATCCGACCTTGCCGCAGTGCGTCCCGGTGATTCTCGCGGCGCTGCAGCGCTCGGCCGAAGCTCGGGAGCTGCGGGCGCGGCTCGTGCGCATGAGCGAGGCGCTCGAGCGTTCAAGGACCATCAGCATGGCGTGCGGCGTGCTGATGGAGCGGCTGCACCTGAACCGACAGGACGCATTCGAGACCTTGCGGGCCGCGGCGCGCGCGCGGCGCATGCGGCTGCTCGACAGCGCCGCCGGCATGCTGACCGCGCTGGAGGCGATCAACGAGCTCGGCAGTCTGCCAAAGCGGGCGGTTATCGAGCCGGACTGTGGCCGGGTTCGCAGTCCCGCGGCGAAATCCAGATAACATAAAAGCCTGGGACTCACCTTATTCCGTGCGTCCCGCGCAGACGCACGCCGCGTCTGTACCCGGCGCCGGCTCTCCCGCGCTCCCCCTCTCACCGGGGCCCCGACTCGCCCTCTCATTACGCCCGCGCGCCGTGCATCGCTCGGCGCGCCGATGGTGGAGTGCGTGATCATGGAAACTCAGCGACTGCGAACCGTTCAGCATCCGGGACGCATCGGCGATCTGCTCGACTCGCTGATCGGCGCCGTTCCCCTGGTGCCTGCCGGGGCGACCCGCGTGGCGAGCGCGGCGGTGCTGCCAGCACCATTGCGGCTGCTCAGCCGCCTCATCGACCGTCGTGATTCGGTGTGGCGGGCCTGGAGCGAGGGCGGACGGATCTGGTTCTTCGAGGCGCTGTTTTCGCTCGATCTGTCGCGCGAGCGCGGCAAGCCGGTCATCCGCCTGATGCAGTACGATGAAGTCGGTGACGTCGCGCGCGTGATGACGTTCGTCTCCACGATCGAACACGGTTGGCAGCAATGCGATTGACCGGAATAACCGCGTGGCGTGCCACCCGGATTGAAGCCGGGCGCACCTTCGCATCGCTCGCCCAGGGGCTCGAGGCATTTGCCGAAGCGCCCGGCGGCGAGTGTCTGGCGGGCGACGCGCGTGCGGTACGCGCGGAACTCCATCGCCTGGCGCGGGCCGCCCGCGCCTCGGGCCTGTTGAGCTTCTCCTCCGTCGTGCTGCGCCTGGCCGAGCGGCTCGAGCCATGCCTTCGGGTCGGTCAGATCGGTCCACGGGACCGTGCACTGGTGCGCCGCCTGGCCGTGCAGTGCAGCCGCTACCTGGAGGATCCCACGGACGTGCGGGCCGCCGCCGGCATGGTGGAGGCGCTCGCGAGCGGGCCGATGAGCGCGCCGGATCGCTCGGAGCGGGCGCAGTTGCTGCAAGGGGCACTCGAGGACGGCACTCATCTGCTCGGCGCGTGCAGCACGTCATCCGACGCTGCGCAGCGCCGCAGTTGCGATGTCCTGACCGGGCTGCCGGATCGAGCGACCCTGCATGCGAAGCTTGAGGACATCCTGGCCGCGGCCGGACCGGTGCATCGGGCCGTTGGCGTTCTGTCGATCGGTATCAGCGGCGTGGAGGACATCGTCGATTCACTCGGGGGAGAGGTCGGCACCGCGATTCTGGCGCACGTCGCCCGCGATCTGATCCGCGCGGCGGCGCTGGAGGATGCAGTCGGGCGTCTGGGGCGTGATCACTTCGTCCTGGTGCGCACCGGCCTCGATGCGCTCGAGCTCACCGAGGCGGCGAGCGCACTCGCTGCGCTCCTGGGGCGCAGCCGCAGGATCGGCTCGCATCTGCTTTCGGTGACCGCGCGGATCGGTCTGGCCATGGCCGGCCCGCATGGCCTCGGCGCCGCGGAACTGCTCGCCAACGCCGATGCAGCGCTGCACGATGCTCGTGCCCGCCGGCTCTACAGCACGCAGGTGTTCGCCCCGCACATGCGCCAGGCGGCGCTGCGCCGGGTGAGTCTCGAGGCACACCTGCGCGCGGCGATCGAAGCCGGCCGCTTCGAATTGCACTACCAGCCCAAGCTCTCGCTCTGCGCCGGGCGCTTGAGCGGTCTCGAGGCGCTGATCCGCTGGCGCAACGGCCCGCAGGGCGCGGTGGGTCCGGCCGAGTTCATTCCGATTGCCGAGGACAGCGGCCTGATCATCCCGCTCGGGGAGTGGGTGCTGGAGGAAGCGTGCCGGCAGCTCGGGCGCTGGCATCGGGACGGCGTGCTCGACGTCCCGATCGCGGTCAACCTCTCCGCGGTGCAGTTATGCTCGCGCCAGATGCACGAACAGGTCGGCGCGGCGCTGCAGCGCCACGGTATCGACCCGTCGCATCTGGAGGTGGAGATCACCGAATCGGCCCTGATGCGCGACGCCGGTGCCGCATTGCACTGCCTCGGGGAGCTCGGCCGCCTCGGCGTGCGCGTCGCGATCGATGACTTTGGCACCGGATATTCGAACCTCAGTCAGCTGATGCGGCTGCCGCTCGCGGCGCTGAAAATCGATCGCTCCCTGATTGCAGGCATTGCAACGCACACACGCGATGTGGCGATCCTGCGCGCGATTATCGACATGGCCCGCTCGATCGGGGCGCGAGTCGTTGCCGAAGGGGTGGAGGATCCTCGCCAGCGCGACCTGCTCGCAGCCGCCGGGTGCGACGAGTATCAGGGGTTTCTCATCGCCCGACCGATGGATGCGGCGCGGCTGCAGGTCTGGCTCACGCGACACCGGGGCGAAGCCGGCGCCGCGTGAGCAGCCGTTTCCAGAGGCGCCTCAGCCCCCGCAGAGCGGCTGCCCCACCGGATTGCGATGCAGCACGTTCGGCGAGTACGTCGGGGTGCGGAAGGCTCGTGCAGTGTGTTCGAACGCGTAGGCCAGACGGATCAGCCGGGCTTCGGACCATTTCATCCCGATGAACGACAGGCCCACCGGGAGCCCCTGCACCTGCCCCATCGGCACCGTGATGTAGGGATAGCCGGCGATTGCCGGCAGCGTGCTGTCCCCGCCGCCGATGCCGGCATCGCCGTTGACCAGATCGATGACCGACGCCGGATCCTGCGTCGGGGAGATCAACGCGACGACGTGATGCTCCTTGAGCAGCCGCTCGATGCCCTGCGGTCCGGCGAGGCGCCGGTTCGTGGCGCGGGCGCGCAGGTAGGCCGGATTCTCAAGTCCCTTGGTGCGCTCGGCCGCCAGGAACAGGCTCTGTCCGAACCAGCGCATTTCCTCGCGCGCATGGGTCTTGTCGAAGGTGATCAGGTCGGCGAGCGTACGGCTGCGGACCGCTGGCGGGGAGGCGGCGAGGTAGGCCTTCATGTCCGCCTTCAGTTCGGTCATCAGCACCAGGTTCTCGTTCTTGGCGAGCGGGGCGAGGTGCTCGTCATCGACCTTCACCAGCACCGCGCCCTGGGCCTTCAGCAGTGCGAGGGCGTGCCGGAAGACCTTCAGCGTCTTCGGCGTGAAATTCTTCAGCAGGAACTCGGCGATGCCGAGGCGCACGCCCTTCAGTGCCCCGGGCTTGAGGTCCGCGGCGTAGTTGGTACGGTGTGCGTCGGCGTGCGCCGTCGCAGGGTCCGTCGGATCGGTCCCGGCCATCGCCGTAAGCAACATCGCGGCGCCGCGCACGCTGCGCGCGATCGGGCCGGCGGTGTCCTGGGACTGGCTGATCGGCACGATGCCCGTGCGCGAGACCAGCCCGACGGTCGGCTTCAGGCCCACCACGCCATTCATCGAGGAGGGGCAGCTGATCGAGCCGTCGGTTTCGGTGCCGATGGCTGCCGCGGCGAGCCCGGCGGCGACCGCGGCGGCCGAGCCGGAACTCGACCCGCAGGCCGTGCGATCGAGCATGTAGGGGTTGCGCGTCAGCCCGCCGACCGCGCTCCAGCCGCTGGTCGAGTGGGCCGAGCGGATATTGGCCCACTCCGAGAGATTCGCGCGCCCGAGGATGACCACGCCGGCGCGGCGCAGGTTCTGGATCACGGTGGAACTCACCGGGCGTACGTTCTGCGCCAGCGCGAGCGAACCGGCGGTGGTCGGCAGACCGGCGATGCCGATGTTGTCCTTCACCAGGATCGGCAGTCCGTCGAGGGGCCCGAGCGGGTGGCCGGCGGCCCATCGCGCATCCGAGGCGCGTGCTTCGGCCATGGCTCGCGGGTTCAGCGCGATGACCGCATGGATCTTCGGATTGATGCGCGCGATACGGGCCTCGTAGCCGCGCACGAGCGCCGTGGCGGTGATGCGGTGGGCGGCGAGGTCCGCCGAGAGTGCTGCCGCCGAGGTGCAGCTGAGATTGACCGCCAGTGCCGGCGCGCACGCCAGAGAGAACAGAGTCCCGACGCTCATTGCAACGGTTGCGCGCATGCCGAATCCCCCCGGAATGACGATGGGCGGCACTGTATCGGGCCTGCGGTCTGCGCCGCAAGCTCGGCAGGAGAGCTGCCCGCCCCCAGGGGTCCGCGCCGCCGGGTCATTGGTTATAGTGACGGCCATGAACACCGCACACACGCCCGATCTGTCCGCCTTCTGGATGCCCTTTACCGCCAACCGGCACTTCAAGCATCACCCGCATCTGGTGATGGCGGGCAAGGGCGCCCACTTCACGCTGCACGACGGGCGAACCGTATTCGACTGTCTGTCCGGATTGTGGTGTACGCCGCTCGGTCATGGCCGAGCGGAGATTGCCACCGCGGTGCACGAGCAGCTGCGCGAACTCGATTTCGCCCCGACCTTCCAGGTCGGGCACCCCAAGGCGTTCGAACTCGCCGCGCGCATCGCGCGTTGGGCGCCCGAGGGACTGAACCGCGTTTTCTTCGCCAATTCCGGCTCCGAGGCGGTCGACAGCGCGCTGAAGATCGCCATCGCCTATCACCAGGCCCGCGGCGATGCGCGCCGGGTGCGCATCATCGGACGGGAGCGCGCCTATCACGGGGTCGGCATCGGCGGGATCTCGGCCGGGGGCATTGCGGTCAATCGCCGCACCTTCGGAGCGCTGGCCGCGCCGTTCGTCGATCACCTGCCGCACACGTACGATCCTGAGCACATGCGCTTCAGCCGCGGCCAGCCGCTCTGGGGGAAGCACCTGGCCGATGCGCTGGAGCGGCTCATCGCGCTGCACGATGCCTCGACCATCGCGGCGGTGATCGTCGAGCCGATGCAGGGCTCCACCGGCGTGATCGTGCCGCCGGTGGGGTACCTTGAGCGCCTGCGCGAGATCTGCACGCGCCACGGCATCCTCCTGATCTTCGATGAGGTGATCACCGGTTTCGGGCGCCTCGGGGCGAACTTCGCCGCGCAGCGGTTCGGCGTGACGCCCGACATGATCGTGTTCGCCAAGGCGGTTACCAACGGGGCGGTGCCCCTGGGCGGCGTGATCGCCGAGCAGAGCATCCACGATGCGCTGATGCATGGACCGGAGCAGATGATCGAGCTGTTCCACGGCTATACGTACTCGGGCCATCCGGTGGCCTGCGCCGCGGGGCTCGCCACCCTCGAGGTGATGGTGCGCGAGGGGCTGATCGAGCGGGCCCGTGCGCTCGAGCCGTTGCTCGAGCGGGAAGTGCACTCGCTGCGCGATGCGCCGCACGTGGCGGATATCCGCAACATCGGTCTGGCCGCAGCGATCGATCTGACGCCGCGGCCGGATGTGCCCGGCGCGCGTGCGCGCGCGGCGTTCGAACTCGGCATCGAGGCGGGACTGCTGCTGCGCTTCACCGGCGATACGCTCGCAGTGGCACCGCCGTTCATCAGCACCGAGGCGCAGATCCAGGAGATGATCGCGACACTGCGAAAGGTGCTGTCCCGCGTGCCCTGAGCTCGCGGATCTGCACCGTCCGCGGGGCAGCGCCTGTGTCGGCGGCGCTCCGGAGGGGTGCGCGGGGCTGCCGGGGCAGCCCGCGCAATCAGAACATGCCGGTCTGCAGGCGGGCTGCCTCGGACATCATGCTCTGGTTCCACGGCGGGTCGAAGGTGAGCTCGACGTTCGCGCTGCGCACGGTGGGAATGCGCTCGATCTTGTCGCGCACGTCATCGACCAGGATCTCCCCCATGCCGCACCCCGGCGCCGTGAGGGTCAGTTTGATCGAGACGCTGCGCGTGCCGTCCTCGTGGCCCTGCACCTCGCAGTCGTACACCAGTCCGAGATCGACGATGTTGATCGGAATTTCCGGGTCGTAACAGGTACGCATCTGCGCCCAGGCGAGCTGGCGCACGTCCTCTTCCGTGGCATTGGGCGGCAGCTCCGGCGGCTTGACCGGCTCGCGGCCGATGGCCTCGGCATCCTCGCCGCTGATGCGAAACAGGTTGCCTTCCATGTAGACGGTGAAGCTGCCGCCGAGCGCCTGTGTGATGTAGCCGGACTGGCCGGGCTGCAGGGTGACCTCGGTGCCGGCCGGCACAATGACCGCGCGCACTTCACGCTGCACGACGAACGGTTCGCTGTCATATCCGGGCATGCTCGAACCTCACTCCGTGGTGACGGCATCGGCGCTGCGATCGAGCGCCGCGCTCAACGTGTGCCAGCACAGCGTCGCGCATTTGACCCGCGCCGGAAACTCACTCACGCCGCCGAGTGCCGCCAGCTTGCCGAGCGAGGCGTCCGGCGTCGTGTTCGGGTGCGTCAGCAGGGTGTGCACCTGCTCGTAGAGACGGCGCACCGTCGCGGTGTCCTTGCCTTTGACCGCCTCGGTCATCAGCGAGGCGGACGCGGTCGAGATGGCGCAGCCCTTACCCTCGAAGTGCACGTCGGCGATGCGATCGCCCTGCAGGCTCACCCATACGGTGAGCCGATCACCGCACAGCGGATTGTGGCCGTCGGCGTGCGCATCGGCGTGCTCGAGCGCACCGAAATTGCGCGGCTGGCGGTTGTGATCGAGGATCACGTCGCGATAGAGATCTTTCAGGTCCATCAGCCGAACACCTCACGGGCTTTGCCGAGCGCCGCCACCAGTGTGTAGACGTCCGCCTCGGTGTTGTAGCAGCCGAACGAGGCGCGAGCGGTCGCCGGGATGTCGAAGAACGTCATGACCGGCATCGCGCAGTGGTGGCCGGTGCGGATCGCCACGCCCTCGCTGTCGAGGATGGTGCCCAGATCGTGCGGGTGGCAGCCGCGCAGCGTGAAGGAGAGCACGGCGGCCTTGTGCGCCGCGGTGCCGATGATCTCCAGGCCCGGGATGCGGTTAAGCTCGGCCGTGGCGAGGGCGAGCAGGCGCTGCTCGTGCGCCGCGACCGCCTCGATGCCGAGTCCCTCGAGGTAGTCCATCGCGGCGGCGAGCCCGACTGCGCCGGAGATGTTCGGCGTGCCCGCCTCGAACTTCCACGGCAGCTCGTTGTACGTGCTCTTCTCAAACGAAACGGTGCGGATCATGTCCCCGCCGCCCTGCCACGGCGGCATCTCCTCGAGCAGCTCCTCGCGGCCGAACAGTACGCCGATACCGGTCGGGCCATACAGCTTGTGTCCGGAGAAGGCGTAGAAGTCGCAGCCGAGCGCCTGCACGTCGACGGCAGTGTGCGGGACGGCCTGTGCGCCATCGAGCAGCACCAGCGCACCGCACGAGTGTGCGGCCTGCACGATGCGCTCGACCGGCAGGATCGTGCCCAGGGCGTTCGAGACGTGCGCCACGGCGACCAGGCGGGTGCGGGCGGTGAGCTGCCCGAAGAGCCGATCGAGATCGACTTCCCCGCGCCGGTCGATCGGGGCGACCTTCAGCGCACAGCCGGTCTGCTCGCAGACCATCTGCCACGGCACGATGTTGGCGTGATGCTCGAGGCCGGTGATCAGGATCTCATCGCCGGGGCCGAAGCGCGGGCGGGCGAACGCCTGGGCCACGAGGTTGATGCCCTCGGTGGTGCCGCGCACGAACACGATCTCGCGCCGCGAGCGGGCATTGAGGAAGCGCCGCGCTCGCTCGCGCGCGCCCTCGAAGGCTTCGGTCGCGGCCTGGCTGAGTGCGTGCACACCGCGGTGCACGTTCGAGTGATGATGCGTCTCGTAGCGCTCCACGGCGCGCAGCACCGCGTTCGGGCGCTGTCCGGAAGCGGCGCTGTCGAGATAGACCAGCGGATGGCCGTTGACCTGCTGGGCGAGGATCGGAAAATCGCGGCGCACTCGCTCCGCATCGAGCGGTGCGGCGACGGCAGCAGCGGTGCTCACAGCAACTCCTTCAGGGTGTCCAGCTCGCGCATCTGCCCGAGCAGGGTGGTCTCGATCTGGCGGCGCAGGTCGCTCGGGGTGATCTTCGCGATCACGTCCTCGAGGAACGCCCATTTGAGCAGGTGCTGCGCCGCCTCCGGGGCGATGCCCCGCGAGAGCAGATAGAACAGCATGTTCTCATCGAGCTTGCCGGCGGTCGCGCCGTGGCTGCAGCTGACCTCGTCGGTGTAGATCTCCAGCTGCGGGCGCAGGTCGATCTCGCATTGCGCGCCATCGAGCAGGCCGCGCAGCGATTGGCGCGAGTCGGTACCGCGCGCCTCCTCGCGCACGACGACCTTGCCATTGAAGGCGGCGCGCGCGCGGTTCGAGGCAATGCCGCGGAAGGTCTGTTCGGTCCGCGTGCGCGGGGCGATGTGTTCGCTCAGGGCGTACAGGTCGAGGCTCTGCTGGCCGTCGGCGAGCGCGGCGGCCGCGAGTGAAAATTCCGCTCCACGGCCGGTCAGGCGCGCATGGACCGTCGAGCGGGCGCTGAGTGCGCCGGCGCCGACGGCGAGCATCTCGTAGCGGGCGTCTGCGGCGAGCTCAGCGGACAGCGTGTCGAACCACGCCGCCTGGCCCCCGAGCTGCTGCACCCGATAGTGGGTGAGCGCCGCATGCGCTGCCAGATCGACCTGTACCGCACTGGTGACCAGGCTGGGCGCTTCGGTGCGGCCGAGGTGCCGCTCGATGACGCTCAGCCGCGAGTGTGCACCGAGCGCGAGCCGCACGCGCGGATACGAAGCACCTTCGGTCGCGGCGGCCGAGGCGATGAACACCAGTTCGATGCCGGCGGCCTGCGTGCCGGCGGCGACTTCGATCGACACCGCGTCGGTGGCGAAGGTCTCGTTGAGCAGCGCCAGGCGCGCCTCGGGCAGCCGCGCCTCGAGCCGCCACGCAGCGGCGCTGGCATCGTCCGCGCGCGCCGTATGCACCGCGACCCCATGCGCAGCGCCGGCGCCCGAGTGCAGCTGGCCGTCGACGAAAACGTAGCGCGCGAATCCCTCCGGCACCTCAGGCAGCGGCGGCAGTGCCGCCGCCTGTGTCTGGACAGGGGCGAAGCGCGCCTGCTCGAGGATGCGCAGGTCCGTGTAGCGCCAGTTCTCATCACGGGCCGCAGGCAGCCCCTGCGCGCACAGCGCCTCGAGTGCCTCGCGGCGCCGCGGCTCATCGATCACGCCCGGGGGCAGTGCGGCGCGGACCGCGCCGAACTCGTCCTTCAGGCGATTGAGCACCGCGGTGCTCATGCTGCCTCGCTGATCAGCCAGTCGTAGCCGCGCTGCTCGAGCTCGAGCGCGAGCGTCCGATCGCCGCTGCGCACGATGCGGCCCTTGACCAGCACGTGCACGCGGTCGGGCACGATGTGCTCGAGCAGGCGCTGGTAGTGCGTCACCAGCAGCTGCGAACGGTTCGGTGCGCGCAGCGTGTTGACGCCGTGGGCGACGATCTTCAGCGCATCGATGTCCAGTCCCGAGTCGGTCTCATCGAGCACGGCGAGACTCGGCTCGAGTACCAGCATCTGCAGGATCTCGTTGCGCTTCTTCTCGCCGCCGGAGAATCCCTCGTTGACTCCGCGCGAGAGCATGCTCTCGTCCATGCGCATCAGGCGCATCTTCTCGCGCACCAGGGTGAGGAATTCGAAGGCATCGACTTCCGGTTCACCGCGGTGGGCGCGCGCGGCGTTCACCGCGGCCTTCAACAGATAGACATTGTTCACCCCCGGGATCTCCACCGGGTACTGGAAGCCGAGGAACACGCCCTCGCGCGCGCGCTCCTCGGGGCTGAGCGCGAGCAGGTCGTGTCCTTTGAAATGCACCGAGCCGGCGGTGACGGTGTAGCCGGGGCGGCCGGCGAGCACGTGCGCGAGCGTGCTCTTGCCCGAGCCGTTCGGACCCATGATGGCGTGCACTTCGCCCTCGGGAACCTCGAGATCGAGCCCCTTGAGGATCTCCTGACCGTCGACGGTGGCGTGCAGATTCTTGATCGTGAGCATGCGTATGACCTTGGGGTTAGCCGACCGCGCCTTCGAGGCTGACGGCGAGCAGATTTTGCGCCTCGACCGCGAACTCCATCGGCAGCTCCTTGAACACCGACTTGCAGAAGCCGCTGACGATGAGATTGACCGCATCCTCGGCGCTGATGCCGCGGGCGAGGCAGTAGAAGAGTTCATCCTCGCTGATCTTCGAAGTGCTCGCCTCGTGCTCGACGGTGGCCGAGGGGTTCTTCACTTCGACGTACGGGAAGGTGTGCGCCCCGCAGGTGCCACCCATCAGCAGCGAGTCGCACTGGGTGAAGTTGCGCGCCCCGGTGGCGCTCGGCAGCACCTGCACCAGACCGCGATAGGTGTTCTGGCCGTGGCCGGCGGAGATGCCCTTGGAGATGATGGTGCTGCGGGTGTTGCGCCCGATGTGAATCATCTTCGTGCCGGTGTCGGCCTGCTGGCGGTTGTTGACCGTGGCCACCGAGTAGAACTCGCCCACCGAGCCTTCCCCGCGCAGCACGCAGCTCGGGTACTTCCAGGTGATGGCCGAGCCCGTCTCGACCTGCGTCCAGGAGATGTGCGAGTTGCGACCGCGGCACTCGCCGCGCTTGGTGACGAAGTTGTAGATGCCGCCGACGCCGTCGGCGTCCCCGGGGTACCAGTTCTGCACCGTGGAGTACTTGATGTACGCATCGTCGAGCGCCACGAGCTCCACCACCGCGGCGTGCAGCTGGTTCTCGTCGCGCTGCGGGGCGGTGCAGCCCTCGAGGTAGCTGACGTAGGCGCCCTCATCGGCGATGATCAGGGTGCGCTCGAACTGACCGGTCTTGGCCGCGTTGATGCGAAAATATGTCGACAGCTCCATCGGACAGCGCACGCCCTTCGGCACGTACACGAACGAACCGTCGGAGAACACCGCGGAGTTCAGGGTCGCGAAGAAGTTGTCCCGGTACGGCACCACGCTGCCCAGGTAGCGCTCGATCAGCTCCGGATGGTTCTGCACCGCCTCGGAGAACGGGCAGAAGATCACGCCGGCCTCGTGCAGGCGCTCCTTGAAGGTGGTCGCCACCGAGACGCTGTCGAACACGGCATCGACCGCCACGCCGGCGAGCCGGGCGCGCTCGTGCAGCGGCACGCCGAGCTTCTCGTAGGTCTCGAGCAACTTCGGATCGACCTCGGCCAGGCTCTTCGGACCGTCGGTCTTGTTCTTCGGCGCCGAGTAATACGAGATGGCCTGGTAGTCGATCGGCGGGTAGTGCGCCTGCGGCCAGTGCGGCTCGCGCATCTTCAGCCAGTGCCTGAGCGCCTTCAGGCGCCAGTCGGTGAGGAACTGAGGCTCGCCTTTCTTGCGCGAGATCAGGCGCACCACGTCTTCATCCAGACCGGGCGGTACCGTGTCCGAGTCGATGTCGGTCACGAAGCCGTGCCGGTAGCGGCGGCTGACCAGATCCTCGAGCGGTGTCGTGTCGTTCATGTGCGGTAAAGCGAAGCGGTTATATCGTCAATCAGGCGCTCGGGATGCGCAGCGGAGCGGCGGAGACCGCCGCCTTCACGTCGCGCTCGAGCACCGGAAGACGCGTGTGGATGGGATCGAGGCCGGCGAGCTGCGCCAGGTTCACCTCACCGAGCGAGCGGCGGATCGCGAGATTCAGCCGCTGCCAGACGCGCCCGACACGGCAGCTGTCCTCGATGTCGCAGTGTCCATGGGCCACCGAACAGTCGGTGAGGGCGACCGGACCTTCGAGTGCATCGAGGATCGCCGCGGCGCTGATCTGCGTCGCCGGCCGGGCGAGCTGATAGCCGCCGTGCAGACCGCGCGTGGAGCTGACGAGACCTGCGCGCTGCAACTGCTTCAGCAGTTTGCTCACCGTGGGCGCGCCGATGTGCGTCTGCTCGGCGAGCGACGCGGCCGTCTGCACCCGATGCGGCTCGGCGGCGAGCACGGCGAGCAGCACCGTCGCATAGTCTGTGAGCCGGCTGATTCGGACCATGGCTGAATCCTCTGGAAGTAGGACTAGTTTAGTACTAATTGCGCCCGGAACCAAGCGCCGCCATGCGGGTCATTTGGTATCCTTGCACGCCTCGCGGTGCGCAGCGAAGTGATGCCGATCCGTCGGCATGTGCGGCCGATCCACCCAGTCGCGGAGAATCGTCATGAATCGCAGTGAGCTTGCTCGGATTGCCCAGGCGATGGTTGCCCGGGGCAAAGGGATCCTGGCCGCGGACGAGAGCACCGGCACCATCCGCAAGCGCTTCGAGGCGATCAAGCTCGAGTCGACCGAGGAGCACCGTCGCACCTACCGCGACATGCTCTTCAGCGCCCCGGGGGCGGCCGAGTCGATCAGCGGGGTGATCCTCTACGAGGAGACGCTGCGCCAGAAGGCCTCCGACGGCACCCCGTTCCCGCAGTACCTCACGCAGCAGGGCATCGTGCCCGGGATCAAGGTCGACCGCGGCGCGAAGCCGCTCGCCGGGTTCCCGGGCGAGACGATCACCGAGGGCCTCGACGGGCTGCGCGAGCGGCTGATCGAGTACCGCGGCCTCGGCGCACGCTTCGCCAAGTGGCGCGCGGTGATCGACATCGCCGCGGGGATTCCGAGCGCCTTCGCCATCGAGGCGAACGCGCATGCGCTGGCGCGCTATGCGGCGCTCTGCCAGGAGAACGACATCGTGCCGATCGTCGAGCCGGAAGTGCTGATGGACGGCGATCACTCGATCGAACGCTGCGAAGCGGTGACCGATGCGACGCTCAGCTGCGTGTTCAAGCAGCTGCAGGACCAGCGCGTCGTGCTCGAGGGCATGGTGCTGAAGCCGAACATGGTCATCTCCGGCAAGAAGGCGGCCCAGCGCGCCGCGCCGGAGGCGGTTGCCGAGGCGACGGTACGCTGTCTGAAGCGCCACGTGCCGCCGGCCGTGCCGGGCATCGCGTTCCTCTCCGGCGGACAATCGCCGGCCGAGGCGACGCTGCACCTGTCGCTGATCCATCAGACCGGCTCGCTTCCCTGGGCGGTCACGTTCAGCTACGGACGGGCGCTGCAGGAGACGGCGCTGGCCGCCTGGGGCGGACGCAGCGCGGACTTCAAGGCCGGTCAGCAGGAGTTCCTGCGCCGCGCGAAGCTCAATGCGCTCGCCAGCACCGGCCGCTACTCGACCGACCTGGAGCGCGCCGCCTGAACCGGCGGGGCAGCGAGGAGGCAGGGAATCGCGTGACTGAATCAGCAAGCGCTGCGGCGCAAGTGCCGGACGACGCGGTCATCGACGTGCGCGGCGTGCATTACGCCGTCGACGGCCGACCCATTTTCTCCGGGCTCGACATCGCCGCGCGCCGCGGGCTGATCACCGCAGTCATGGGGCCGAGCGGCACGGGCAAGACGACCCTGCTGCGCCTGATCACCGGACAGATCTACGCCGACCGCGGCGTGGTGTCGGTGTTCGGCCGGGACGTCGGCACACTCGGTAGCCGTGAGCTCTATGCCACGCGCCAGCGCATGGGGATGTTGTTCCAGAACGGTGCGCTGCTGACGGACATCGACGTGTTCGAGAACGTCGCCTTCCCGGTGCGCCAGCACACCGATCTGCCCGAGCCGCTGATCCGCACCCTGGTGCTCACCAAGCTCGAGGCCGTCGGCCTGCGTGGCGCGGCGCACCTGATGCCCGGGGAACTCTCCGGCGGCATGGCGCGGCGGGTCGCGCTGGCGCGGGCCATCGTCATGGATCCGGAAGTGCTGATCTACGACGAACCGTTCGTCGGCCTCGATCCGATCTCCCTCGGGGTGATCCTGCGCCTGATCAAGCAGATGAACGATGCGCTGAAGATCACGAGCATCGTGGTCTCCCACGACGTGCACGAGATCGCCAGCATCGCCGATTACAGCTACCTGCTCTCCGAGGGCCGGGTGGTCGACTCGGGTACCCCGGCGGAGCTCGCCCGCAGCGACTCCCCCACGGTGCGCCAGTTCATGACCGGCGGCGCCGAGGGCCCGGTGCGCTTTCATTACCCGGCAAAAGATTACGCCGCGGAACTGCTGGAGAGCCCGCGATGAGCGCTGCATCCAAGACCGGAGTGATGGAGGCGGTGCGCAAGACCGGCGTGACCGGACTGTTCTTCGTGCGGCTGCTCGGGGCGTGCATCCCGGCGCTCGCCCGCCCGAAGCTCATCATCGCGCAGATCTACAACGCCGGCGCCCGCTCGCTCATCATCATCATGCTCTCGGGCCTGTTCACCGGTATGGTGCTCGGGCTGCAGGGCTACGAGCTGCTCAATCGATTCGGGGCCACCGAGGCGCTCGGCACGGCCGCGGCGCTCGCGCTGCTGAAGGAGCTCGGCCCGGTGCTGACGTCGCTGCTGTTCGCCGGACGAGCCGGGACCGCGCTGACCTCGGAAATCGGCCTGATGCGCGCCACCGACCAGCTCACCGCCATGGAAGTGATGGCGGTCGATCCGCTGCGCTACGTGGCCGCGCCGCGCTTCCTCGGCGGGCTGATCGCCATGCCGCTGCTGACCGCGATTTTCAACGGCATCGGACTCTTCGGCGCGCAGCTGGTCGGCGTGCAGATGCTCGGTGTCGATCACGGTACGTTCTGGTCGCAGACCCAGAGCGCGGTCGCTTTGAAGGACGTGACCGAAGGGATCGTCAAGAGCGTGGTGTTCGGCGCCGTCGTCAGTCTCATCGCGGTCAATGAGGGCTATCACGCCGATCCGACCGCCGAGGGCGTGGGCCTTGCGACCACCCGTACGGTGGTGGCCTCCTCGGTGATGACGCTCCTGCTCGATTACGTGCTGACCGCCGCATTCATGTAAGAGGATTTTTTCAGCCATGCGCGCCAATCGCTCATTAGAAATCGGAACGGGCCTGTTCGTGCTGCTCGGGCTCGCGGCGCTGCTGTTTCTCAGCATGCAGCTGCCCACCAACGGCCTGAAGTTCAGCTTCAGCAAACCGGTCGGCTACCCCGTGACCGCACAGTTCGACAATATCGGCAGCCTCAAGGTCGGCGCCCCGGTGCGCATGGCCGGCGTGCGCATCGGGCAGGTGACCCGGATCGACTTCGACACCAATACCGAGCGGGCCAAGGTGTGGCTGCTCATCAACCCGCATTTCAACCAGATCCCGATGGACAGCTCCGCGAGCATCGACACCGAGGGGCTGCTCGGCGGGCAGTACATCAGCATCAGCCCGGGCGGCATGCCGACTTACCTCAAAGCCGGCAGCGAAATCATCCAGACTCAGTCTGCGCTCGTGCTGGAGAACCTGATCAACAAGTTTTTCGCCAATTTCGCCAGCAAGAGCGGCTCGAAGAGCTCGAGCGGTGGCGCAAAGGAGCAGAAGTGATGAAAGCCGTGACCCTGATCGCCGTGGCCGCCCTGGCCGGTCCGCTGATGCTCGCGCCGGCCGCGTATGCCGCTCCCAGTCAGACGGCGGCGTTCGAGCAGCCCTCGCAGATGATCCAGTCGGTGGCCAATGAGATGCTCCAGGCGCTCAACGGACATCGCGCCGAGCTGCGCGGCCATCCGGAGAAGATCGCGGCCATCGTCAACAAGTACCTGGTGCCGCACTTCGATGCCCAGCTCGCCGCGGACCTGGTGCTCGGCCGGTACGGTCGCACGGCGACCGCGGAGCAGAAAGAGCGCTTCATCCAGGCGTTCAAGGACTCGATGGTCAAGAACTACGGTGCGGCGCTCCTCGAGTTCCACTCGAACATGCTCACGGTTTACCCGACGCACGTGAAGCCCGGCACCAAGGTCGCCACGGTGCGCACGGTGTTCAAACGCTCAAACGGCGCAACGATCCCGGTGCTGTTCTACGTGTACATGACCCCGTCGGGGTGGCAGGCGTTCGACCTCAACGTCGAGGGCATCAGCTACGTCACGAGCTACCGCGCCGAGCTCGGTCCGCAGATTCAGCAGCACGGACTCGATGCGGTCATCGAGCGGCTGCAGGCCGGTGAGAAGCCGGCGGCGCTGAAGAAGCAGCCCTGAGCGCACCGATGGCTACCGGCGCCAGCGAATCGAAGGGCGGGGCGTTCGAGTTCGCCGTGAGCTCCCCGGAGCGCTGCACGGCGCGCGGGGCGCTGACCTTCGCCACGGCCAGGCGGGCCCGAACGCTCGGGCTCGACGCCCAGCGCGCGGCGGCGAAGTCGTTCGTCATCGATTGCGGGGACATCAGTGAGGCCGACAGTGCCGGACTGGCGGTGCTGCTCGACTGGCTCGCCGAGGCCCGCCGTGCGGGCAAGGCACTGCATTTCGAGCGGCTGCCGGAAGGCCTGCTGCGCCTGGCGCGCATCAGCGCCGTCGACGGGATGCTCCAGCAGGGAGTCTGACCTGAGGCCGCGCGCACGCGCGCGGCCTCATCCGGCTGAGGGCGGTCAGTTGCCGCCGTTCTGCAGCTGCTTCAGCTCCTCTTCCGCAGCATTCTCCTTCCCCTCGCCCTTGACCATGAACTCCCGCTGCGACAGATACGCGTGGCGGGCGAACGTGTACGGATCGAGCGACTGGTCGATCAGGCGGATCGTCGGCTGCATCTCGGCATCCGTGTTGAGCAGCCCCGCCCCGCGGGTGCCCCAGTCGGCCCAGGTGTTCTGCACGTAGTGCACCGGATCGGTGTATTCGGCCGGGACCATGCCGAGCGTATCGCGCACATCCGAGGGGCCGAGGAACGGCAGGACCAGATACGGGCCCGTGCCCATCCCCCACTTGCCGAAGGTCTGTCCGAAGTCGCGATCCTCAGGCGGCATATCCATGTGCGAGGCCGGATTGAACAGTCCGCCGATGCCGATCGTCGAATTGACGATGAAGCGCCCCGAATCGCGCACGAAGTCCTTCAGCTGCCCCTGCAGCAGCGCGTTCACGATCACGGTCGGGTAGCTGAGATTGGCGAAGAAGTTGCTGATCCCGGTGCGCAGCGGGTGCGGCACCACACGTACGTACGTGCGGGCCACCGGGGAGGCGACGTGCTGGTAGAACTGCATGTCGAAGTGAAAGGTGGCGCGGTTCATCCGCTGCCAGGGATCGCGCGGGTCGCGCTCTGCGCGTGGCACGGCGGCGCAGCCGAACAGCGTGAGCGAGGCGAGGGTCAGGGTCAGAAGCGCGAGTTTCTTGCCGGTTTTTTCCATGACGTATCCGTGCGCGATGCGAGTGCGCATTGTAGCAGCCCAATGTTCCGGTCCCGGCGCCGCCTTGCGGGCGGCCCGCCGGCCGCCTAACTCCGGTGGCGCGCCTCGGCACGCTCCAGGTAATCCTTCACTTCCTTCATGCGCGCGCTGATGCGCTGGCGTTGCACGTAATTCAGGTTCGGCATCGTGAGTGCAATCTGGTACTGCTTGATGGCGAGCGGCAGATTGCCCTGGCGAAGCTGGTATTCGCCCATGTAGTAGTAGGCATCACCGAGATCACCGGCCGCGCTCGCTGCGCGCGCGGTGAGCGCGATCTCGCGCGGGGTCGGATCGACCAGATTGAACAGGTTCAGCAGCATGCGGTGCGCCTGCGCAGCCTTGTGGTCGAGCATCAGTGTCTGCGCATAGCGCACGGTGACCGGCACGTTGAGCGGGAAGAGGCGTTTGGCGATCGCGAAGGTCGCGAGCGCCTGATGCATCTCGCCGGCTTGCGCCTGCGCCTGGCCGAGCGCGGTATAGAGCAGGTGCAGGTCCGGATGCGCCGCGAGCAGCTTGGCGAACACGCGCACCGAGCGGTGCGCATCACCGGCGCGCATCAGCGCCAGTCCGTAGCCGTACTCGATACCGATCCCGTCGTGGCCGCGCGCGATGCGCCCGGTGTAGTAGCGCACCAGGTTCTCGGAGGACGGCGCGGTGAGCACGCGCACGCGCTCCCTGATGATGTAGTAATCCGGCGAGCTGGTGTTCGGTGCGGGCGGAAACTGTGCGGCGCGTGCCCGGGCCTGGGCGACGCGGTCGACGGTGATCGGGTGGCCGATCAGGACCGCCGGCACCCAGCTGTCCTGAATGCCTTCCAGGCGCATCATCTTCTGGAAGATGTCGGCCATCGCTTCGGGGTCGAAGCCCGCGGCCGCCAGGTATTCGATGCCGACGCGGTCGGCTTCCTCTTCCACGCTGCGGCTGTAGTCGATCTGTTCCTGGGCGGCCAGTCCCTGCGAGGCCACGACGCCGCCTTCGATGGCCTGGCCGCTGCCGCTCGCCGCACCGAGCAAAATGGTACCGAGCATGGCCGCGAGTGATTCGATGCTCGCCTTGTGGGCGTTCAGCAGCTTGCGGGCGATGTGATTCTGGGTCTCATGCGCCGTCTCGTGCGCCATGACCGCCGCCAGTTCCGACTCGGTGTGGGTGAAGGTGATCAGGCCCGAGTTGATGAACACGAAGTCCCCGGGTGCGGCGAAGGAGTTCACCACCGGGGTGTTCACGCAGTAATAGTGGAACTGCGCGGCACCCTTGTCGCTCTGGGCCGCCAGACGCTTGCCGACCTCGTTCAGGTACTCCTCGACCTCCGGATCATCGAGCAGCTGATGCTGCGCGCGCATCTGCAACGTCATCGAGTAGCCGATCTGATACTCCTCGCGGGGCGTCAACGCGACGCTGGCCGCACTGCCGAGCGCCGGCAGCTGCGAGTCGATGGCCGAGGGCAGGTCGGTGGTGAGGGGAATCGGGGGCAGTGGCGGTGGCACGGCGGCGGCCGGCGGCGTCAGCACGGCCGGGGCCGCCACCGCCGCGTTCATGAAGGCAGCCAGCACTATCCATACGAGCAAGCGCATACAGCTTGGACCTCGCAGAGCGCCCATGGGTTTCCCTTTACGAACAGAAACTTGCATTTCTTCAGCCGCGGAACCGCGTGCCGGTATGGGCGGCAGCTTACAGGATGTCCGAGGCGAAGTCCGCCAGGCGGGAGCGCTCCCCGCGCACCAGCGTCACGTGGCCGGAGTGCGGCCAGCCGCGGAAGCGGCTCACGGCATAGGTGAGGCCAGAGGTCGTCTCGGTGAGATAGGGCGTGTCGATCTGCGAGACGTTGCCGAGGCAGGCGAGCTTCGTGCCCGGCCCGGCTCGGGTGATCAGCGCCTTCATCTGCTTCGGGGTGAGGTTCTGGGCCTCGTCGAGAATCACGAAGCGGTTCAGGAAGGTCCGGCCCCGCATGAAATTCAGTGAGCGGATCTTGATGCGGTTGCGCAGCAGGTCCTGCGTGGCGGCCCGGCCCCAGTTGCCGCCCTCCTGGCTGCCGGTGAGCACCTCGAGGTTGTCCATCAGTGCACCCATCCAGGGCTCCATCTTCTCCTCTTCGGTCCCGGGCAGGAACCCGATGTCCTCCCCGAGCGGGATGGTCACGCGCGTCATGATGATCTCGACGAAGCGATTGCTCTCGAGCGTCTGCAGCAGTCCGGCGGCGAGCGTGAGCAGCGTCTTGCCCGTGCCCGCCGGCCCCAGAATGCTGACGAAGTCGATCTCCGGATCCATCAGCAGATTGAGCGCGAAGTTCTGCTCGCGATTGCGCGCGTTGATGCCCCAGACCGCATGCCGCTCGCTGCGATGATCGCGCAGCAGCTCGATGACGGCGCGTTCGCCGTCGATGTGCCGCACGATTCCCTCGATCCCGTGCTCGGCGGACTCGTAGAGGCCCTGATTGATCTGCCACTCACCGACCGCGGGGCCCTTGATCTCGTAGAAGGTGCGCTCACCTTCCTTCCACGAGCGCATGTCCTGGCCGTGGCGCTCCCAGAAGTCCGCCGGCAGCTCGCTCATGCCGCCGAACAGTACGTCGGTATCGTCGAGCGTCTTGTCGCTGTAGTAATCCTCGACGTTCACCCCGAGCACCGCAGCCTTGATGCGCAGGTTGATGTCCTTGGAGACGAGGATCACGGTGGCGTCCGGCAGGTCGCGCTGCAGACTGAGCGTCTGAGCGAGGATCGCATTGTCGTTGCCGGCCACCTGCAGCGCCGGGGTGATACTCACCGTCGGACGCGTCTGAAAGTACAGCCGACCGGAACTGGCCTTCTTGCCGTGGTTGCCGCTGAAACCGCTCGGCAGCGCCAGGCCGCGGTCGATCTGCTCCTTGGTGGCGCCACGGATGATGTCATCGAGGAAACGGCTCGCCTGGCGGACGTTGCGCGAGGCCTCCGACATGCCCTTCTTGTGCGCGTCGAGTTCCTCGAGCACGACCATGGGCAGATACACGTCGTGTTCTTCGAAGCGGAAGATGCAGGTCGGATCGTGCATCAGCACGTTCGTGTCGAGCACGAACACGCGCCGCGCCCGATGTTGCCGCGATTTGCTCTCGGCGTGCGCCGTCATCGGTGCGGCGTCGCCGCCCGCGGCGAGCGGCGGCTCAGAGCGCACGCGCCGCTTCAAGGACTTCTGCCGCATGCCCGGGCACCTTCACCTTGCGCCACTCCTGGCGCAGCACGCCGCGCTTGTCGATCAGGAAGGTGCTGCGGTCGATGCCGAGGTACTTGCGCCCGTAGAGGCTCTTCTCGCGGATCACGTCGAACAGTTTGCACACCTGCTCGTCCGCATCGGACAGCAGCGCAAAAGGCAACTGCTCCTTGCTCTTGAACTTCTCGTGCGAGGCGAGACTGTCGCGTGAGATGCCGACGATGCGCACGCCGGCCTTGGTGAAGGCCGCGTGCAGGTCACGGAAGTCCTGCGATTCGCGGGTGCACCCCGAGGTCATGTCCTTGGGGTAGAAGTAAATGACGAGTGCTTTGCCGGCCGCGCCCTTGAGCGTGAAGGTTTCCGCATCCGTGGCGGGCAGGGAAAAATCAGGAACCTTGGTTCCCACTTCGATCTTGGCCATCGGTCAGGATTTCACCGGTTCGAGAATGGCATCCAGGTTCAGCGAGTCGCAGTAGTCCATGAACTCCTCGCGCAGGTGCGCGACGTGGATGCGGCTCGGCACGTTGACGATCATCTGCACGGAGAACATCGGCGCGCCGGTGTGGGCGGCCGGGTAGCTGCGGGTCGAGACCTCAGCGATGTCGATGCCGCGGCTGGCGAAGAATCCCGAGAGCCCGGCGACGATCCCGCCCTGATCGAGACTGACGACGTCGATCGAGTACGGCAGCATGTCGGTGCGCGAGGGGCGCGGCTCGGTGCGCTTCATGTGCACGCTGAACGTGCCGGTGCCGGCGAGGCGGGTCAGTTCGGATTCGAGTTTGGCGAGCGCATGCCAGTTGCCCGAGATGAGCAGCAGCATGGCGAATTCCGCCCCGAGCGCCACCATGCGGCTCTCGGTGATGTTGCCGCCGCACTCGCTGATCACCCGGGTCAGCTCATGGACCATCCCGGTTCTATCGCTGCCGATTGCCGAAACGGCCAGGTGCTGCTTCATCGTGTCTGTCGGTGCGGAAGTCATTGTGTACGGCTGCAGAGTGTACCGGGAGCGTGGGGCGCTGGCGACCGCCCGCAGGAGGGGGACGGAGCGCGCAGCGGCGGAAAACGCGGACCGCGCGGTGCGACGCTGGGGCTGTGAATAAAAACAGTTCCGCGCAGTGTACGCCGTGGCCGCTGCTGTTGGCGAGGCGGTGGGGCTCGCAGGACGCTGATCAATCCGTTCCAGAGCGGATATACTCGCGCCTCGGTTCGGCCCACTCGCGCGATCCCACGATTGAATACCCCCTTGAGCCCGCCTGCATCCCCCGCGGCAGACCGTCGCGGCAGCGCTGAAATCCTCACCGGAAGTCTCGTCGCCATCGTCACCCCCATGGCGAGCGACGGCGCGGTGGATTTCGAGGCATGGGACCGCCTGATCGACTGGCACGTCGACAGCGGCACGCGTGGCGTGGTGATCGGCGGGACCACCGGGGAGTCCGCCACGCTCGAAGAACATGAGCTTCTCGAGCTCACCGAACGGACATGCGCGCGCAGCGCGGGCCGGATCGCGGTCGTGGTCGGTGCCGGCTCGAGCAGCACGGCCGCGACCGTGGCACGCGCGCGCCGTCTGTCGCAGCTGCCGCTCGATGCGCTGCTCGTCGTCACGCCGGCCTACAACCGGCCGACGCAGGAAGGGCTCTACCGGCATTTCGCAACGGTGGCCGAGGCGGCTGCCAAGCCTCTGATTCTCTACAACGTCCCGGGTCGCACCGCCGTGGACATGCTGCCGGCGACCACCGGACGGCTCGCGCAACTCCCCGGCATCGTCGCGGTCAAAGAGGCGGTTCCGGGCGCCGACCGGGTGCGCCAGATCCTCGCCTCGAGCCAGGGAGGGTTCCTCGTGCTGAGCGGGGACGATGCGACCGCCCGCGAGGCGATCCTCGCCGGGGCGCGCGGGGTGATTTCGGTGAGTGCGAACGTCGCGCCTAGAGCGATGTCTGAGATGGTTGCGGCGGCGCTGCACGGTGATGCCGCTACGGCGATGCGCCTCGATTCAGCCCTGCAGGGGCTGCATCAGGCGCTGTTTCTCGAGGCCAATCCCATTCCGGTCAAATGGGCGCTGGCGCAGCTGGGGCGGATCGGTCCGGGCATCCGGTTGCCGCTGACGGAGCTGTCCGAGTCCCATTGGCCGGGGGTCCTGGCCGCGCTGCGGACCGCGGGCCAAATGGCCTGAACACCCCTCACGGGGTCGGGCCACCATGAAGAGTCGAGGAGAGTCGTTGATGAAATTCAGAGCCGCATGGGCTCTCGCCGCCGTTTTCCCGGTCCTGTCCGGCTGCCATGCCCTGCGTGCGCTGACGGCCGAGTCCTGTCACAAGCCGCAGCCGTACCAGAAGGCCGCCAGTGTCCCGCCGCTGAAGATCCCGTCGGGGTTCAACAGTCCCGATACCGCCAATGCGCTGGTGGTGCCGGCACTGAAGGGGCCGACGCCGCCGCCGCCGACGGCGAAGGATCCGTGCCTGGATGCCCCGCCGTCCTATGTCGTGCCGCACCCGATGCCGGCGCCCAAGGACTGAATTCGGCAATTCGTGTGGCCGGGCTGCCGATGCGGCCCGGCCGTAGTATCATGCGCGCCCCTTCCGGGACCGGGTGGGGCAGCTGATGCCCCGCCGGGCGCCGCTGGCAGGGGAGCAGGACGCGGAGAGGTGGCCGAGCGGTCGAAGGCGCTGGACTGGAATTCCAGTAACATCTTCACGGGTGTTCGTGGGTTCGAATCCCACCCTCTCCGCCAGACTGGTGATGAACATTGCCGGACACCCGGCACGGACCGGTGCACAGCGCGTCGAGCGATGCGCAATGTTCCGCTGCGCCAATCGCCCAGCGTCAATCAGCAAGGCACTTCTTGCCCTCCAGATCCGCGGCGCACGCGAATTCCCGCTCGGTGTCGGCGACGATGGCGAGATCGCGCATCCGGGCGTGCGCGGCGAACAAACGATCAATCAGGCCGATACGAGTACCGCGCGGCGCGAAACGGGGGCGGATTTTCCCTTGGCGGGAGTTGTTCGGCGCATTCAACGGCAGCACCTGCGAAGCGGATAAATCGGGGTCGCCCCGCTTGGCGTGTCGCTCCGAGTCCGCTTTCCCGGCACCGGGTCGCAGCTCGGTGGCGACGAGGAGACTGGCGCATGGCGCGCGTCGCTTCAGCGTGCAATGTCTCTCACGGTGGTGTCACTACGAAGACCGTCCCATCGTTGCTGGGACCGCCCGACTGAGTCGTTCCGTACAGCTTGCCGTTGCTGCCCTGAATGAGGTTGGCCGAGGGATCGGCGCCATCCGTTGCACCGCCGGCAAAGTCATGCAGCACCGTCTCAACGCCGTTCGGCGTGAGTTCGAAGATCGTGCCGAGATTGACCGGTCCGCCAGCGCTGGTGGTCCCGTAGAAGTTGCCATCGCGAGCGAGGAGCAGGCCTGCGGTCGGATTCGCGCCGTCGCTCGTACCGCCGGCAAACGAATACAGGACGGTCTCGGTCCCGCTCGGAGTCATCTCGAAGACGGTACCGTCGCCGTGCGCGCCGCCGAGGCGCGTCGTGCCGTAGAAATTACCGTTGCTACCCTGAATCAGGGCGCCATCCGGGTCGCCGCCATCGGTGCCGCCGGTGAATGCGTACAGCATCGTCTCCGTGCCGGTTGGCGTGATCTTGAAGACCGTGCCGGAGGCGGAGGGCCCGCCATTGCTGGTCGTGCCGTAGAAGTTGCCGTCGCTCGCCAGAACCATGCCGGCCGTCGGGTATCCGCCGTCCGTGCTGTTATTGGCGAAGGAATAGAGTGTCTGTTGCGTGCCGGCTGCGGACACTTCCCAGACGGTGCCGTGGGTGAGGCCGCCACCCCATGTGGTGCCGAACAGATCACCGCTGCTGTCGATCACCGGCGTGCCGATCGGGTAGGCGCCGTCGCCGTATTTCGCGAACGAATGCAGAACCGTTTCGACGCCGGCCGTGGTGAGCTGGAAGGCGATCCCGAACGTGTAGAGGCCGCCATTGGAGGTCGTGCCGAGCAAATCGCCGGCGGCGTTCTGCACCAGCCCCGCCTGAGGGCGTGAGCCGTTGCCCGAGGAGAACGTGAATACGACGCTCTCGGTGCCGGCCGGGGAGATCTCGAAGACTGTGCCGTTGTTGCTGCTTCCGCCGCCGTACGTGGTGCCGTAGAAATTGCCATTGGCAGCAAGGAGGAGCGGGGCCTGGGGCGCCGAGCCGTCCGTGCCGCCCTGGAAGAAATACAGCACCTGCGTGTTCGGCACGCAGGTGACCGCCACGTTCGTGACGTTGGCGGTGCCCATGGTGCCCGAACCGTTTGCCACCGAGCACACGAGCGTGCTCGGCTGGGTCTGCACCGTGATCGAATACCCTGCGCCGTAGGCCACCGCCGTCGGCATGGTGAACTGCGAGGCGTTTGCGGGGACGGTGAGGGCATCCGCGCCGT
>Ga0315298_1001190_pt1 | contig 48945 bp, 33 predicted proteins | sample WHS_1_MG_FD_203077 | JGI IMG/M metagenome (GOLD analysis project Ga0315298, IMG submission 203077) | Extremophilic microbial mat communities from Washburn Hot Springs, YNP, Wyoming, USA - WHS_1_MG | ecosystem: Environmental > Aquatic > Thermal springs > Hot (42-90C) | place: USA: Wyoming...
AAGCCGCCCCACCAGAATATCAACCGCTCCGCGAACCGCTGTTCTGCCTGCGTATCTCGCGTTCGATGCGCCGCACAAAGGCGTCGAACGCCTCCGTCTGCGGGCCGGCACAGGCTATGTCCAGCCCGCCGGGCGTGCGCACCGGATCGAAGCGGGCGAACAGCACCCGCCGGCGCGTAAGCAGCGCCAGAAGAAGACCGGCCGCGCCCAACGCAATGCCCGCGATCGTCGCCCACGACAACGGTCCCGGACGCGGGGGAATCATGGTTACCGCCACCACCGCCGCCCCCGCCACCGACGTCCATATCCCGTAGCGATGCCATTTCAACCGCATCTGAAGCGGGCGGTGATCGGGTTTGAGCGTGCTCAGCCTGACCGTGCTGCGATAACGCCGCCCCAGCAGCCAGCGCGCTTCCACCTCCACGCGGTCGGGGTATAGCGCAAAATCCCGCCGCACCGGCAACAGTCTTTCGGCGTAACGGGCGATGGGTTCTGACGGCACCTGGGCATTCATCCTCTGAACCACTCCTCCCACGGTCTGAGTGCCGCCACGTTCAGATGCCGCGCTCCGTCGAGCGGCAGCGCCGCCGGTCCGACCGGCGGCAGGCGCGCGGGCTGCGCCGTCGTTACCGCGCCCGCCGCGCCGCTTATATCTTCGGCGCGCTGCGGCCTGCCGGCGACCTCGTTGCCGGAAAAACTTATGTCCGCGCATCCCGCCGCCACCGACATCGCCGCGCAGCCGGACGCCGGCGCGATCCGGTTGTCCAGCACGTGCACGTCGCGCAGACCCGCGGGAACGACTATCTCCGGACGGGCTTTCTTAGCGCCGTCGGGACCGATGCGGTTGGAGCGGATGATCACGCGGTCGCCGCTCCGCCGCGCCGGCTCGCGGAAAAAAATGCCCTCTTCCCCGTTGCCGGCGATAGTGTTGTCCTCTATCAGATGGTCGGTATCGCGCTCGCCCACTGATATGCCCGACCGTCCGTTGTCCCTGAGCACGTTGCCGCGGCATATCGAATGCGTCGTGCGCAGACAGTAGAACAGCCCGCATCCGCCGTTGTCGTGCACCTCGCAGTCGCGCATCATATAACGCACCGAGCCGCTGCCGGGATGCAGGCCGTGGCCGGTGTTGTGATGAATGCGGCATTTCTCCGCCACGATGTCCGTGCACTGCTGGAAACTCAGCGCATCTCCCCGGTAGCGCGTTATCTCCACGCCGCGGATGACAATGCGATGGCACATGATCAGAAACATGCCCCCGCCGCGGCAGCCGTTGAGGGTAAAGGTCTCTTCGCCGCTGCTGCCGTCGATGGTCAGACCTTCGACGACGGCGTCGCTGATGTTTTCGCCCTCGACGACCGGGAAGACCGATACGGCCCGCGCGTTGCGCGACGGCCGGTAATCGTGATTCAGCATACGGCTTATGAAGAGCGTCTCGCCTTCGCGCGCAACGACCGTGCCGACGGTCGTGTAGAAGCCGCCGGCGTCGTCGTCCAGAATGTGAATGCCCGTGCCCGGTGGAAACTTCTCCGGATCGCGCACGGTTATCTCGTAGTGCCCGTACCCGACGTAATCCAGCAGCGGGCTCTGAACAGAAGGCACCTTCTTCAATACCGCGCCGGGCTGTCCCAGCACGTGCACGCCGCTGCGCAGATGCAGCGCGTCATGCATCATGTACATGCCGGGCGGTACGACCACCGTTCCTCCGCCGGCCGCCGCCGCGTCGTCTATCGCGCGCTGAATCGCCGCGCCGGTACGTCCGGCGTATCTGCCTTCGCCTGCCGTGATGGTCTTCATGGGTTTCCCCGCGGCGCATGAACCGACGCCCGCCGCCAGCGGCACCGCCGCCGAAGCGGCCAGGCAATTGCCGATAAAGCCACGACGTGTGAGCACCGCGCGCATCGTCGGCCGCCTTCCCGCAAGAACCGCTGGAAATTGTCCGCCGGCACATCCGGCTGTCAAACGGCCGCCCGGCCGAAGCCGCCGGTCGCCGCGGCGGTCGGTTCTGTCCCCGTCGCCGCGCGCATCATTCGCACGGCGCGCGGGCCGGCTCGCCGGGCTCCGACGCCGTCTGATCAATGAGCCGGTCGATAACCAGCTGCCGGAACTCCCGCGAGAGACTCGCGAAATACGCCGTAAATCCCGTCACGCGCACCACCAGGTCAGGATATGCCGCCGGGTTCTCATGCGCCCGGCGCAGCGTGTCCGCATCGACGATGTTTATGTTGAACAACGTGCCGCCCTGCTGGAAATGCGTCTCGATGAGGGCGGCCACCATGTCGGCAACATCCCCGTCGTCGCCGAATCCGCCGTCGAGCTCCAGCTGCACCGGGCACGTGTTGCCCCAGCCGCACTGTATCTCGGCTATCGCCGTCGCCAGCGCCGTGGGCGCGGCATCAGCGCGGAAGCCCGGGTCGGGATTGCAGCCGTGAGATATGGGCGCCCCGGCCGGCCGGCCGTTGGGGGTCGCCCCCACCACCCTGCCCATGCTGATGGTGTTGGACCACGAAAACCACCCGGGGATCAGGTTGCGCCCGCCCGGCGTGGGGCTTTCCTTCACCAGCGACGAAAACAGCCGCGACACGCGCACAGCCCATCTGTCGCCCAGGCTGCCGCCGGCTCCGTAGCGCTCGCTGGAGCGAAGCATCATCCGCACGCGGGCGCCCTCGGCGCCGGCGAAGTTATCACGCAGGTGCCGCGCCAGCGCGTCCCACGAAAGCGCTTTTTCGCGCTCGATGCGCTGCTCCATCGCCGCCAGCGAGTCGGCCACCGTCGCCAGCCCCGCCCCGTCGATGCACATGTTGTAAAACTCCACTCCGCCGTCGCTGGCATCCAGACCCTTTTCGATCGGCCCGTAACACAGCAGATTCAGAAGCAGCTCCGGCTCATTGTGCTTCTGGTGATCCAGATGCCAGTCCAGACCGCGCGCCGTGCACAGCACTGCTTTGCGCAGATGATGCTCGAAGCGCGACCATATCTGCGCAACCGAAGGCCCGCCGCCGTCCGCGCACGCGCCGCGGAACTCCGCCCCTGCGCCATCGGACGCCTGCTTTGCGCCTGTGCGCCCGCGATTATCGAGCACATCCCACAACGCCGTCTCGAACACCTTCGCCACGTTTATCTTCACGCAATCGTTAAGCGTGTACTCGCGCCCGGGTATGGCCATCCACTGGCAGCCCGTCGCTATGCGCTGCCGCGCCAGCTCCGGCGGAAAACCGTTGCGGCAGAAGCCCTCCACCAGCCCGCGGTCGCCGCTGTAGCGCACGTATGCCTTGCGGTCGGCCACGATGTACCGCACGCTGCGGCGGAACAGTTCGCGGTCCATCCCCTCGTGCACGCGAAACGTGATGTTCGCCGGAATCTTCAGCCGGTGCGCCGCCTCCAGAATGAGCTCCGATACGCGGCTGCACTGATCCCGCCCGTGTTCATCCGGACCGCCGATCTGGTAATAGCGCGTGTCTATCAGCAGCAGCGATGCGATGATGAGCATCGCCGTCTCGTCGTCCAGAATGCCCGCCGCCGTGTCGCGTTCGTAGTACGGCCGGAGGAGCTCGTCCAGCTGGCCTCCCGCGCCGTCGCGGTTGTACGTGCGCGAGGCCACGTTGAAATGGGCTATCCACTGACACGCCTCGCGGAACGTCCGCGGCGGATGCTCTATAAGCCACTCGTTGATGTCGGCCAGAAGGCGCATGTCCTCGGCCAGCTCCGGGCGCGATTCGCGCGCGGCCGCCGCACGCGCGGCAGCGGCCAGCCGCCCGACCCAGTTTTGTATTCCCAGGATCGCGTCTTCCTCGGCCTGATAGAACGCCGCCTTCGTGTGGTCGTGCTGGGTTCGGTAGTGGCGCACCTTGCGCAGAAGCCCGCCCCAGCCGAGCGCCAGACCGATGCGGTAATCGCCCGCAAAATGCGCATCGGCGCCGATGCCCGGAATGATGCCGTACGTCTCCTGCTCGGCTCGGAGATGGTCAAAAGAATAGTCCGGGTGCCACGCCGGCCCCATCTTCGCCCGCAGGCGCGGCATGAACAGCACGCATCGCCCCGCCAGCGCAAACGGAGGCTCCGCGATGGCCGGATAGCACTCCATGAGCGACCGGAAATTGCGCCCCCACCCCTCGGCCCCGTAAAAACAGCCGTTGGGGTGATTAGCCGTCGGCGCCCAGCGGAAATCCTCCGGCGGCACGACCGTGCCGTAATCGTCCTCGTCCATGTGCCCGAAAAGCGCTATCTTCCGGCGCGTCTCCTCGAGCTTCTGCTCGCGGAGCATGGCGATGCGGTCGGCGGGACTCAGCCGGCTGGACTGGACAATCTGCTGCATGATGTCATCTCCCGATGCTGGCCGCGCCCCCGTCCTGCGCGCCGGCGATCGCACGCCGGGGCCCGCGCACCTCCACACCGCAGCGACGAGCCTCCGACACAAGCCTTTCCATTGTCTGCGCATCGGGGGCCGTCAACCCCTCGGGCACAGGCATCCCCAGCCCGCGGTATTTTCCCGCTGCCAGCGGATGGCAGGCAATCAGCTCGTACGATGCCGCCGGTCCCAGCGACGCGACAAAACCCGCTATGCGCCCGATTTCTCCGACCGAGTCGTTTATCCCCGCCACCACAGGCGTGCGCACGACGATCCGCCGCCCGGCCAGCCGCCGCAGATTCTCCAGGACCATCGCATTGTCGTGCCCGGTCCAGCGCCTGTGCGACTCGCCGTCCATCAGCTTGATATCGACCATGAACAGGTCCGTCGCCTCCGCCAGCCGCACGACGGTTTCCCACGGCCAGGCAAGATTGCTCTGCACCGCCGTGTGCACCCCTTCGGCCTTGCACAGTCGCAGCAGTTCCGCCGAGAAGTCGCTCTGCATCAGTGGCTCGCCGCCCGAGAGCGTCACTCCGCCGCCCGATGTGCGGTAATAGGCTCTGTCCCGAAGCACTTCGACCAGCACCTCGCGGGAAGACATACGCCGGCCCACCAGCACCAGCGCCTGCGCGTAGCAGGCATGTGCGCACCGGCCGCAACCCGCGCACAACCCGCGGTTGAATACGTGCCGACCCGCCGCGAGGGCGTGCGCTCCGAGCGAACACGCCTGCACGCACTGCCCGCAACCAACGCACTTTTCGATGAGGAACTGTATCTCGGGACCCGCCCGCTGCGTCTCCGGATTGTGGCACCAGGCGCAGCGAAGGTTGCAGCCCTTGAGAAACACGGTAGTGCGTATCCCCGGACCGTCGTGCAGGCTGAATCGCTGGATATGGCTTATGAGACCGTCCACCGTCGCCCGCAAGTATATCGCCGGCGCAATCAGTCTGACCAGCAGGACTTTCCTGACGCCGGGCGGCTCCGCTCTTCGCCCGGCGTGCCGGCGCATATCGTAAGATGAAGAACATGAGTCGCGCGGATCCGATCGGCCCGAAACTCGGCTGGTGGCTCGGCGGAATCGGCAGCATCATCTGGCTGCCGATAATGTCGATAATATGGGCGGTGCAGGGCAACGTGGCGACCGCCGGGCTGGGTTTGCTGATAACCCTGTGCGGGCTTGTTTATCTTGTTCTGCTGGCTCCGTGGCGGTTTCCGCATACGCCCATAAGGCGGCTGTTCCTGGGATTCATACTCATCCTTCTGGCCGGCGCGGCGGTGGCTGTCTGGCAATACCGCCACACGCTGTCCACCGGCAACAGCGTTCCGCTGGTGGTGCTGTGGACGCTGTTCATTCCCGTTTTCAGTTTCGGCCGCCGAACCTGGGCCGACCTCCACGACCACGCCGAGCATTGAACCTCTGGCGGACGCTGTGTTTGCCGCTCGAGGCACAACCGCTTTCGGTTAGCGGCGCTACCTTACAACCCCCGCAGCGCGCCGGGCGCCCGCGAAACGGCTGTGGCTTTCCTCTCTCGATTCCCCCGCGTCTGCGCGAATGAGGGAAGGACACGCGCGCAAGCCCTCGGCCGACGATTTACCGGACCATCGCCGGCCGCCTGTTCCGGACATCTTCAAACAAAGTCGGTAAAAAACGGCGGTTAAGGACGGGTTTTTTTCTCATCAATGAATGTCTTGAGGTAAAATTGACTGCGGTCAACTGCGGTTGTGTTGACCGCGGGCGTGAATGCATTTCCGCCAAGGGCGCATTGTTAATCTGGAGAGGCGTCATGTCTTCAGCAGCCGTCACGAAGGTGTACACACGGCGGGCTCGTCTAATCGCTGATAGTGTTAAGAGCTTACTGAAAAAGCGGTTACACCGTTCAAAGCCCGGGACAGAGGCACCTGCTTCATACGCTCGGTGCATCGACGAGCCGCTGGAATCCAGGCTCATGCTCGCGGCGGACCCCATAATAACGGAGTTCCTTGCCTGGAATTCGCATGCTCCCGGCGCCCTGCTCGACCAGGATGGCGACGACTCCGACTGGATCGAAATCCACAACCCCGGCCCCACGGCCATCAACCTCCAGGGCTGGTATCTCACCGATAGCAACAACAACCTCAATAAATGGGCTTTCCCATCAACCATCGTGCCGGCCGGGGGCTATCTGACCGTCTTTGCCTCCGGGAAGGACCGGGCCATCTCGGGCCAGCAACTGCATACCAATTTCCAGCTCGATGCCGATGGCGGCTACCTGGCGCTGGTCAAGCCTGACGGGCAGACGGTGGTTTCGGCGTACAGTTATCCCCAGCAGCTTCAGATGGTGTCCTATGGCGTGATGGTAACCCAGAGCCAGACGACACTTATAAACGCATCGAGCAGTCTCCGCGTGAAGATACCCTACGACAATACGCTTGGAGACACGTGGCGCGGCGTGGGCTTCGATGACAGCGGCTGGCTGGGCGGGTTGAACGGGGTGGGGTTTGATCAGACGGGCATCTCGCCGAGCCTCAGCCCCTACATCGGCACCAACGTCTATTCGAGCATGTATAACGTCAACGGCACGGCATACATACGCATGCCGTTCAGCCTCGAGGACGCCGATAGTTACGACTGGCTAAGGCTCAGGGTGCGCTATGAAGATGGTTTCATCGCTTATCTGAACGGCGAGCAGATAGCCAGCCGTAATGCTCCGGCCTCGCCGACGTGGAACTCAACCGCCGTGACCGACCGCAGCAAGAGCGCGGCGGTAAGCCAGGAGGAGATTCCGTATCTGCTGCCCGAAGACCTGCTTATCGAAGGCAATAACGTATTGGCGTTTCAGGGTTTGAACTCGGCCGCAGGCAGTCTCGACTTTCTGGTTCAGGCCGAACTTGAAGCCGTGCGCATCTCTCATCCCATGCCGCAGGACTGGCGGTACTTCACGACCCAAACTCCGGGCGCCGCCAACAATCCTGCCGGTCCCATAAGCGCCGTGGCCGACACGCGCTTCAGTCACGACCGCGGATTCTACGAAGAGCCGTTCGACCTGGTCATTTCGACAGCCACCGAAGGCGCTATCATCAAGTACACGCTCGATGGCAGCGCTCCGAGTCCGGCCAATGGATTAACGTATAGCGGTCCGATCCACATAAGCACAACAACTACCGTCCGGGCAATGGCTTACAAGCCAGGTTGGCTATCGACCAACATCGATACCCAGACCTACATATTCCTCAACGACGTCATCCGCCAGACCAGCACGCCCGCCGGCTATCCGATGACCTGGACCAGTCCGAACGGCACGATACCGGCTGACTACGGGATGGACCAGAACGTGGTCAACGATCCCCTTTACAGCGGCAGGATCATAAACGACTTGAAGTCCATCCCGACGCTTTCGATCGTCACCGGCATAAACGACATGTTCGGACCTTTTCCGCAGGGCTTGTACAACCACGGGTCGTACCGGGGCATCACGTATGAGCGCGCGGGGTCGGTGGAGTTAATCTATCCTGACGGCAAGAAGGGGTTCCAGGTAGATGCGGGCCTCCGGCTGTACGGCAACGTCGGCGCATACCATTCGCACACGCCTAAGCACAGCATCCGTCTGCGTTTCGACGAAGACCTGTACGGCGCTGGGAAACTGAACTACGACCTTTTCAAGAACGCGCTTTATGGCGACACGGCCGTAGACAGTTTCGACACCATCGTACTGCGCTCCAATTTCAACAACAGCATGGCGTTCGTCGGGCGCAACGCGTCGTATCTTCAGGACCCCTGGTCCAGCGCCACGCTGATGGCCATGGGCAACGTGGCGGCGCACAGCACGTTCGTGCATCTGTACATCAACGGACTGTACTGGGGTCTGTACTGCCCCACCGAAAGACCCGATGCATCGTTCCAGTCGGCATATTTCGGCGGCAACAAGGACACCGACTGGGATGTCAACCACGAGGGCGAGTGGCAGAGCGGCAACGCCAACGCGTGGAACGCGATGATGGCCATCGCCAACGGCGATATGACCACGCCGGCATCGTGGACGGCGCTGACGCAATACCTCGACGTTGACAACCTCATCGACTATCTGCTGCTGAACTTCTACGGCAATAACTGGGACTGGGACGGCCACAACTATTACTTTGCGCGCAAGCGGTCGGCCGACGGGCGGTTCAGGTTCTTCAACTGGGATGGCGAGGGCAATCTCGACGGCGGCATGGGCGATATCACCAACAGCAATCGCGGGCCCATCACCAACCTGTACCTGAAGATACGCGTCAACCCCGAGTTCAAGATGCATTTCGCCGACCGCGTGCACATGCACCTGTTTAACAACGGTCCGCTTACGGCGACGGGAGCGCTGGCCAACTGGACTGCTCTGCGCAACATGATCGACAGCGCAATAGTGGGCGAGTCGGCGCGCTGGGGCGATGCGAAAGTGACGCCGGCGGCCACGAGGCAGGACTGGCTCAACCGGGTCAACGGCATACAGAACACGTTCCAGTCGCGCAGGGATTCTCTTCTGGGATATCTCAAGAACGACGGGCTTTATCCCAACTCGACAGGGGACATATGGAAGAACACCGCGCCGCCCGAGTTCAATCAGCACGGCGGCGTGATACCAGCCAGCTTCCAGCTGTTCATCACCCGCCCCGGCGGCCAGGGCACCATCTACTACACCCTCGATGGCACTGACCCGCGGCCGGAGTTCGGCGGCGCGCCCACAGCGTCGGCACAGGCGTACACCGGACCGATCACCCTCGGGGGCACGGTTACGGTGACCGCGCGCATACGTCTGTCGGACGGGACGTGGTCGCCGATTACACAGGCAAAGTTCATCGGCGAGACCTCGGCACTGCGGGTCACCGAATTGATGTACAACCCGCCGGGCTCGGGCGACGCCGAGGAATACATCGAGCTTCAGAACACCGGCTCCACGCCCATGAATCTGGGCGGCGTCTCCTTCACGCAGGGCGTCTCATTCACATTCCCCAGTTACGTGCTGGCACCCGGAGCGCGCGTGCTGGTAGTGCGGAACCAGGCGGCCTTCGAGGCCCGCTACGGCACCGGGCTGCCCATCGCCGGCGTGTACACCGGCGCGCTGGACAACGCCGGCGAGACTATCGAAATCGTCAACGGCGCGGGCAACCGTATTCAGAAGTTCACCTACAACAACAAGTGGTATCCCATAACCGACGGCGGAGGCTTTTCGCTGGTGGTCATCGATACCCAGGCGAGCGATGACCAGTACAGCAACAAGGACAACTGGCGGCCGAGCAACGACAAATGGGGCGGGCCGGGTGTAGCCGACCCCGGGCTGCTTCCCAATACCATCGTCATCAACGAGTTCATGACGTGGACCGACGATCCAGCGGGCAACTGGATCGAACTGACCAATACCACATCGTCGCCCGTGGACATCGGCGGCTGGTATCTGGCTGGCTTCGCCCAGGGTGCCACTTTCACCGACGCCCAGATCAAAGCGCAATACCGGTTCCCCACGAACAATCCGGCGGAGACGACGATACCCCCCGGCGGGTTCAAGGTGCTCTATCAGAACTCCGATTTCGGCAGCGCGTTTCAGCTGAGCCGGCTGGGCGGACACCTCGTTCTGGCCAACGCGGATGCGAACGGCGATCCGGCCGGGTATCGTGAAGAAGTTGATTTCGGCGGAGCGGAGCAGAACGTATCGTTCGGGCAGTACTGGGTTGCCAGCGCGGGCAAGACGCGTCTTACCGCAATGGCCACCCCCACCAGGGGGCAGCCCAACAGCACGCCGCGGCTGGGCGAGGTGGTCATCAGCGAGATCATGTACAACCCGGCCGTCGGCTACGACGAATGGCTGGAACTGAGGAACCTGACGTCCAGCGCCTTGCCGCTGTACGACCCCGACAACCCCGGCAACCGGTGGAAAATAACGCAGGGCCTGGTGAACAACGGCGACTGGGTTTTCCCGGCCGGGGCGTACATACCGGCCAACGGTTTTGCGCTGGTCGTGGCAGACGATCCGGCGTGGTTCAGGAACAAGTACAACGTGCCTGCCAGCACGCCGATATACGGGCCTTACTCGCCGGGCGATCTGGATAACGGCGGCGAGGTGCTGGAGATCGCCAAGCCGGGCATGCCCGAAGGGGCGATAGTGCCCTACATCGTCGTTGACCGGGTTGCGTATGACGACGAGGCGCCATGGCCCACGCAACCCGACGGCGGCGGGCCGTCGCTGCTTCGCGTTCCGGCACAGACGTATGGCAATGACGGGACGCACTGGATCGCAGGACCCGTGGGCGGCACGCCCGGGCGGCAGGAGCCGCCGGTGGTGCACCTGGGACCGGATCTGATCAGCGGCGCCAGCTTCACCCACCCGGCGTATTTCACCGACTTCCCGACGGACATCTATCAGACGTGGACCGGCACGGTGGACTTCGGCGATGGCTCGCCGGTGCAGAATCTGGTCTTCGACGAGAACGGGAACTTCACGCTGTATCATTTCTATCCCGGGCCGGGCTCGTACCTGGTGACCGTCACCGTGACCGACAGCTTCGGCGAACAGGGCGTGGACACCATGTACGTGACGGTTCCGCCGGGCACACAGATCGGCGGACCGGGCAACGACAGTTTCCTGGTGCGTATCGATCCGGCCGACCCCACCAGAGTTCAGGTGTGGCAGAATTCCGTGCTGACGCTGTCGGTGATCAAGAGCACGTTCACCAACCCGCTCACCGTCAACATGGCCGGCGGAAACGACACGCTCACCGTGGACTTCACCTACGGCAATCCGGTGCCGGCCACGGGAATCGTGTGCACGGGCGACGAGGATTACGATGTACTGCATGTCATCGGCACGCCCGCAGGCGAAACGCTCATCCCCGAAGCGGGAATAATCCGCGTGGGCAGCACGGTCGTGAACTTCAGCACCATCGACCAGGTGCACCTTGACGGCGGCGGCGGCAACGACACGCTCCTGTACAATACCTCTCTGCCGTATGACATCCTGTGCGATGGAGGCGCAGGCAACGACATACTGGTGATCGTGGGCAGCACGGGCGACGATCAGGTGACTTTCCTGCCCAACGAAGTGATCTGGGGCACGCGCCATCTTGCCGTCGGCTCGCTGGAACGGGTGCAGTTCGACGGCGGCATCGGCAACGATACCTTCACCGCGGCCGCGGGGCTGCCGTATATGCCCTATGTCAACGGCGGACTGGATAACGACACGCTGATACTCGTCGGCGGCACGGGCGATGACAGTTTCACGGCCAATACCTACCGCATCGTGTGGAACGGGCAGATCGTCTGGCACAGCGGCGTGGAAATGATCCGTTTCCAGGGCAACGCCGGCAATGACACGGTGACCATCAACGGGCCGGTGTATTTCCACGCGGAATTCGATGCCGGCGAAGGCGCGGCCGACAAGCTCCGCCTTACCTCCAATTCGCGCAACGACGCGCTGGACATAACCCCCGCGCTGGTGAAGTTCAATCTGGCGAACATTGCCGTGAGCGGTCTGGACCTGCTGGAGGTGGCCAGCGGGCTGGGCAACGACACGTTCAACGTCTCGGGCGTTATCGGCTACAACATGACGCTCGATGCCGACGGCGGCAACGACGCGTTGATCATCACCGACACGCCGGGCAACCCGGCCACGATAATCGACCCGACTCACGTGCAGTTCGGCAGCGTGGTTATAACGCACTCGGGCATGGAGACGGTGCAGATCAACCATGCCAAGGGCGATTCGCCGAAGATGGCGGCGGCGGAACTGCCCGCTCTGCCGGCGGATGAAGACCTGATGACGCCGGACGATGCGGCGACGCCGGTTGCGGCGGCGGTCGCGGAAGAGACCGAGGATGTCCCGACGACAACTTCCGACGGCGTGGCCGCTGTTTCGCAGACCTCGACCGGCGGCAGCGAGCAGCAGAACACCGCCGCGGCGCAGAAGAAGACGGTCGTCAAGAAGAAGGCCGCGAAGAAGGTTCACAAGAAAGCCGCAAAAAAGAAGTCGCCGGCGCCAAAATCATCCGCGAGCGGTCAGCGCTGAATCCACGCGCCGTCGGGGCGACCGATGAGGGGCGCGCCGGGTGCGGCAATGCTTGCCAGAGGCCGTAAAAGCGGAAGAACCGGTGAAAGAGGCGCTGCCGCGCGCTCTTTCGCTGTGTGCAAAGCGACAGTAACCTTGCCGCAGCGCGATGCGGATCGTCCACATAATCACGCGGCTGATCATCGGCGGAGCGCAGGAGAACACGCTGCTTTCCTGTGAAGGTCAGCGGCGGCGGGGGCATGAGGTGGTGCTGCTCACCGGCCCGCCCCTCGGGCCGGAAGGTTCGCTTCTGGAACAGGCGCAGGCAGGCGGATACCGCGTGGAGGTGATAGACGATTTGCGCCGCGCGATCAGCCCCGCGCGCGACTGGCGGACATACCGGCAGCTTGTGCGAATGCTCAGAGAGTTTCGCCCCGACGTGGTGCACACTCATTCGAGCAAGGCGGGCATAGTCGGACGGTGGGCGGCGCGCAGAGCCGGCGTGCCGGCGATAATCCACACGATACACGGTCTGTCGTTCACGGCTTCGCGCTGGCGCGCCGTCAACGCCGCCTACCGTATCCTGGAGAGGATTACCGCGCCAATCACCAGCCGCATCGTGTGCGTGGCCGACGCCATGCGCGAAGCCTCGCTGGCGGCGGGCATCGGGCGGGCGGAGCAGTATGTAACCGTGTACAGCGGGATGAACGTCGAGGCCTTTCTCCGGCCGCCGGTGCCGCGCGACGTGGTGCGCGGACAGCTGGGGCTTGAGCCGCAGCACGTGGCGGCGGGGACGATAGCGCGGCTGTTTTACATGAAGGGGCACGACGATCTGCTCGACGCTGCGCCGCGGTTGTGCGCGGCTTTTCCGCAGCTGCGGTTTGTGTGGGTGGGCGACGGCATACTGCGGGGGCAATTTGAGCGGCGCATACGCGATATGAGACTTGAGGACCGGTTCATATTGACAGGCCTGGTATCGCCCGCCCGCATACCGGAACTTGTCGGCGCGATGGATATCGTGGTGCACCCGTCGCGCCGCGAGGGCCTGGCGCGGGCGATCGTGCAGGGGCAACTTGCGGGTTGTCCGGTGGTGGCGTATGACGTTGACGGCAACCGCGAAGGCCTTGTCGACGGAAAGACGGGCTTCGCCGTGCGGGCTTTCGACGCCGGCGAGCTGTGCCGGCGTCTGGAACAGCTCGTGGCGGACGGGGAACTGCGGGCGGCGATGGGCCGGGCCGGGCGGCAGTTCGCCGCGCAGCGGTTTTCGGCGGATACGATGGTAGAGGCTCTGGAACGGGTGTACACCGAGGCATTGCAGCACAGCGAGCACCGATGAACACAGCCGATAGACACATGACCTCTGGCGGCGTGCGACGTACAGCGGGTTTTCGGAGATATCGCCTGGCGGTGCTGGTCGGGGCGGCGCTGGCGCTGGCCGCGGGCCGGTGGTGCATGGGCGGACAGGTCAGGCCCGTGGAGGTGCCGGGAGCACGGGCGATGCTTGCGCAGTTTGCCGACCGGATGGAGCGCGAGATCGCGCAGCGCATGATGAAGCGTCCGGATACGCCGCCCGACAGGCTCGCCCAGATGGAACTGGAGATAGACCTGCGCATCATCGCGCAGTGGTTCGCCGCACAGGCGCTGGCGGCCGTGCCGGGCAGCGATCATCAGGCGGTCTGCCATCTGCGCGCCCGGCTCGTCGCGGAGACGGCCGCGGCGCTGGAGGAAACGGCGCAGCAGGGCGCCAGACCCTCTGCCGGCGCGGTGGCGGCGATGGCGGCCATCCACAAACTGACGTACGCGCTGGCCGAGGTCAGGGGGCCGCGCGACATGGACGACGTCTCGCGGCGGCTGGGGCAGGCGGTGCTGGCGCTGGCGCAGGTGGACGAGAAGTCGATCGTTCTGCCGCGCCCCAGGCCGCTCAAGGTGGAATCGCCGGCAAGCGTCGCGGGCCGGCCGGCCGGCACCATGTCGCTGGCCGATGAACTGCGCGCGCTGAACGTCTCGGTGCCGCTGCGGCAGCAGTTGCTGCTGCTGGCGGCGGCGGCGAGCGCGCCGCACACGGGCGACGCGCAGAAGGACCGCGAGGCGGCGGCGCTGGGCGGGGTGGTGGTCGAGGCGCTGGAACTGGCGCGGGGGCTCAGCGCCAACATAGGCGTGGCGCCGGAGGTGCGGGTGCAGCTGGAGGGACAGCTCGCCGAGGCGATAGCGCTGTACATGGATCCGCGCACGCGCGCCGCGGGGGCGAACCGGATGGCGTCGCTGGGCCAGTATCGCAACATGCTGGCGCGCATTGAGCGCATGAAACTCGGCGGCGAGAGAATGGCGCAGTTCGGACCGTTCCTGGCGTGGTGCCGCGAACGCGGCGAATACGGCGAGAAGGCGCTGACGGCGCTGGAACGCTACGTGGCGTATCGGGCGCGTTTCGAGGCGCGCAGGAAGCAGCCGTCGCCCATGCCGCAGGTGCAGCGCAGCATAGAGGAACTGGAAAAACAGTTTGCACAGGCGGGCACCATGTTCGTCATGGCGGCTGTGGCCATTCCCCGCAGCGCGGCCACGACTCAGCCTGTGGCCGATCTCTCCGCCCGCGCCGACGAGGTCAAGCGCATACTGGACAACATCGAACGGCTCGACAGCGTGGGCCCGGCCATGGAAGCCATCGCGCCCTTCAAGCCGCGTCCGACCGGCGCGCTGGAACGGCGCATCGCTCTGGCGGCGGCGGCGCTGTCGGCGACGGGCAACGCGCCGGCACGCGCCGAGGGCGCGAAGTTCCTGGATCAGGTCATCGAACTGCACCGCGCCATAAGCGAGATGGCGCGCCTGACGGCCAGCGACATTCCCTCGCCGCTGGAGAAGCGCTGGGCGGGCGGCAAACTCGCCGACCTGGACGCCAAATGGCGCGAGGCGGCGGCGGAGGCGGCTTCGAGCCTGGCAACCGCGGGCGAGCTCAATCGGGCCAAGCTTGCGCGCATGGGCGCGGCTCTGGAACTGTACGACGCGCTCAAACAGGCCGTGCGGGCCGACCAGACGCTGGTGGCCGGCGGGGCGCATCTGGCGAAGTGGGTGGACTGGCGCATGACGCTGGAAGACCTCAAACTGCTTCTGTCGCCATACCGACAGGCCATGGCGGACGCATTCTCGGGATATGTGCTCGAGCGCGGCGGTTGGGAAAGCGCCTGGCGCGCGGCCGAGCGGCGGTGGCGCCCGCTGGTGGCCATGATCAACCGCATCGGAGCATATTCCGATCAGTGCGCCACTTTTCCGGCAGGAGTGGCGCTGCTGGGGGCGTCGCTGATGACGCCGATGGAAGCGGCGCCGTTCGGGGCCGAACGGTTTGCGGGTTTCGCGGCGGCGGCGTGGAAGCACCTTACCGCCGCCGGCGAAAGCGAACAGGCGGACGAGGCGCTGCTGGTGCTGGCCAGGCGCATCGGGTGGGAGCGCTGAGGCAGGCGCCGGTTTTTGCCCGGTCGGCGCGGCGGGCGACGTGCGGTAACATGGCCGCATGGCATCGGTTCTGGTGGCAGGTCCGCATCCCGACGACCAGGAACTGGGCATGGGGGGTACGATCGCGCTGCTCGTGAACAGCGGGCATCGCGTGCATCTGCTGGATGTCACCGACGGCGAACCCACGCCCATGGGATCGCGCCGGAAACGGGCGGCGGAAGCGGCGGCGGCGGCGCGCGTGCTGGGCGTGAAGCGCACGCTGCTGGGATTGCCTAACCGCATGGTGGTGCACAGCATCGAAAACCGCCATCGGATGGCGGCGGCTATCCGCGAGCACCGGCCCGACTGGCTCTTTCTGCCGTATCCGGTGGATGCGCATCCGGATCACGTGGCCGTCACGCGCATCGGCGAGGATGCGCGCTTCGACGCGAAACTGACGAAAACCGACATACCCGGCGAGCCGTGGTACCCGAAGCGGATCATCTACTATTTCTGCACGCACCTGCGCATGAGTTTTCAGCCGACTTTCTGCGTGGACATCAGCCGCCACATGGAAACGAAGATGGCGGCGATAATGTGCTACAGGTCGCAGTTCGTCGCCAACAACAGCGCCGTGCCGGAAATGGTGCGGACGATGAACGCATATTTCGGCGGGCGGATCGGGACGGCCTATGCCGAGCCGTTTTTCACGCACGAGGTTCTGGGGCTGGGGGGGATGGATCAGATCGTGTGAAGACGCACCTTGCCGCGGGAATCGCCCGCGGCAAGGCCTGGGTCGTCACTCGTTCGCGGCTGGGGGCGTCGGGCAAGCCTTACCGCGCTGAGGATGGACCATCCTCTACGCCGTCTTGCGCGATGTGCCCAGCGTGAACAGGCAGGTAAACCCGGCTTTGCGGGCCACGTAGTCGAGCGCGAGCGGGAAAACAGCGCCGGCAACCGTGCCCGCGATCACATGCACAAGAACGGATTCCACGTGCAGCGCCGAGCGCAGGAGAATGCGGGTCCCCGAAGCCGCGATAACGTGGGCCACGTAGATCTGCAGAGACATCATTCCCAGAAACCGCACAAAGCCGCCCGCACCAAGGCGATCAAGAATGCCCGCGGCGCAAAGCACCCCGCCCGTGCCCAGACCGGCCGACAGCAGCGAGCCGACCCGCCCCGGCAGGCCGTCAGCGCCGGTCAGGATGGCCAGAAGCGCAAACTGCGCCCCACACAGGGCGGCTAGAGAAGACAATGGCGTCTTGGGGATAGCATTGCGCAACGTGCCGCTCAATAAGGCACCCGCCGCAAAGTGAATAAAGTGCCCGCGGAAGACGTGCGCCATGCCCCACGGTCCCAGCGGCACGAATCCTGCCGTCGCCCAGAAGAGCAGCGCAACCAGCGCAATCGCCCTTGTGTTCAGCCCGATCTTATAAAGAACGAGGAACGCTATCAGGCACATCGCCAGCACATACAGAAACCAGAAATGCGCATATGGCTCGTAGGCCAGCGTCAGTGCGACGCGAAACACGGAAACATCGCGATTGGTATAGGAGCCGGCGATCGTGGCGACGGCCGCGTCCAGGAGCGACCATACCACGTATGGATACAAGATTGTCCGCGCTCTGCCGACCAGAGCCGCACGCGCGGGTTTCTGCGCCCAGGGCTCGGCAAACATCCCGGACAGCACGAAGAAAAGTGGCATGTGAAAGCTGTAAACGAACGAATCTACGAAGCCGTAGCACGGGACGGCCATGCCCGCCCGTTTGAGGCCCCGCCACACATGCCCGAAGACGACCAGAAGAATCCCGATACCCCGGGCATAGTCCACCCACGTCAGGCGCGATACCTCTCCATCGGCCGTGCGCAATGGTTGCGACCGTGTAAACGTTCCGGGGAACACGCCTGACTTGAAGCCATTTTATTTAATGCTCCGCCGGAGAGGCAAGGGTCGCACGACAGTGGAATCCCGCCGCGAGAAAAGGTTCATCGCCGGTCCTGGCAGAATACGGGCGATGAGACAGGTTGTGGCGGCCGGCCGCGAAGCGAGCCGCTTCCCCTAGCCGAACAGCTGCTCGAATACCTCGGCGTTATACTTCTTGAGACTATCGGCGAGCTCGTTGACATAAAACATGTCCGGCGAGAAGCGCTGCGCGCGCACGCGAATGGAGAAATTCGGGTTGTTCACGTCAAGGTCGAACAGCACAAGACCCACGCCGAAGAGCATGCACAACGCCTCCAGACGCCCCAGGTCCTCCTCGGCCGTGGTAGAGGGCATGGCAATGTAGGTCTTCGCGGCGAACAGCCGGTAGGCCACCGCCTGCCCGAACGCTACCACCGGTGCCGCCGGATCGGTCTTGACTTCGCCGGCTAGCAGTTCCAGCGGGAACTTGACCAGATCGCGCGCCAGCGGCTTGTACACGCCGAGCACATCCGGCGTGCCCCATTTGTATTTGAGAACGTTCCCGCCGAGAGCGGCCACTTCGGTCACTTCGTCCAGCTCGTTCTTCAGCCAGTCGGCAAACGGCTGGTAGAACTGCCCCTCGCTGACTCTTGCCGCCGGCCCACCCGGCGTTCCGGTCCAGACGGGCTCAGCGGCTTCGGCCGCCGCGCCCTCGGTCGCGGGCTTGAACACGCCGCGGCTGGGTTTGATGATCTCGTTCGGATACAGCGCGGGCAGTTTCCAAATAGCGCCTGCAATCGTCTTCAGGTTGGTCTCCGGCGCGGCAGCGCGAATCCGGTCCACGAGCTCTCTGTTCCGGATGCCCCCCGGATGCTGAGCGATGATCTTTTTTGCCAGTTCCTGTATCTCGCGTACGTTCAGCTTGGTCATAGTGCTATCATACTTCCCCAACCCAGCCCGCGAAGGTTGCCGCGCAGGCAGTGCCGTTGCGGGTTGCAGCACACCAGAGGAACCGAGGCGATCCAGTCACGCCGCGGCTGCGGACGCAAACGCCCCCACGGGCGACTGGTCGCGCCGAGGTTCGGTCCGCCGCGGGGTGCTGCGCCATGCCGGCCGTAACGGGCTGGGCGGCAGCGGAGGAGGCGTCAGAGTTTCACGCTCTTGAACTGCGGCAGCCAGGGCTTGTTCTTCAGCAGCATCTCCTGAACCATCTTCTTTATCTCGCGCAGCCCGAGCACGGCGGCGCACAGCGGATCGTAGCAGCATGCCTGATACACCAGCGTCGGATCGCCGGTGAGGGCGGCTTCGACGGCCATTTCCTCGACGGCCACGTTTATCTGGTTCAGGGCCGCGCACTGCGGCGGCAGCGCTCCCACGTGAATGGGATTGAGTCCGCGCCTGTTGGCCAGCACCGGCACTTCCACGCACACGTCGTCGGGCAGATTGGTGATGAGTTTCGTATTGGGCACGTTGCCGTTGAACAGGAACGGTTCGCCGCCCAGACGGGCGTTGATGATGTACGCGGCGTATTCGTGGCCGCGATCGAGTTTCATCGGCGCGCCCTTCGCAAACCAGTCTTCGATGTCTTTCTTCCACCGGCCGCCTTCGCGCTTGCCGTATTCCTTCATGATGTAGCCGTAGGCGCCGGGGTTCCAACCCGTGCCCGGCAGGCAGTATTTCTTTATCAGGTCCTGGCGCTTGCGGAACCACCAGTTGTATTCGCTGTTGTGCCCGCTGGATTCCGTGACGTAATATCCCAGCGCCAGGAACATCTCGTTGCGCACTATTTCCTTCTGGTAGATTTCCTTTTTCTGGACGGCCTTGCGGATTTCCGGATAAGCGTCGCGTCCGTTGCGCTTGAACTCGACGTACCACGCCTGATGGTTTATGCCGGCGCAGACGTAGGTGATCTCGTCCATCTTCGCGCCGATCCAGTCGGCCAGCATCTGGGCCGTGCCCTGCACGCTGTGGCACAGGCCGCTTATCTGCACTTTGCTGTTTTTCTGCATGGCGCGGCACAGCATGGCCATGGGGTTGGTGTAGTTGAGGAATATGGCGTCGGGGCAGAACCGCTCGATATCGCGCACGATGTCGAGCATGACGGGGATGGTGCGCAGCGCGCGGAAGATGCCGCTGACGGAGCGCGTGTCGCCGACGTTGGTGTCGATGCCGTATTTCTTGGGGATCAGGATATCGTGCTTCCAGACGTCGAAGCCCCCGGCCAGGATGGTGCACAGCACGGCGTCGGCGCCCTTGAGGGCTTCCTTGCGGTCCATCGTCGCCGTCACCTTCGCCGGATAGTTGCCGCGTTCGATGATGAGTTTGACGGCCCGGTGGGCGAAATCGAGCCGTTCGCGATCGATGTCCATCAGCGCTATCTCGGCATCGCGCATCAGGGGAAACGTGAGAATGTCTCTGACCAGCCCGCGCGTGAAGCCCAGGCTGCCCGCTCCGATGAACGCTATTCGTGGCATGTGTGTGCTCCTCGAAAATGTGGCGTGTTATTCCTGCACAACTTATTCGCCGGCGGCTGTCAATGTCCTGCCGCCGCAGCGCCTGCCCGGTGCCGCGCCAGCCGCGAGAGCAACGGCAGTATCTGAAGCAGTTCCGAAAGCGCGCCCACCACGTGATGCGCCAGCCGGTGGTTCTGCCGGCGGGTCTCGCGGTGCCGCAGCACCGCCAGCATGCCCACGCGGCGGGCGCCCACGATATCGGCGCGCACCAGGTCGCCTATGAAGGCTGATTCGGCGGCGCTGACCCCCAGCGCGTCGAGGGCCGTGTGGAATATGCGCGGGTGCGGCTTGCGGTAGCCTACTTCGCTGGAGTACACCCGCACCGGGAAAAAGCGCAGCAGATCGTGCATTTCCATGTGACGATCCAGCACGAACCCCGGAATGAACGTATTGGAGACTATGGCCAGTTTCAGCCCGCAGCGGCGCAGTTCTTCCAGCGTCGGCGCCACATCGTCGGCCACGCGGCACAATCCGGTCAGCGGCTCATACCAGCGCCACGCCAGTTCGCGCAGCGTCGGCTCGTCCAGATTCAGTCCCATCGCGGCGCATTGCCGGCGCAGCACGTCCATGGCATTGAACTCGCGTCCGCGCAGGCGCGACCAGATATACGCGCGGCGCACGGCCCAGTACTGCCGCCGGAAATAGCGCCTCAGCGGAGGCAGCTTGTGCCCCAGGCCGGCGAGAAACTCATGCGTCGAGCGCGCCGCCTGTTCGGAAACCCGTCGGGTATCAACCGGCTCGAAATCGAAAAGCGTGTCGCCGAGATCGAAGAGGATGGCCTTCAACATGATCCAGTTCGCAGCAGCCCGGCGGAATGCGGATTCATTTCCCGGCCGCTTCCCTGCTGCCTGCCGCGAACCGCCAACAGCCTTATTACAACTTACCGCCGCGGGCAGCAATGTTGCCGCCGCGCGGCAAAGACGCCGCTTATCATCCCTTTTCGCCCACCAGACGCAAGACCTCCTCCACCATGCGGTCGGCCCCCTGGAACACGGCCCACGGTCCGGAAGCCGTCATATAGCATGGCGTGGTGACGACGCGATTGGCCGTATCCACGCACACGCCGGTCGGCTCGGTGTTCTGATGGCGCGCTTTCATCGCCGCGATCGCCTGTGCGGTGCCCGGGTCGGTGCCGATGGTTACCAGCGGCGCAAGCCCCATGCCGCCGAGGATGCGCGCTGCCAGCACCGGCGCGATGCACGCCAGCCCTATGGGTTTCTTCGCACGCACCATATCGCGCACCAGCCGTTCCACGTCGGGGTTCACCCGGCACGCCGGCCCGTCCGACGCGAAGGTCGAAAGGTTCTTCGCCGCGCCGAAGCCGCCGGGGAATATAAGCGCGTCGAGTTCATCGGCCTTCACCTGGGCAATGTCGCGTATGTTGCCGCGCGCTATGCGCGCCGATTCCTCCAGCACATTCCGCATGCCGGCCGGCTTGCGCGTCAGATGATTGACGGCCTCGGCCTGTATGGCGGGCGCCATGCAGATTATCTGCGCGCCGCGTCTATCAAGCGCCACAAGCACGCTGACGGCCTCGTGTATTTCGGAGCCATCGAATACGCCGCATCCGCTGAGAACCACTCCTGCCCGCACGGCCATGGCCTGTCCTCCTGTCTGTGGCAGTCGCATTATACCCGGCTGCCCGACCGGCGCCAGCATCGGGGTTGACTCGATGGACGGCCACGGCAATAGTATGGGCCGCCTTTTTTGCCGGCTGGCCGGCGGATTACATGTCCTACACCGTTCTGGATGTCGTGCTTCCGCTGACGCGGTGGCTGCATATCGTGTGCACCACGCTGATCGTGGGCGGCACGCTTTTCTTCGAGCTGGTCGTGCCCATAGCCAGCGAAGATCTCAAGCGCGAGCAGCAACTCTACCTTTTTGCCCGCGCCCGGCTGGTTTTCCGGTGGGTGGTGTGGATATCCGTGGCCGGGCTGCTCATCAGCGGCGCGGCGTCGCTGTGGCGCATGTGGGAAGCATATCAGACCGAGGAGTTCACCTACATCTTCCGCTGGGCGCTGGCGCACATGATCACGGGAATGGTAGCGCTGATCATCGCGCTGCTGCTGACCACCGGCCGGCGCCCGCCCGACAATCCCGTGCGGTGGATGCGCCTCAATCTCACGGTGCTGCTGGTGGTCATCTTTCTGGGAGCATCGACGCGCCACTTCCAGCTGGCCCTGCGCGAACGCGAGGACGTGCATTCGCGCGCGGGCAAGGTGCCGACCACGCTGCCGGTGATAATCGACCGACCGTCCGCCACGCACCCAGCACCATGACCGGCCCGCCTTCATCTTCCGCGCCATCGTCCGGCCGCGGCCCGGCGCGCCTGGCGCTTGCGCCGGGAGTATGGATAGCCCGCGCCGATCTGCGCCTTCAGTGCTCCCGCAGCCGGGGACCCGGCGGACAGAACGTCAACAAACTCAGCACGCGCGTCGAATTGTGGATGCCGCTTGCGCGCGTGCGCGGGCTGTCGCCCGACGCCGCCGACCGTCTGCGCGCTCTGGCCGGCTCGCGCCTGACGGCGGCCGATGAGATACACATCTGGTGCGAAGAGCACCGCACGCAGCAGGCCAACCGCGCCGCGGCATTCGGCCGCCTGCGCCAGCTGGTAGCCATGGCGCTGGTCCGTCCGCGCCCGCGGCGCGCCACAAGCCCAACCGCAGCCTCGCAGCGCCGGCGCCGCCGCAGCAAACAGCGCCGCGCGGAGGTAAAGGCCATGCGCCGCAACGCCCCAAACCGCGACATGCCGTGAACAGCGGCACCGGCCCGCCGCGCGATCGCCCGGCGGCGTCATGGCAACGCGGCCAGATGTTCCGCCGCGAAGTGCTTGTCCACGCGCACCACGCGGTGGTTGAGGCAGTCGCCGACGTATATGAAACGGTCGCTGGCGCCGGCGGTGACGGGCCAGCCCAGAGGTATTTCCGGACGACTCTCGCGGCTGTCGGGTCCCTGGCAGTCGAAGTTGCCGTAATGTCCGAACGAGATGATTTCATTGCCGGCGTTGTCGCGCACCGAGACCGTGAACGTGATGGCGTTGGGTATGTACAGGCGTCCGAAGCCGTCCACGTCGAAGCGCGGCTTGGTGCATGCACAGGCGCCGTCGCACCGCCAGCCGCTTATCGGCGCACACCCGGGGTACATGCACAACACGTTGGAATACGCCAGCGGATCGCCGCCTCCGCCGCCCTCGTCCACGGGAACAGCGCGCGATGCGCCCTCGGGGCCTATCTTGAGAATGGTACCCATGCAGCTGCGCCAGGCCTCGTCTTTCTCATAGCCCGGCGGCGGCAACGTGCCCCGCGGCAGTCCGCGCTGAAGCAGATAGATGTTGCCCCCGTCGTCCACGCGCACGCTGCCCCCGTATCCTGATACGTAATCCACCGCCGCCGGCACAAGCGAATCGCGTCCGGGGCCCTCACGCAGCCGTATGCGCCGGTCGAACTCCACCAGATTCCCCTCGGCGTCATATACACGCAGATGACAGGCGTTGGTCCCCCACACCGCATACACGCGCCCGCGGCTGTCAACGTCCATGCCGCATACGCTGTAGCCCCGGCCGGCCCGTCCGTAAAGGTCGCCGTAGGTATGGCTGCCCGATCCCAGCGGCGCGGGTTTCAGATCGCGCGTGTATCGCGCCACGGGCCCCTGATAACCGCCCTTGTCGCCCCACGTGTGTATAATGCCGCCCGGGCCTATCGCCAGATCCACCGTCTTTATCGGCAGCAGCCCGCCCCTGCCGCTTGCGCCCTCGTAACGCCACACCGACGTGCCCGAAGAGGTCACATATACCAGTTCGGCCTCGCGATCCACATCCATGTAGCCCACGAAGGCAATGGCGTCGGGATCGTCGTTGAGATACTCGCGCCCGTCGCCGAGCAGCTGGTCGCCGCGGTCCTCCACGCGCAGCAGTCTGCCCCCTCCCGCCAGCCACAGCACCGGCACGTTGCCGCTCTCATCAAGAGCGATGGCGCCGCCCACCCTGTCGGGCAGATTCAGGGCGGCCGTGACGCGGGCACCATCGCCCCGCCCGGCGATCTTGACCAGTTTCGCCGGCGGAAGCGCCCCGCGCGACACCGCCCGGCAGATTACGTACAGCGCGCCCGTCCGCCGCGAGACTATCACCTTGTCGGGCCAATCCACCGGCGTCACGCTCATCAGCCGCCCGTCCGGCGCAAACTCCGCCACCTGCTGGTTCACCAGATCGCCCACCAGCACGTTGCCCGCGGCGTCAACGTCGATGCCCGCGGCGGCCGTCTTCTTGTCCCACGCGCTGGGCATCCAGTATTTCCGCACGGAAAAGTCCGGCAGTTGCAGGTCCGCCCAGCGCACGGCGCCCCCGTCAGGATTGTGCAGGTCCAGCCTGTATATGCGTCCCTGCGGCCAGGCGGGATCGATGTCCTGCGGCTTCTTCCCATCATAGGGCGTGCCCGCGAAGTTCGAGATGTATGCGTAACGCCCGTCGGGCGAAATGGCCACCTGCATGTTGAGCCATGCCGGACAGTTGGCCTTTGCACTGGCCGGCCACACGCGCACCGTCCGCAGTTCGTTGGACCCGTCCACGCGGAAGAAACTCAGCGTGCGCGCCCGCGTGTTGACGAACACGATCTGCCCGCGCTCCAGCCGCGGCAGCACCTCGTCGCCGAAATCGTAGAACACCGGATACAGGCTGTTCTGATTGGCCGGCGTGAAAGCCCCGTCGGGCGTGTCGAGCAGCACGAACCCGCTGGCCTTCTCCCGCGGCGTCGAGGGCGGGTAGGGCAGTATCGTGCGCACGTAGTTGCCCGCACTGTCGAAGAGCCGGACCTGCCACGGCCACAAGCCGGAATTGCCGTGGCTGCCCACGCTGGACATGAGCTTCACATACAGGCTTCCGTCGGGCGCTGCCGTCAATCCATTGACCGGCGCCCTGTAGGGCTGGTCGGTAACGTTGCCAGTGCGCGGGCTTGCGCCGATGATCCTGCCGAAGCGCACCGACATACCCGCGCGCACGCGGACCTTCAGACCGGCGGTATCCACCTTCTGTCCACGGTCATCGCATCCGTCCCACACAATCTGTTGAGCCAGACCCGGCGCAAGCGGCGGGGGCGGGGGTCTGTCCGCGCCCAGCACGCCGGCGGCCAGATGCCGCACCACGCGCCCGGCCCCATCCACCACCGCCACCTCCACATCGGCCCGTTCCGACAGCGCGAAACTTATGCGCACCTGCGCGCCATCGCGCTCGATGGCCGGCGGGGTCGCAAACTTTGCTGCCCCGTGCACCGCGACCGATGCCGCCAGAAAAGCGGCGACGACAGGCAACGTGCGCATGGCTGCTCCTCCCGTATTGCAGTTCTCCCGGCCGCCGCCTTCCGCCCCTCCGCGCGCCATCAATCATTTCAGCACGACGGTCGGCGGATCGGCATAGTCGGTCCACAGGCGCTCCAGTTCATCGCGGTCGGCCGGGCCATCGACGGCGATGAAACGGTATTTCGCGATATACGGCTTGCCCGGCTCGATGGCGAAGTCTCCAAGTTGTTCGGGAGCGCAGCCCACAAAAGGCTCGGTCGGATGGATGCGCAGCGGCTGCGGCGCGCGGAAATTGGACGGATGGCACAGCACCGCCAGCCCGGCCATATTTCCATCCACCTTGCCGCCCATGTAGCACCACCGCGCCCGCGTTTCGTTGCCGTTGCTGCGGTCCTTTCCCTCGGAGGTGAGAAACACGGCGTTGGCCTTGCCGTCCCACTGCCGGTTGCCGCGCACGCCCAGCCCGCCGTAATGGTACCTGGGCAGTACAAGCGGGCTTTCCGAGGCACACGTCTGGTGGATGTCCAGGTCGAACTGATGATACGCCGCGGCGGGGCGGAAGACCGTTATGTCCCACGTTTCGTTCAGCGCCGCCTTCGGCTCCGGAAGGGCCGTAAGATCGACAAACCGATGCCGCGCCCGCAGCCCCGCGGCAACCGGCCCGCTCCACACGTCGTCGATCGCCACGAACTCCACCGTGCCCGTCTTCGCGCCCATGTTCCAGAAATCCGGATGCCGTCCCTCGAAGACGGTCTTCGTCCACGGCGACCAGATGGCGTGATGATGCTTGTGGTTAGGCGGATAGTCGTCGGTCAGCAGCCGTCCGGCCGGAGAATACACGCTCTGTATGTAGCCGCCGCGCTGGAACTGCGGCTCATATCCGGGCGGCAGAGCGCTCTTGTCGCCCTGATAAACCAGCACCGTGCGCCCGTCGATGAGGAACCTCACGACGTTGCCTTCGCGCTGCGTCGTTATGCCTTGCGGCGTCTGGCCCTGTTCGAGGCGGTATGTCCGCGACTGCCCGGCCGGCAGATTCTCCAGCACGAACAGCGCCTGTCCGCGCGGGGTCGCCTGGAGCGGCAGCACGTTTCCCGCTTCGTCGCGCAGCCGCCACGAGGTTTTCGCCGCCTCCGCGGGCATGGCGAAACTCACCACCGTCTGCCGCCGATTGTGCTTGCCGGCGGACACCGTGATCTGTTGCGGAACTTCCGCCGCCCACGCCGCGCCTGTGCAGATCGTTAAGCCCAGAACCCCCAGCGAACGGATGACTGTGCTCATGATGTGCTCCCTGCCTGACGCATGACGGGGTTCGCCCGCAGGCCGCCGATCGGGGCGTTTCCACGCCGCGCGTGGTTCATTTCGCCTGTCTGCCGGCCGCCGCCGCCACCTCGGCGGCATCGAGCGCCCTGTGATAGATCTTCACGTCGGCCACGCGCCCGGACAACTGATACTCCGGTCCGGGCCTGCCGCTGTATTGTCCCACATGCATCGCGCCTTTCCACGGCGCCAGCGCGGCCGAGCCGGATTTCTCGGCCACCTTCACGCCGTCAACGAACAGGCGTGCGGTCCGCCCGTCGAACGTTCCCGCAAGATGCACCCATCTGCCCACAACCGGGTTGCCGCCGTCGCAGTCAATCCCGCCAACATGCCAGCGCCATACGTTGCCCAGCCGCTGGATGAACCAGCCGGCGCTGTTCCACACGCCGCAACTCACCACCACCGGCATTCTGCCCGCCTCGTCCAGCCACACGCGGCATTCCACCGACAGAGGCTGGAGCAGGTCGAACTCCTCGCGGCGGGCGAAGGTGACATACCCGCCACGCCGCAAATCCAGCGCTCCGTCGGCCGCGACCGCCCCGCCATGCACCGTCGCCGCAACGGCCGAGCCGTCGTCCAGCAGACCGCGCACGCCTCCGGACAGATCGAGCCGGAACACCGGATTCCGCCGGTCGAGCGCCGCCGCCGGCGCCGAGGGCGCGCAGGCGCTGCCTTCCAGCCCGCGCCGGCTCACCGCGCTTACGGCGTATGCGTACTGCACAAGAGGTTTGGCGCCGGCGTCTATCCACGACGTGCCGACGACGGGCCGCTCGGTGATCTTTTCCATCGGACCGCCAGGCGCACCGCGATAGACGTGATACCCGGCCGCTCCCCCGGGCGGCGCCAGCCACGACAGCCGCACGGCGCCATGCACGCCTTTTGCCCTCAGATCGCGCGGCGCCGGCGGAGGCGCCGCCGGCGGCACCGTTACCTCCACCCGGCTTACGCTGCCGCGCGCATCGCGCATGACGAACATCGCCGCATACCATACCCGCCCTGCCGGCGGCGCCGTGTCAACGTATCGCCCGGCGGCCGTACGCGCAAGCAGCGTGCCCGCGGCAGGCGCGAAATCCGGGCGGTCCCCGCGGTGTACCTCCACCTCCACTCCCACGCTGCGCGCAGTCCGGCGCCACCACAATTCAACCGTGGGCCCTTCGCCCACCTCGGCCCGCAGCAGCGGCGCTTCCTGCGGCAGGTCGGGTTCGATGAACTGCCGGCAGGCGCCGGCTATCACCTCCGCGCCGGGCATGTCCTGTCGCGGTTGTGCCAGCGCCCGCTGCCGCGCGTCCCATATGACCGCCAGCATCGCCTGATACGCCGGGTCGGCCGTGCCCGTGAACGCAACATAGGGCGCCGCATCGTCGGCCGCGGGGCGCGTCGCCGGCCGCACCGGAAAACTCTCCACCGGCTGCACCGCATGCGCATAGCCGTTCCACAGCAGTTTGACCCGGCGGTCGGACGACGCCTTGCGCTGGCGGCACAGGCCCAGCCCCCAGCCGTCGGCGCCCTTCGCCAGCGGCGCCCGCAGAATGCGGCTGTATTGCGGGTCCTTGAGGTTTATCCAGTCGTTCTCGAATCGCGACTGATCGTGGCAGCTCATGCACCCCGCAGCGCGCATCTGCGTCATGACCGACTGCCTTATCGTGCTCCACTCCTTTATGGCGCAGCCGTGGCGCGTGTAATCCCAGCTGCCGTGGTACAGCCCGTTGCTGTCCATCCACGCCATCAGCAGGTCGCGTTCGGCGCGCGTCAGATGCGGTATGCGGCCGCCGTGGCCCTCAACCAGCAGCTGCGCCAGCGGCGCCGCTCCGGAACCGTGCGTGCGCGGCTCGAAGATGCGCGCCGACCACAGCGACGTGCCGTTCATGCAGTCGATGCCCGCTATCCAGTATGCCGTAAGCTGCGTCTCGCGCCGGTTGACGAGATTCTCGTAACTTATGCTGAAGTGCTCCGTCCATCCGCCGGTCAGGTCCAGCCCCGCGGCCATGTCGGCGGCGCCACCGTGACAGCTTGCGCAATGCCTGTCGAGCACGGGCTGCACCATCGACGGATAATCCATCAATCCGCTGCCCCACGACTCGTCGCGCAACTGCTGCGGTGGTCCGGATAGAGCGCGCTTCACTGACGACCCGCTTGCCGGGGTGCTGAATTTGTGCTCATGGCATCCTATGCACGAGCGCGTCGCTCCGGGAGCGGCCTGCACGAAAGTGCGCATGCTCTGCACCAGCCGGCCTTCGCCATCGAGCGCCTGGAAATACAGCGCCCTGCCCGCGGGAGCCTCGAAGAATGCCGACCCGTCTTCCTCCACGTCCACCACGCCCAGATAATTCTTCGCGCTGAACGCCAGCGCGGCGCTGACGAGGAAGGTCTGGTTATACGGCTGCTGCCCGCCGGGCGTGGGGCTTATGCGCGATGTCTCCTCGATGACGCGCAGGCGCTTCACCTCGCCGCGCTTTACGCCCCTTAGCCCCTGATAAATGTCCTGCACATAGAAATAGCCGGTCTTCTGATCGCGCCGCGCCGCCGTCGGCAGCACCGGCGGCACGGGGCGCGGCTTGACCAGCATCGGCGAATGCAGGCATATGTCCGGGTCGGCCAGCACCGTGATGCGCCGCCCGGCGCGGTCGATCATCTGTATCGCGTTGCGTTTGCTTCCGGGCGGACGCCCGCTGAATATCACCGTATCCGCGTTGAGCGGCCAGGGCTCGCATGAATCGCCGCGGTCGAAGGTCGGGCGGTCGGGATACTCGAGGTTGAAGATGGCCGCGGGATCGTTCTTGCCCACGTGCGGATCGATGAACGCTATCGTGCCGCGCGGCGGGGCGTTGTGGGGAGCAAGCGTGCCGACGATCAGATGCGAGCCGGGCACCGGCCGGGCATCGAGTATCGCCTCGGGAAAGACCATGTTGTTGGCGAACAGCGCCGTCTCATTCGTGCCGTCGGGAAAGACCGTCCACAGCGACTGAATCGTCAGCGCCGTCTTGTCAACGTATTCCCACCTGCCGAAGAGTATCCGCCCGTCGGGCAGCACGGCCGGATCGAACTCGTTGACGTTGTTCACCGATATCGGATGGATGTCCGAGCCGTCGGCGTTCATCACGTGGAGTATCGCCACGCCCGTATTGAAACACGGCACCAGCCCGCTCGGCCGCGTGGACAGAAAGACTATGCGCCCGTCGGGAAGATATGCGGGGGCTATGTCGTGCTGTCCGGCGAAGGATCCTCTGTATCCGGCGCACGCCGGCGAAGGGTCGGTCAGTCGGCGCAGGCCGGTGCCGTCCATGCCCACCTCGTATATGCTCGTGCTGCCGTCGGGTTTGCCCTTGAAACAGAACAGCAGCCGCTTTGCATCCCAGGACAGCTCCGGATGCGTATAGACCCCTTCGCCGGGCGAGTTGGGCGTCGTGGGATCAACCACCGCGCGTATCCGCCACTGCTGGCGCGGCGCCGCGGGATTCTCAAGCACATAAATCCCCCCGCCTCCCGGCGGCCACTTGTAGTACGTGTCGTATATGTGGATGCCGGTATATGAGTGGCGCTTGACAAACAGCAGCGGCGCGTCGAGCAGCGACAGCATACGCCGTTCCGTCTCAGGATCGACCCGCGGCGCTGCCACGGACGGCTGCGCCCCCGCCGCGACGTCTGCTGCCAGGAGCATTGCTGTTGCGATGCACGCCAGCCGGCGCTGCGCTGCGCGAATGCCGGGCGGAAGTATGGTGTTCATTGCGAAACCTCCAGGATCCTGCCGCCGGCGGTTGAGGCGGCCGTCCACCGGCAGTTTACCATGCGACGTGCCGGCGTGAGGCGCTCCATGTGCGCGGCCCGCTGCACGCCGCCATGCTTTCATACAGACAAATGCCCCGCGGCGGAGGGGGACCGCGGGGCACGGAGGGGGAGACAGTATGGACGATCTTTCGCCGCCAGTCAGGCGGCGGAATGTGCTTACTTGTTGAGTATCGGCCTGTGATCGGTCATTACCGTGTCCTTGTTGAGGTCATCGGCCCTGCGCACCGGCGCAGGCGCCGGCGCGGCGCGCCGTGCCGGAGGAGTCGAGGGCGTTTCCGAGCCGGCCACCTGCGGGCCGCCCCGATAGGTCGTCGGCAGCAGCACCACCTCCACGCGCCGGTTGCGCGCCTGGCCTTCGCTGGTGGCGTTGCTGGCCACCGGCCGCTGATCGGCATAGCCCGCCACGCCCAGACGGCGCGGGCTGGTCCCGTGAGACATCAGTTCGCTGCCCACGGCAATCGCGCGATGCGCCGACAGATACCAGTTGTTGTGATGTCCCTTGCGGATGGTTTCCGGATTGCTCACCGGCGTGTTGTCGGTGTGTCCCGCGACCATCAGCTCATAGTCGCGTGCGGCCGGCGAATTGACGATCTGCGCAAAGCGCGCGATCGCCTGTTTGGCCTGCGGCGTCAGTTCGGCGCTGCCCTTGGCGAAGGTAACGTCGCTCTTGAACTTCACTATGCCGCGCGCGGGATCGAACTCCACAAGATCGGGATTCTCCTGCGCGAACTTCTCCAGGGCGCTTTTCAGTTCGGGACTGAGCAGATTGACTATGGGCTCGCGCGACAGCGCCTGGCGGTATTTCTCATCCATGCTGGCGAGCTGCGCCTTGAGCGACGCATTCTCTTCGCCGAGTTTGCGCGCCAGTTCCTGGGCGTCGCGGTTGCCCGTCATCAGCGCGTCGATCTGATTCTTCCAGGCCTGTTCGGCGGCCTTGGCCGCTGAAGCCTCAGCCTGTGCCTGGCCGAGCTGCTCTACCAGCGCATCTTTTTCCAGCTTCAATGCGTCGTATTTTTCCCGTGCGACGCACCCGCTCAGACCCGCCAGTGCCGCAAGAACCGCGAGGGCTGTGAAATGCCGTGCCATGATGGCCTCCATGCCTTGATGGAACAATCTGTTGATCGCTCAAGCCGGCTCCGCCCGGCTTTCTCATTCCATGTTGTTAATAGTCTGCCTTATTCCCGCGCCGATTTCAAGGGGCAAGTGGAAAAAAAACGCTGCCCCCGGCGCTATTTCCTGGCGCCGGCCTTGCCCACGATGTAGCCGATAGCAGCCACCACCGCGGATACGCCGAAGGCGCCGGCCAGGTACATCTTGCCGTCCTTTTCCCATTGCAGGTTGTTCAATATGTCCGGCCGATAGCCCAGCAGCACCGCCGCCAGTATGAATCCGCCGAAGCACAGGACAGCCGCCGCCACCAGCGACGCCGCCCCCAGCGCCGTTCCCAGCGGATCGGGCGCTTCCACGTACACGGGCGCGGCCGCCTGGCGCAGCGCGCCGGCTCTTACCTCGGCACCCTCATCCTCCACCCGCTCCGGCAACCCCGGCGCAGCGCCCCTGGCCGCGCCCGGCGGGCCCTTGGGAGCCACTTCGTCGAATACCGCGCCGAGGCTCGTGTCGTCCGGCTCGCGAGTGAGATCCAGCAGCCCCGAACCCGACCCCACGCTCTCCAGATTGATCTTGTCCTTCACGCCCGGAGCAATCACCGTCTGGGCGCTGGGGTCGGCCTTCTGCGAGTCGTCCACGTCGAAAATCGTTATGCCCGTCCCGCGCGCGCCGGAACTCAATCCGCTGCCGCTCAGCGCTGAAACGCCGCTGCCCGGAAGATTCCCCAGACCGCTGCCCGGAGGCGGCGCCACCTTGCCCGGGGAAATCCCCGCCAGCCCGCTGGAAATGCCCAGGTCCTTCGCCGGCCCGGCGCCGGTCCTGCTGTCGGCCAGTCCGATCGGAGCATCGGTATCAGGAGCAATGTTCAGAGCGTCCCCGCTGCCGCTCAGTTCGGCCTTCAGCTGCTCCACCTGATCGGCCTTGAACATCAGCCGCGCACCGTCGCGGAACTCGCGCAGCCGGCCCTCACGGGCCAACTGCCGGATTTCCTCTTCCGTCCGGCCCAGGGCGGCCTTCGTTTCCTCCATCGTGTAGAACATCTTCGCCATGGTGAAGCTCCTCGATGTTGCCGACCCTATTGATTCTAAACACCGCGCACAGCGCAATCCAGCCTTTTCCCCCGGGACGCGCCGGCAGCCGTCAGGGGGCTTCATCGCCGCGCTGCGGCGGAGACGGCATCGTGCCGCCGCCCCGAACGCCCTGGTTCTGTTTGGCCACCAGATCGGCTATCTCCGAAGGCGCCGGAACAGTGTTGTAATTGCCCAGTTTCGTGTCGTTCAGGAAGTTCCGCGCGGCCACGAACTGAAGCTGCCTGGATCCGGGCAGAAACTGGTACACGCACAGCGTGCCGCGATCCACGTCCATCAGATAACATCCCCACGTGTTGCCCGACAGCTGGCCCGGCATGACGAACAGCCCGGCGCCGCCGGCTATCGGCCCCTGCCGTTGTGCGTATGCCGTGGCGGCCCAGTCGCCCTGCCCCTTCAGCAGCAGCACCAGCAGATTCGCCAGCAGCAGCACGCCCACGATATACAGCGCGGTACGTCTGTCAGGTGCTGAGCGGTTCATCGAATCGACATGCTACACGGCGGCGCAGGCGATGTTCAAGCGCCGGGCGCCAAAGGCTTCACTGCGCTCGGCCGGAGTGTGCGCGCCGGGTTCCTGCGTTGTATAATTAATATGCCACAAGGCAGGCAATGCACGGCTGTCGCACGCGCCACGCGGGCCGGGGGACCGGCGACGGTGGAAAAGCGACCTGCCAGTGAACATAAAGGGTCTGTAGCCATGTGTTCCCGCATTTTCCTCATCGGTGTTATCGCCGGGCTTGTCGCGGTCTTTACTGTCAGTGCCGGGCGCGCCTGGCCGGCCGAACAGCGCCAGCAGGACAAGCAGCGCAACAACCAGCGCAACCCGAACACTGCTGTTCCGCCTGTGGACCACAGCGCCTCGGCGAAGGCTCGCAAGGACATGATCGACGCCCAGGCTGCGCTGAACAACGCCCAATCGCGGTTCGATGACGTGGCGCGGGAACTGCGCAGCGAATTCCAGCAGAGCGGCGAGTATCGCACGGCACTGGCCGCCGTCGAGCAGGCTCAAGCCGATTTCGATGCGGCCAGGGCGATCGTTCTTGGCCGGCTCGCCGACGACCCCGCGTACAAGGCCGCCCGCCAGAAGAAGGAAGCGGCGGAAAAAGCGCGCGATGAACTTGACGCCGCGCCCGGCTCGCCCGAGCAGACGGCCGCTGCTACAGCTGTTCTCGATGCCGCCTCGGAGGTCAGCAAACTGGAGACGGCCGCCATAAACGCCGATCCGGCGGCTTCGGCCGCACGCGAGCGGCTTGCCGCGGCCAGCGCGCGTCTGAACGACCTGAAGAAAAAATTCGAAGACTCCATCGCCAACCATCCGAAACTTCAGGCCCTGCGTAAGGAACTCGAGACCGCCAAAGCGAAGTTGTCGGCCGCCGAGAAGGCACTGGACGCCGCCCTTCAGAAAGAAGCTCAGCAGGAAATGCAGCGGCAACAGCGCATCGCCGAAATCGAGCGCCAGCGCGACCGGGATCGGGATCGCAACATACGGCGCACTCACCACAGGAATCGCAGATAGCCCGCTTCCGTGCAACACCGACCCCCCCGCGCCGCCGGAGGCGCGCAGCCCGCCTGAACGCCCGTCGTCCGCCGCCCTGCTTTACCTGTAGAACTCGATGATGAGGTTCATGTTCACCTCGAAGGGCATATCCTCCGGGGTGGGCATAGAAAGCACCCGCGCCGTCAGCTGTGCGGGATTGAACTCCAGCCAGCCCGGCACGGTGTGTCCGGGATTCTGTTCCATGTTCTCGCGGAGCACCTTGTGTATGCGCTCCTTGAACGTGATGGTCTGGCCCGGCTCGACCAGATAACTGGGAATGTCCGTCTTGCGTCCATCGACCAGAACGTGCCCGTGCGCCACTAGCTGCCGGCAGGCCCATATCGTCCGCCCCACGCCCAGCCGGCGCAGAACGTTATCCAGCCGGCGCTCCAGAAGCTGTATAAGCGTGTTGCCGGTGTTGCCCTTGGACTTCTTGGCGATGTGGAGAAACCGGCGGAACTGGCGCTCCAGCATACCGTAGTGGAAGCGCAGTTTCTGCTTCTCGGTCAGGCGAACGCCGTATTCGCTCGGCCGCCTGCCGCGGTATCCATGCATCCCCGGGATCGTCAGTTCCCCGGAAGTGTGCTTCGGCGTGTTCTCGATGGGAACGCCAACCCGACGTGAAAGCCTAACCTTAGGTCCGGTGTACCGGCCCATGATGCTGCAACCTTTCACGAGCCTTTCGGCCCGCTCAAAACATGCGCGGCGTCCGCCGGCGGCCGCTTGCCCCGCGGCATGAAACGCCCGGACGACTTACGCGCCTGGCAGCGGCGGATGGTTCTGAGGCATCGCGCCGCCATAGTCGCGCAGTGCCGCAGCACTGCGCATCAGTCCCGCATTATATTCCCGGCGCCGGCGGAGACAAGACCGCCCACATGCCCGCGCCGGCGGTTGAACGCTCCGGCGGGAACGCTATGCTCAGCGCCGGTTTCACACCCGGGAGGCAGTCGATGCGCCACCTCGTTCTGGCGGGTTGTTGCGTGTGCCTGGCAACTCTAAGCGGATCTGCCCCTGCGGCGGACGGCGAAAAACCGCTTGAACCGGTCCGGTCTTTCGAGGTGCGCGCCGGACGCGCTTTTTACCTCAACGGCAAGCCGTTCTTCCCCCTGATGGCATGGCTACAGGACCCGAAGAACTTCCCGCTTCTGCGCGAATGCGGCATGAACGCCACCGCCGGCTACTGGCGCTCTTCCGGCGGCACGAAAAATGCGCGCGAGTACCTTGATCTGGTTGCCGCGGCAGGCCTGTACGGCATAATGCCCTTCGACGCGGCCCTGAAAGACCATCCGGCGCTGCTGGCCTACATCCACGACGACGAACCCGATCTGCCGACGCAGGTGAGCGACGCCCGCATCGAACCGGGCAAACAGCTGCGCATCAACCGCCGCACACCGTTGTGGAAACTTCTCGATGGCGACCTCACCAGCTGGTCGGTGCTCGACCCTCTCGAGGGCGCTTCGCTGACCATACAGCTCAAGGAGCCGGTCACGGCGGTCAGCCTGGCGGTGCACGTCACGGTATCCAAGGGGCTGGCCATGCCCAAAGAGGTGGCTTTCGAGGCCGACGGAACGGAGATACTGCGGGCGACGCTCGCTCCCCAGCGCGGTCGGCAGAAGTTCGACCTGCCCCGGCCGGCCACGTTCAGGAACCTGACCTTCAAGGTGCTTTCAATAACCCCCGGCGACAACGAATGGGGCTCGCTGGGCGAAATCGAAGCCTTCGACAGGGACGGCAGAAATGTGCTGCTCGCGCCGCCGCGCATGGTCAGCCGCAGCACGCCCGAAAAGACCATGGAGCATTACCGTCAGATAAAGTCGGCCGACCCGTCGCGGCCGGTGTTCATGACGCTCACGGCCAACTTCCATCCGCACTTCAAGAAGTGGCCCGAGGATCAGCGCCAGCCGCTGTATCGCGCCTTCATCGCCGCCGCTGATGTGGTCGGTTACGACGTCTATCCGATCTACGGCTGGAACCGCCCGGACTGGATACATCTGTGCAGCGAATGCACGCGGCTTCTGGCGGACCTGGCCGGCGAAAAGCCCGTTTACGCCTGGATCGAAACCAGCAAAGGCGGACAGTGGACGGGCGATCTCGACAGACAGAAGGATGTCACGCCCGTCCACATTCGGGCCGAAGTGTGGATGTCGATATGCCGCGGCGCCACGGCCATCGGGTACTTCACGCATATCTGGAAACCCTCGTATTCGCAGTTCGGGGTGCCCGAGGAAAACCGCCGGGCGCTGCGCCAGATCAACGATCAGATCGCGCGCCTGACGCCCGCCATACTCGGCGCGCCCGCGAAGCGCAGCGTGAAAATAGAATCCGACGGCGCGAAACTCGACGTGATGGCCCGCGAGCACGACGGCGAACTGTATCTGTTCACCGTCAACTACGACGAGCGCATGAAAGGGGCGAAAGCATCCGTCCGCGTCGAAGGGCTGACCGCCGGAACCGTCGTGACGGTAGTTGATGAGCAGCGCACGCTGCGGGCTTCCGACGGCTTCTTCGAAGACGACTTTGCGCCGCTGGCGGTGCACATATACCGTCTGGGCAGATGACACTTCGCCGGGCGGCGGACGCCCCGCGCAGCACAACCCATGAGCCGTCGCACGCTGTATCGCGCCGCTGGAATCGCGCTGCCGGCGATAGCGCTGGCGGCGATCATCTTCTGCGCGCTGCAACGCCCGCGCGGCGGGCTGCCCGCAGGCGATACGGCAGACGCCGGCGGCTCCGGCGCATGCCGCCAGTGCCACGAGGATTTCTACCGCCTGTGGTCAACCTCGCGCCACGGGCTGAGCGTGCGCCCCGCACAGGAAGCATTCGCTGCCGACAACGTGCGCCCGACCACCAGACCGGTGCCCACCGCCGACGGCGTTTACGAGATAATCATCCGCGACCGCCTCCCGGTCCTGCGCGAAGCCGCCTCCCGGCAGGTGCGCGATCTTCCCCTGACATGGGCCATGGGCGGCAGGCGCGTCTATTACTTCCTCACCCCGCTGGAGCGCGGCCGGCTCCAGATCATCCCTCTGGCGTACGACCTGCGCAGGCGCGAATGGTACGACCTCGCTTCCTCTGGCCTCGAACACGCCTCGGGGCCAACGACCCGACCGGCCTCATGGCGCGATCCGCTGTTCACGTTCAACACACACTGCCTCGGCTGTCACGTCAGCCGCGTGTCGAACAGCTACGACCCCGCTGCCGACGCTTACAACACCGCCTGGGATGAATCGGGCATCGCCTGCGAGACCTGCCACAGCCCGGGCGGCCGGCACATTCGCGCAGCGCGGGCTCTTGCCCCCGGACAAACCCTCGCCGACCCGCTGCTGATAAGCACGCGCAAGTTCTCCCCCGCGCAACACAACGCGGCGTGTCTGGGGTGTCACGCCAAAGTCTCGCCCATAACCGGCGCCTGGACGCCCGGCGAGCGGTTCTTCGACCACTACGACCTGGTTACGCTGGAAAGCCCCGATTACTGGCCCGACGGCCGCGATCTCGGCGAAAACTACACCGGCACGGGCTGGCTCATGAACGTGTGCGCCGCGCGGGGCGGACTGCACTGCCTGCATTGCCACACCTCCAGCGGCCGCTACCGCTTCGCCGCCGAGGCCGACGCCAACCGCGCATGTCTGCCGTGTCATGAAGCGCGCGTCCGCGACGCCGCGGCGCACACGCACCATCGCGACGATGGTCCGGCCGGACGTTGCGTGGCGTGCCACATGCCGCAGACCGAGTTCGCCCGCATGACGCGCAGCGACCATTCGCTCCGCCCGCCGATGCCGGCGGCCACGCTGGCACTGGGCTCGCCCAACGCCTGCAATCTGTGCCACGCCGACAGGGACGCCGCCTGGGCCGACGGCCACGTCCGCAAATGGCACGCGCGCGACTTTCAGGCGCCGGTGGTTCGCCTCGGCCAGCTCGTGGCGGCAGCCCGGCGGCGCGATTTTGCCCGCCTGCCGGATATGCTCCAGTCCATCGCCGACGGAGGTCGCAACGAAGTGTTCGCCGCGTCGCTGCTGCGCCTGCTGGAGCCGTGCACCGACGCGCGCAAATGGCCGGCCATCATCGAGGCGACAAAGGACCCCTCTCCGCTGGTGCGGGCGGCGGCGGTAAGCGCCCTGGAAGGCCGCTTCGACCCCGCGGCGACGGCAGCCCTGCTCATGGCGGCAGATGATGAATACCGCGTGGTGCGCCTGCGCGCTGCCGCGGCGCTGGCGGCATTCCCGCCGGAATCGTTCACGCCGGCGCAGCGCACCCGAATCGAAAAAGCATGGAATGAACTGGAAAAATCATTCTCCGGCCGACCGGACGACTGGACGGCCCAGTACAACCTCGGCAACTATCATGCCGGCCGCGGGCAGCTGCGGCGGGCCGCGGCCCATTACGAGACGGCGCGGCGTCTGCGTCCGGATGCCCTCCAGCCGCTGGTAAACGCCGCGCTTGTCTATGCGCGGCTCGACGAGCACAACCGCGCCGAAGAAGCGCTGACGGCGGCGCTGCGGCTCGACCCGGAAAATGCGGCGGCGTCGTACAATCTTGGCCTGCTGCGCGCGCAGCAGGGAAAGATCGCCGAAGCATGCGGTCTGCTGCGCACCGCGCTGAGGACCGACCCGAACCTCGCCCAGGCCGCCTGCAACCTCGCCCTGCTGCTGGCCGACGACCGCCCCGACGAGGCCGTGGAACTGTCGCGCCGGGCCTGCCGCGCTGCCCCCGACGAACCGCGCTATGCCTATACGCTGGCCTTCTGCATGGTTCGCGCAGGGCGGTTGCAGGAAGCCGCCGGCGTGCTTGCCGACATGCTCAATCGCTTTGCCGATTATCACGCCGCCTATATGCTGCTGGGCAGCGTGCACGAGAAGACCGGCAACATCGCGGCGGCGAAGGAAACCTATCGTCGGGCCCTGGCCCGCCCGGACCTCGACCCGCGCCTTCGCCAGACGATCCTCGCCAGACTCCAGATGCTCAGCGACGGGGGGCGGCCGTGAGCTGGCTGAATATGCTCGGCATAGCGCTGGGGCTGGCGATGGACGCCTTTGCCGTGTCCATCGTCGCCGGCATGAGCATATCGCCCCTGACCGGCCGACACGTCTTCCGGCTGGCGTGGCATTTCGGTCTGTTTCAGTTCCTCATGCCCATAGCGGGCTGGGCGGCCGGGCGAACCCTCGAAAACTGGGTGGCCGCATTCGACCACTGGATAGCGGCGGGCCTGCTGGGATTCATCGGAGGCCGAATGCTCGTCGAGGCGCTGCGCGGCGGAGAACAGGGCACTTTCAACCAGACCGACCCGACGCGCGGAATGATGCTGATAACGCTTTCGCTGGCGACGAGCCTGGATGCCCTGGCCGTGGGCATAAGCGTCGGACTGCTGGGGGTGTCGATATGGACGCCCAGTCTGGTCATAGGCGTGGTGGCCGGCGCTCTGACGGTCATTGGCATCACACTCGGCGCGCGGATAGGCCAGCGATTCGGACGGTGGGCCTCGGCCTGCGGCGGGCTGGTGCTGATGGGAATAGGCGTGAAAATCCTGCTTTCTCACCTCGGGCATTGAAACCGGTGCTCGCGAAACGCCCGCGCTGCCCACGGGGCAGGACGGGGGGTTGTCAGTTCCCAGCCGGAGCGCCGACCTGCCCCGCGGAGGCGGACGTCAGCGAGGCGGCTTCGAGATCGCAGGCATATCGCTGGTAGATCTCGTCGGCCGTGAGGCGCTCGGCGTTGTCGTGATAGTGCAGAGTGACGTTGAGGCACGCGATGCGGTCGCACAGCGCCGTAACGGCGCGCAGGTCGTGACTTACGAGCATCAGGGTCAGATTCAGCCTTTCCTTCAGGTCCAGCAGGAACTTTATGAACTCCTGCTGGCCCGTCCGGTCGATGCCTGTTGTAGGCTCATCCAGCAGAAGGATGCGCGGTCGCGGGGCCAGCGCGCGGGCGATCAGCGCTCTCTGCCATTGCCCGCCGGAGACCATGCCGACCGGACGGTTCGCCAGGTCGCGCAGGCCCATAATGTCGATCAGTTCATCGACAAAGCGCCTGTCTTCGCGGGTGTATCGGCGCAGCAGGCCCGTCTTGCCCGCCAGCCCCAGCATGATCATCTGCTGAACGGTGATCGGAAAATCGATCGTTCTGGCCCAGCCCTGCGGCAGATAGCCCACTATGTCGCCGCGTTTGACGGCGCAGGCGGGCGTCATGCCGGCAACGGTCACGGTACCGCGGACAGGCCGTTGAAGATCGACGATCAGACGCAGGAGCGTGGTCTTGCCGCCGCCGTTAGGCCCGATTATGCCGACACTGGCGCCCTGCTCCACGGGAAGGGTTACCTGTTTGAGGACCAGCCGCTCGCCAAAGGCGACATCCACGCCGCGAATGTCCACGATGACGGCCATGCGCGAAATATATTAGACCGGCGGGACTCGAAAAGCACCGCCGATAGCCGATGTGATTAGCGGTGCTTTTTTGTTGCCGCCGCGCGGCGAGCATAGTTATAATGCCCTGGCACTAAGCAAAATCCGTGCCCGTTTGCAGGGAGACGTAAACGCTTTATGGCAATGCAGTTAAATCAAAGCATGCGACCGGAGATGCGGCAGCGCCAGATACTGACGCCGCGCATGATCCAGTCCATGGAAATACTGCAATTGCCCTATATGGAGCTGGAGCAGCGCATCGAGCAGGAGCTCCAGGCCAACCCGATACTTGAGCGCGTGGAAGAAAGGCTCGCCGCAGCCAGACCCGCCGCGCGGGCAAACGTCGATGCTCTCCGCGAGGACCGCAGCGAGTACGAAAAACCGCTGACCATGGACGAGCAGGCCGCATCGCCCGACGAGTTCCGGCGCCTGTCGCACATGATGCGCGATCTGGCCAACGAGGAGTTCGTCACCAACGGTTCATTCCGGCGCCGGTCTGCCGCTGCTGATGACGAGCGCGACGGCAAGCGCGAGGCCATCGACAGCACTCCGGCAAGGACCGAATCTCTGGCCGAGTACCTCCTGCGCCAGTGGCAGACGGTGGACTGTCCACCGGCCGTGCACGATGCGGGCCGGGCGATCATCGAACATCTCGACGCCGACGGATATCTGCGCGCCGATCTCCAGACCGTCAGGCAGGCCATGAAGAACCCGGCCTCCGACGCGGAGATGGAAGAGGCTCTGCACCTGGTGCAGCAGCTGGACCCGCCCGGCGTGGCAGCGCGCAACCTGCGCGAGTGCCTGCTGCTTCAGCTGGCCGCCATCGAGAAGGACCCCGACCTGGCCGAGGGACATGATTTCGATCTCGAACGCCGGCTGCTCAACGATCATCTGGACGACCTGAAGAACAACCGCTATCCGCAGATAAGCCGGGCGCTGAACCGCGAGATTCCCGAAATAAAGGCGGCGGTGAAGCGCCTCGGACGCCTGAGCCTCCGGCCGGGGAAACTGATCGGTCCCGACGAGGCCCACGCCGTCATTCCCGATGCCGAGATATACCTTGACGAGCGCACCGGACAATACGAGGTGCGCATGCGGAGGGAGGATGAGGAAGGACTGCGTCTGAACCGCCGCTATCTGAAGATGCTCAACAACCCCGCGTGCGCGCCGGAGGTCAGGAAATTCCTCGGAACGTGCCGGAACAACGCCCGCTGGCTGCTGGATGCGATCCGGCTGCGGGGCAGCACCCTGCGGCGCGTCATCCGCGTCGTCGCCGACGCGCAGCGCGACTTCTTCGAGAAGGGCCCCGAGTACCTCAAGCCTCTGCCCATGGGCGCCGTGGCCGACCGTCTGGGCATTCACGTGGCCACGGTGTCGCGCGCGGTGGCCGACAAGTGGGTGCAGACGCCGCGCGGCGTGATGCCGCTGCGGAAGTTCTTCTCCGGCGGCACCACCAGCGCCGACGGAACGGACATGTCCTGGGACGCCGTGAAGGAGAAGATGCGCGCGATAGTGGATGCCGAGGATAAACACAATCCCCTCAGCGACGAGGAGATCGCCGCCAGACTCAAGGAACAGGGCATAAACCTGGCGCGGCGCACGGTGGCCAAGTACCGCAAAGCCCTGGGCATACCGCCGATGAAATCCAGAATACAGTACTGACCGCCGCGCGGGCGTGCGCGCATCGCCCGGAGACGCCGTGTGCGCGCTGCGCGCTTCGGCCGGCGTCGCGGGACCAGCCGGCGTGTGGGAAGGCTGTGCACACACCGGCGAATGCGCACAGAGAAAAACGTGCCGACGGGCCGCGCTGGTATGATAATGATGTCGTAGTGACGACGACCGGCTCGGGAAGAAGGAGTCTTCCGCATGGATCAGCTTGTCGATGCCTCGACAGCAGCGCAGTTCGAACGTCTGCCGCCGCATTCCATGGAAGCGGAAATGTGTCTGCTGGCTTCCATGATGCTGGACCGCGAGGTTCTGGCGCAGTGCGTGCAGATCGTCGAACCGGAGGCGTTTTTTCATCAGGACCACCGGACGATCTACGAGATACTGCTGAAACTTTACGAACAGAACCGTCCGGTGGACGCGGTGATACTGCGCGATGAACTGGCGCGGCGGCAGCTTCTCGACGAGGTGGGGGGGGTGGAATATCTGATGAAGCTGCTCAACAGCGTGCCGTCGGCGGCGCATGGCGTGCACTATGCCTCCATCGTCCGCGAAAAGTACCTGCTGCGGCGGCTGATAGAGGCCGGCAACGCCATTCTCCGCGACGCCTACTCGCCTCACGAGCAGGCCGAACTGCTCGTGCAGCGGGCCGAACAGATCATCTTCGACATCGCCGACCGGAAATTTTCCGGGTCGATGGTGCCGCTGGAGGAGGTGCTGCATGAGGTCTTCGAGATGCTCGATCACCGCGGGCAGCGCGGGCTGGAGACGGGCTTTCTCGATCTGGACGACATGCTCAACGGGCTTCAGAACGGCGAGATGATCGTACTGGCCGCCAGACCCTCCATGGGCAAGACGGCGCTGGGCATGAACATAATCGAGACCCTGGCGGTGGACAAAGGTCTGCCGTGCGGGGTGTTCTCGCTGGAGATGAGCAAACAGCAGCTGGCGCAGCGCATGCTCTGCTCGCGCGGGAAGATAGATTCGCACAAGCTGCGCCGCGGGCTGCTCCAGGCGCACGAGTATCAGCATCTGATCAGCGTTGTGGGCCAGCTGGCCAAGGCGCCCATATTCGTGGACGATTCGCCGGGCCTGACGCCCCTCGACCTGCGCGCCAAGGCGCGGCGGCTGAAGCGCGAGCACGACGTCAAGTGCATAATGATCGACTATCTGCAACTGATGGACTGTCCGGGACCGGAGAACCGCCAGCAGCAGATAAGCGAGATTTCCCGGGCCATAAAGGCCGTGGCGCGCGAACTGAACATACCCGTGCTGGCCGTATCGCAACTCAACCGCGCCACCGAAACCCGCGAAGGGCATCGTCCGCGGATGAGCGATCTGCGCGAATCGGGATCCATCGAACAGGACGCCGACGTTGTGCTGCTGCTCCACCGCGAGGACTATTACCGCATGTCCGAAAAGGACTTCGTCCCCGACAATGTGGCCGAAGTGATCATAGCCAAGCAGCGCAACGGACCTACGGGCACGGTGAAACTGTTCTTCGACAGCAGGTCAACGCGCTTCGAGAACCTCGCCGCCCAGGCGGACGTCATCTGAAGCGAATCCGGCGTCCGTCAGGGTTGCCCGTCGATCAGGACGATCGCCCACAGTCGCAGTTCGGGCAGCGTCAGCTCCAAGCCCGCGTCCGTCGCCGTCAGCGGCACCTTCACCGGTCCGGCGTCGAAACTGTGAACGATGGCCGTGCCGGTTCTGAACGTCGATAAACCGGCGGGCAGGCGAACGCACACGTTGCGTGCCGGCGCTATGCGGTCGCCATCGCCGTCGTAGTCGAGATTCAGCACGTGCACGACCAGCGCCCCGTCGCTGCGCTGCCGGGGCATCACCCACACACGCTCGCCGGCGGCAAGCGGCTGGGGGCGAGTCTGATCCAGGGCGGCGGCAAAGGCGCGCCGGTCGGCCAGGCGGTCGAGCTTGCGCGGCAGATTGTCGGGAACGGCCAGCGGGCCGACGGTACGCGTGTCGCGGAACAGGGCGCCTGAGGCGCGAACGAAACGGTACAGCGGCGCATAGGCTTCGACCGGCCCGTCGTACCAGTGGGTCCCCTTCTCGCGGGTGAAGCACCACATGCGATGGGGAACCATCAGCCGCTGCCCGCAGGCGTAACTCAGGGCTATCCACAGGCGCACCAGATTCTCGCAGCGATGTTCCTTGACATGCGCCCAGTCCCAGCCCGACGCGGTCGCCGCCATGGGCCTGCCCAGCGCCTCGGCCATGCGGTAGGCGCGCACGACGTTCATGAGGTTCTTCGTGCCCGAGCGCGCGCCGTGGTCCACCTCGCCCACCAGATGCGTCAGATACTTCGTCACCACGATGTGATTGAGGTTCGGCAGGCACGTGTTGGCGCTGAGAGTTACGGGATGCCCGGCCACCTCGGCGGCCAGCTGGCCGAGGCTGCGGACGTTCTCGGCCGCCAGCGCCAGCTGGCAATCGACAAACTCGTTGTGCAGCGGAATCCGCGCGACGGCTTTGAGATACTCTTCGCGCGTGCCGGCATGGCGCCTGACCAGCTGGCGGTAGTCGAAGTTCTCGAACGAACTGACGCCCGCGGCCGCCAGGAGCTCGGGCGTGCTGTTGGCGATGAGCCACCTGCGGAACTCGGCCATGCAGTGGTCGCAGAAACACCCGCCGGCGAAGGCCGTCGGCGCCGCGCTGCCGAGGTGGTCGTCAACGTGCAGCCCGTCGGCCCCGCCGGACATGACCTGCCGCACTCTCTCGCGCATGTGCTGCCGGAACACGGGATGATTGGTGCACCCCCACCAGCTGGGCGTTCCCTCATGCGTGTGGTCGAAGAGCCACGGCACGATGATGGGCGCGCCCGCGATGTCGCGGACGACCGCGTCGCGCAGTTCGGCGCTTTCATGAAGCGCCTTGGCGCCGGCGGTCAGACACCACATCGAGCCGGTGGAATGCACGCCAATCTCGCGCATTTCCCGTACCCGCTGCGCGGTGTGCGCCCCGCCCCAGGCGACGAAAGTCGCGCCGTAGGCCTTGAGCGCCGCCACATCGGGGGCGTACATGAAAACCACGTCGTCGCCGCGCAGGCTGCGCAATTCAGCCCCGCCGGCCGCACAGGCCGCGAACATCGCCCACACGGCCGCCGCAACAAGCCAGTAATGCTGCGCCATGTCTCGCTCCTGTTGTGGCGTCCGCAACCGCGTCATTGCCTGCGCGCAATTGCCGCGCCGCTTACCGCCACGCGTATGGCATAAAGAGACGTGCGCGCGGTTATGAACAGCGTGCGCCCGTCTTTGCCGCCGAAACACAGGTTCGCCGGACTCTCGGGCACGGGAATCTTTCCCACCAGCGCCCCGTCGGGCGCGTAGATATGCACGCCGTCGCCGGCACTGGACCACACGCGCCCCTCGGCGTCGCACCGTATGCCGTCGGGCACGCCTTTATCGATGGTGCAGAATACCTTGCCGCCCGAAAGCGTGCCGTCGGGCGCCACATCGAAGACCCGGATGTGCCGGGGCTTGCCGGAATCGGCTATGTACAGCTTCTTGCCGTCGGGCGAGAAACACAGCCCGTTGGGCATGTCGAAATCGCGCGCGACCACGGCAAGGGTCTTTGCAGCGGGGTCCAGACGGAAAACGAAATTGCCGCCGACCTCGGCCGGCCGGCCTGCCAGACCGTATGGCGGGTCGGTAAACCATATCGTTCCGTCGGACCACACCGCACAATCGTTGGGGCTGTTGAGCCGTTTGCCCTCGTAGCGGTCGGCCAGTGTAACCACCGCGCCGTCCTTTTCGGTGCGCGTGACGGTGCGCGAGCCGTGTTCGCAGGTTATCAGCCGCCCTTCCAGGTCGAGGGTGTTGCCGTTGGCGTTGCGGCTGTCGGCGCGATAGACGGTAACCCCGTCTTTCTTTGTCCACCTGAGAAGCCGGTTGGCGGGAATGTCGCTGAAGATCAGAAACCCGCCGTCAGCGCCGGACCAGACCGGGCCTTCGAGAAACTTGAAGCCGCCGGCGAGTTTTTCCAGCCTGGCATCTTCGGGCACCAGTCTGCGGAACTGGTCGGCGTTCGGCGATGGGGCATCGGCGGCGTGGGCGCTCATGGCTGCTCCGAGTGTCAGAAGTATCGCGACGAATCCGGCGTACATATCTGCTCCCGTAAAGACTGCTACCACAAGTGCCTACCGTTTTTGCCCGCGCCGCGAAGGCCGCGCTTTGGGCGAGGAGCGGACCGACGGTGCGGCTTCGGCGGGCTCTTCCAGATACGCCGCCAGAAGGTCGATGGCCGCCTGAAGGTCGGTTTCGTGGACGCATTCGGTGACGGTGTGGATATAGCGCGTGGGAATGGAGAGGGTCATGGTGCGATGGCCGGCGCGCGTCCGCTGCATGGGGCCGGCATCGGTTCCGCCGCGCGGCATCACGCTGAGCTGGAAAGGAATCTTTCTGCGCCCGGCCAGCGCCGCGAACTCATCGATGAGCGCGCGGTCGCTTATGGTCATCGAATCCATCACGGTCAGAGCCACGCCGCCGCCCTGGCGCGTTACGCGCTCGTCCTCGGGCACGCCGGGCACATCGACGCACAGCGTGGTATCGACGGCGATGGCCACGTCGGGCTCGATTGCGAACGTCGCCGGACCCGCGCCGCGGCAGCCGACTTCCTCCTGCACGGTGGCCACGAATACGACATCCCATCGCGGGCGCGCGGCCTTGCGCATGGCCTCGATGGCGACGAACGCGGCCAGACGGTTGTCCAGACATTTTCCGCTGAAACACCGGCCGATCCGGCCGAACTCCTGCACGAGCGTGACGGGATCGCCAACGCGCACTTTCTTGCTGACTTCCTCCGGCGGCAGCCCCAGATCCACGAAGAACTCGCCGATCTCGGGCACTTTCTTCTTGTCTTCCTCCTTGGCGATGTGAATGGGTCGGCCGCTCGGATTGAGCAGCCCGGGCAGGTCTTCGCCGCTGCTGGCCTGCACGAGCACGCGGCGCGCAAGCAGATTGCGCGTGTCGAATCCGCCGGCGTTCTGGACGCGCAGGAACCCTTTGTCGTCTATGTGGCGCACGTAGAAGCCGATTTCGTCCATGTGGCAGGCGAGCATGAGCCGCCGCCCGCCGGCTCCTTTTTTCGTGGCGATGAGATTCCCCAGCGTATCGACGCGCACCTCGTCAACCAGAGGCCGGACGGCCTCTTCGATAATGGCGCGCACGCGTTCCTCGCGCCCGGGCACGCCGGGCGCCTCCGACAGTGCTTTGAGAAGCGGTATGTCCATGCCCCCAAGGATACCCGCGCTGCCCCGCAATCAGAAGCGCTCCGGTGCGGACCCGCACTGGTGCGCCGCCGCGCCATTCAGCGTCCGGCCGCGGGAGCCGCGGCCAGCGGACTGCCCGTGGCGGTGGCGGCGAGCATGCGTTCCAGCGCCACCAGCGCCCACCTGCGCGTCTCGGCATCCACGGTGATGCGGTTGACCACCACGCCTTCGGCGAGGTTCTCTATGGCCCAGCACAGATGCGGCAGATCGATCCGGAACATGGTCGTGCACAGACACTGACATTCGCTCAAGACGATTATCCGCTGCTCGGGATGCCTGCGCGCAAGCCTGTTGACGAGATTCACCTCGGTGCCGACGGCCCACTGCGCGCCGGGCCCGGCGGCCTCGACCTGTTTGACGATATACGACGTGCTGCCGGCATCGTCGGCCTTCTGAACCACTTCCCAGCGGCACTCCGGATGCACGATGACGCGCATGCCCGGGAACTTCCGACGCACCTGATCCACATGTTCCGGACGAAACAGGGCGTGCACCGAACAGTGGCCTTTCCACAGCACGAAATCGGCCTGGCGCAGGGCGTCGGGGGTGTTGCCGCCGAGCGGCAGGCGCGGATCCCACACGACCATGCGTTCCAGAGGAAAGCCCATGGCATAGGCGGTGTTGCGTCCGAGGTGCTGGTCGGGAAGGAACAGCACCTTCGTTCGGGTGCGCAGGCGCGACGCGCACGGCTCGACCCGCCCGGTCTCCAGGGGATAGCCCGCGTCGCCGTCGTCGGCCCGACTGAACCGCGCACCGCCGTTTTCCAGCGCCCATTGCAGCACGCCGCGGCAGTTGCTGCTGGTGCATACGGCGCCGCCGTGCCGCCCCACGAACGCCTTTATCGCCGCCGAACTGTTGACGTACGTTATGGGCACGATGCGCTGTCCGGCGCAGACCTCCTCCAGCGTCTTCCAGCATTCCTCGGTCTGTTCGAGGCTGGCCATGTCGGCCATGGAACAGCCGGCTCCCAGGTCCGGCAGTATCACCTGCACATGCGGCGACGTGAGCATGTCGGCGGTCTCGGCCATGAAGTGAACGCCGCAGAATATCACGTATTCGATATCCTTCTGCGCCGCGGCCCGCCGCGACAGTTCCAGACTGTCGCCGGTGCAGTCGGCAAAAGCGATTACGGGGTCCTGCTGGTAATGGTGCCCGAGAATGAGCAGGCGCGAGCCGAGTTTGCGCCGCGCGGCCGCTATGCGCTGGCGCAGTTCGTCATCCGCAAGCTGCGGATACGGCGGCGGAAGTGGTTGTTGCCATCGCACTGACATTGCGCCTGGATTATAGCCCTTCCGCCGC
>Ga0315298_1001192_pt1 | contig 48933 bp, 56 predicted proteins | sample WHS_1_MG_FD_203077 | JGI IMG/M metagenome (GOLD analysis project Ga0315298, IMG submission 203077) | Extremophilic microbial mat communities from Washburn Hot Springs, YNP, Wyoming, USA - WHS_1_MG | ecosystem: Environmental > Aquatic > Thermal springs > Hot (42-90C) | place: USA: Wyoming...
ACAGAGCAGATTCAGTGAGTTCAGACGGGTAAATCGCAAAATATCGCGTAAATAGCGAAAAATTCTCACCTTCGGTTGAGACGCTCCCGGCTGAAACCATTGTGTCCAGCTATTTTGCAAGAAGCTCCATTATATAATAATATTACATCAACTGTAATTGATCCTTGCCGTTTTCATAAACTGTTTGTATAGTCATGTCACTTCATAAATTGAGAAATTCCCATGCATACAAGAAAGAAAATTGATGCGAGACAGCCAAGCCTGGGCCTAGGTTTGCAGGAAAAAAACCCAAAAGAGGCATTCCGAAACATTCGTAACTACCTGGCGGGGCAGTTTGTCGGCGCAACCCGAGATGATTCACTTCTTGATGAAGTGTTGAAATGTTTATTTTGCAAACTGATCATCGAGCGCGGGGAGTTGCCGCCCGTAGATCTCGCCGCGCAACCATTTGAGCTTTCAAAGCAAATCCGATCCGTATTTGCAACAGTTCGCGCCGATTTTCCGGAAATTTATTCTGAGGAGTCGGAGATACTACTCGATCCAGCATCCCTGCAATTTGTAATGCAGGAGCTCGATTTTTCCATCATGGATTCAGAGAGCGATCCTATTGGCGATGCTTTCGAAGTTTTTGTTGGTAGTGAGTCGCGAGGTAACTCAGGTCAATTTTTTACGCCCAGGTCAGTAACCAACCTGCTAGTCGCAGCCGTTGATCCACAGCCACACGAGACAGTGCTTGATCCTGCATGTGGTGCAGGAGGGTTTTTGGCCTCGGTTTGTGCGCATCGCCAGCGGCGTGGCGTACCGATTGAGAATTTGGCAAATGGCCTGTACGGCATTGATAAAGACGCATATCTTGCGCAGTTAGCAAAGGTTCATATTTCTTTACTGACTGGTGGGCACCCAACTGTAATGAATGGCGATAGCGTCGCGCTTCAAAATGGGTCTAAAAGCCTGCGTGAATATCTTCCTTCCCAAGGGCTCGATGTAATTCTCACGAATCCTCCTTTTGGAGTAAAGATAGTAGCCGCCAATCCGGAAGTTATATCGACTTTTGATCTTGCTAGAAAATGGGTGAAGAACAAGAAAACAGGCGTTATGGAGCCTGGCGACAGAATTTCATCTAGTGTGCCTCCTCAGGTTCTCTTCGTTGAGCGCTGCTTATCCTTGCTGAGGCCCGGCGGGCGCCTCGGAATGGTGCTGCCGGAAAGTATTCTCTCAAACAAGTCCTATCGACACGTTGTTGAGTATCTCCTACGTCACACAGAAATTCACGCGGTCATGGGCATGCCAGAGGCATTGTTTAAGACTTCCGGGAAAGGTGGCACACACACAAAAACTTGCCTCCTCGTTGCGACAAAGAAAGCAGAAAATGAAAAGGCTACGCAGCCAATTTTCATGGCGGAGGCTAAATGGTGCGGCCAGGACTCGCGTGCACGAATAATTCCCAACAATGACTTGCCGGAAATACTTGACCGATTTGGGCGCTACCGAAAATCCAGAAAACTCAAGGACGCGAGCCCCCTAGGCTTTTTGATCGATGCAGCTCAGGTCACAGGTGGCGTTCTGTGTCCAAGGTACTATGACCCTCAAGCAGAGCGCGAATTGGCGGGGCTAGAAGATACTCATCACTTGCTTCGATTTCAGGATCTAGTCTCGGCAGGCATTCTCACGCTTACCACCGGCGACGAAGTCGGAAAATTGGCGTATGGAACCGGGACGATTCCGTTTATTCGCACCTCCGACATAAGCAACTGGGAAATAAAAGCCGACCCAAAACACGGGGTCTCAAAGGACATCTACGAGTCCCTCGCCAAGAAGCAAGACGTTCAGGCTGGGGACGTCCTGATGGTCAAGGATGGAACGTACTTGATCGGAACTTGCGCCATCGTGACCGAGGCTGACAAAAAGATACTGTACCAAAGCCATCTCTACAAGATCAGGGTAGGACAGAATCCATACGGACTAAACCCATACCTATTACTCGCAATCTTGACCTCTACTGCAGTTCAGAAGCAAATTCGTTCGAAGCAGTTTACTCAAGATATTATCGATAGCCTCGGCGAGAGGATTAACGAGCTCATACTGCCAGTCCCACGCAACCAACGCACACGGGATGACATAACGGAGCAGGTAAGACAGTCCGTTATAAAGCGGGGTGAGGCAAAGGAATTGGCAAAGCGTGCTCGTGAAGCCGTTTGCTGTTGAATTCCAAAAAAATAAGGAGAGACGAGAAGGCTCCTTTCCCGGTTCACTTCATGTAGTTGGGAACAGTTCCTTCTTTCTCTCGAAGATGCCATCCAAAAGTTGGTTCGTTTCCTCAATGGTCAGATCACCTTGTATTCGGTTTCCGTCCGCAGACTGCCAACACACATTGTCGCCACGATGACGGCCTGCACGCTTAAGTGGATGTTTATGACCTACCTGATATTCGGCCTTTCCATGGACAGGGTCACCAGCAAGCTTGTCGAAGGCAAGGACTTCATGAGTCACTGGACAGCGGGTAGCCGACAATCCTGGAACAATCAATCCAGCCGCTTCGAATGCTGTCCTTGTCACCACTGGAAAGTTCTCGAAGCAAACAAGATCTTCGTAAAGCTTTCTCTCCACTGACCAACATTCGGTCAATGTGGCGTGCTGGAAGTCATCTGCCAAGACTTCCCAACGCTTTGCGCGATTAGTCTTATCCTTTCCAGTAAGTGCACGATCTGTCTTGTAGGTCTTTGTCTGAATTTTATCCAGTAACTTTTTGCCAAGTACCGATTTGATCATCGGCCTCGCTTTCAGGAGCCAATCCACATCACCGTTCAATACCCAGATCACATTTTCTGGAACGTGTACCGGGTTTAGAGCGGGATTCGCGTAGTCAAATACGGATTCATAAGGGACACTAGAAGATGAGTCCAACTGAACAATCCGATCCCCAACACTCTGGTCCGCTTGATATCGTGCCACCACGTCTGTGATGCATTTCCGGAATATTTCTAAGCAAGTTTCGAATGAAGATGCTCGCGGGTCATTGCCGGGCATAAATTTCCCACGGACAGGTTCGAACGACCCCGGTTGTGGCATTAATATGTCGCCAGGTATCCACCTGGTTTTCATTTTTGTGGACCCGACCTTGAGATTCGTTAGCTCAATTAGGAACGAAAACCGTATCAGATTTCCTACAACCAACTTCAAGACCTTCGTTGGTAAGGCCGCTCTCGCGGTCGCAAGCGCACGCTCCAATTGCGTGCCATTTTGTAAAAACTGCTTAGCGAGAATTACATCTCGAATCTTTGGTACGGAATAGCTTTTTGTGCCGCCGTCCGTTTTCTGCCCACCGAACGCATCGCTAACGGTTTCCGACTCCTCTTGTTCTAAAAGGGTCTTTAGTTCTTGTTCGAGCATACTAGCGGTCCAAGGAAATGTTCTAATTTTATAATTTTATCGAACATATTCCCTCCTGAATAGGGCGCGCCCTCCATGTCTGCAGCCTCACCGCGCCGAGACTAAAGCCGAACTTCACATGGCCGGACCGAGACCCTATGGCGAGCATTGGGCAATCACTCAACGATTATTTCAGGGTGGCAAATGCTTCCGTCTGTTCCCGATACCAGCGTTGAAACTCCACCACCATCAGCGTCGTCTGCGCCGCATCCTCGGCTATTTTTTCGCAGACGGCGGGGTTGGCTTGCTGCCCGGCAGCAAGTACAGGGTTGGCGGGGGCTGCATCAGTTCCGGCGGTAGCGGTGGGAACTTCGGGCACTGCGCCGGGACCACTTGGGGCGTGGTGGCGCATGCGCCGAGGAACGCGGGCAAGCAGATCATGGCGATCAGCGATAATTTTGGCTTTTCCGGTTTCAAATTCATTCGAAATCTCCTGATTGATGGTGGTCTGATGGGTAGTGACCGCTGCGACCTTTGCGGCTTGCTTGGCTACGGTCAGGGCTTGCGCTGCCTTCTCGGCATCCCATTGGGCCGTGACGCGCTGTTCTCCATACCGGTAGCCGCTCACGAACACCGCCAGCGCGAGGGCAGCTACACCGATCCATCGCCATGGAAGTGCGGCAAGGATTTTGAGGATCGGAAACATCACGCGCCTCCTCCCGGCTCGGTCTTGGCCTTGAAACCCAGTGCGGCGCCACCGGCCGCGAGCGTGGCGCCCAGCCCGATGCCGAACGCCTGCATGTCGAATGGGTGGTCCTGGCCGACTACGGAATAGATCGCCAAGCCAAGAAATACGACCACGCCTTGCGCCCAGAGCACGCGACCGACGTCGAAACTCTCTCCGTCCGCCGTGGTGAAACAATCTTTCAGCAGTTTCATCATGCCGCCACCTCCATGGCTTGTTTGGCCGCCACATACAGAGCCTCGCGGCTCGCAAGGCCGTTGTGGCCGCCGTTGATAATCTCCGTGATCTTCACGAACTCGCCCGCATCGGCCAGTTCATTCAGGCCATGGGCCTGCCAAAACCAAGCCGCCGACAGCGCCGCATAGGGCTTTTGCTCGAGCAATGCGGGATTCACGTCCAGCGCCAGGCCGAGCGCGTTGCCGCAGCGCAGGTAGTTGTCGTAGCCGGTGATCTGGATCAGTCCACGGCCCTTGTAAAACCGGCCAGGGTTGCCGCCGGATTTCTTGATCGCATCCGGCTTGGTGTTGCCCAAGTCTGCACGTCTGCCATACCGCGCCTGCGCGGCGGTCGGCCCCCAAATTTCGGCGGTGTAGAGCAGGTGATCAGACTCGTGGCCGATCTGGGCGAGAAAAGCGGCCTGGCGCTGCGGCGTGTCGATTCCATGGGCAGCCATCGAGTCCTCGATGGGCTTGAGCCAGGACTGAGCCCGGGAGATTGATGCGCCGGTGGCGGCGGAAAGTTGTTGTGGGGTCATGGTCATACCTCGTGGTGGATGATTTCGATGTCGGAAAACCGGTACCCCTCGCGCCCATAGCGCTGGGCAATCCAGAGCGGGAACGGCAAATCGTGCTTGCCTTCGTCATGGCCGGTGTGGTGTTCGCGGCACAGCAGTTCGCCGTTGACGGTCATGTCGTCGACGAAGGTGTAGGGATCAGCCGGATCGAAATGGTCCCAGTCGAAATCTCTGGCCGCATCGCCCCACATGCCAGCGCGGCAATCGGTGGCAAAGCGCGCCCAGTCGATCATGTTGGCGAGGCTACGTTCGATCGGGTGGTGATGGGCTTCCAGGGGATGGCCGGATTCCTCGGCGGTCAGGCCACATACCCAGCAGCGGCCGCCCTCGCGCTGGATCAGCTGCTCGCGGGTGCGATGAAACAGCGGCGTCGCGGTCCTTGGTTCGTGTCCCGGAATGTTGACGTCCACCACCAGGGTTTCCTTCTCTGCATGGATGTCGTCGACGCTCATTTTTGATTCCCCCCATGGAACGCGGTCCAGATGATGGCAAGCGCCGAGCCGATGGCAGCCATCCATTTCACGACCGCAAGGAATCCCTTCGCGGCGCGCCAGGCGTCCACCAGGTCGGTGACGCTTGCTTTCAATTCCTGGGTTGCCCCTTTCAGTTCCGCGACCTCGCGCTTGAGCTCGGCCAGCTCGCTTTCGTTCGGGTTGTCTTGCATTGCGTCCTCCTTGTGACTTTTGGGCATAAAAAAACCGCCCGGGGGCGGTTGATGGATGGGTGCTGCGGTAAACGCGTCAGTAATTCGCGCGAATCACATAGCCTTCCAGCGTGATCACTTCATTTGCGGCGGCCGCCTGCGCCTCGAGGAACAGGATCTGGTTCTGCGAGAAATCGACTGCAATCCCCCCGGAAATGTAGGTGTTGTTGAGTGAGTACATCTGGCTATTGAGCGCCCCCCGGTTGATCAGCCACCAGTGGTAGGGCTGCGAACCGGCGGAGAAGTTATTTGAATCGATGTAGGTCGAGCCGATGATCCATTTGGTCAGCTTGTTGTTGGAGGACGAGGTGCCATCGAAGAAAGTGTGGCATTCCAGCGACCCGTTGGCCGATATGGTCCCCGCAGGGATTGCGATGCTGGCGAAGGTGACGTAGGCATTGATCGACGTCACGGTTGGTGTGCCGAGCCCGGCAGCATAGGCAAGCTGGATGGTGAAGGCCGTGGTGCTGTCGACTGACAGCACCTTGTAGAATCCTGATACCCCGGTGCCGCCTGCCCAGGCGACATAGATGCTCGCACCGACGGCCGGCGTTGCCGTCAGCCCATGCACCCCGGTGCTGGACAGTTGTACGTTACCGGCATTGTTCGCGTAGGTGGCGCTAGTAAAGGTCGAGGCCACCGCAACGAACGAGAGCGGGACAGCGCTTTGCGCGAGGATTTTCGTGGCATTGCCGCTGTTAGGCTGCAGGTTGCCGGTGATGCGCTCGTCCGTGATCATGGTATTGGTGATCGCGGTGGAGGATGTCTGCAGCAGCACCTGGGCGAGCGGGTAGTATCCGGCAGGTATCGCGGGCGGTGATGGGGAGGCAGCCTCCGTTCCCGTCACCGTGAGTATTGCCCCGCTTGCCGGATTGATCACGATCCGGTCGATGCGCGGGTTCGATACCGGGGCGGTGAAAGTGCCGGTCGTCTGCGCGGCAACCGGGGTAAGCGCGCCGCCGCCGAACACGGCTCCTGCATCGATGGCCACGGTCATGTTGGCGGTCGCCTGTGCGTGCGGCGCAAAGGGTCCTGCCAGGCGGTACATCACCGAAATGTCGGCATCGATCGACGCCTTGTAGGTCGTCGCATCCTGCGTCGTGAAATTGGTCTGGTTGAATGTGGCAACCGTCATGTCATCTCCTGCTCGTTACATGTCAAAGGTGGGCGTGAACATCGACAGGCAGGGCGTTCCCTGCGCCGTGTTGATCACAACCTTGGTCTTGATGAAGCGGGCCGTGAGAGTCCCGTTGCCCCACTGGCTGTAGCCGGAATAGGTCACCCCGTCGGCGCTGCTGTCGACCCAGAACTGCGGGTTGTTGGATCCACCCGGGATCGGCAGCGTGCCGGCAAAGGCGGCCCAGGCCCTCACGGTTTTCGAGGCACCGAGGTCGACGATCTGGGCGGATTCGAAGGCGCACGAGGGATAGGGGTTCGGTACCAGCTTGTTGAAGGTGTCCCACAGGTCGGCGTTGGCCAGATTCTGGCTTTGCGGCACGAGTTTGCCGGTCCAATGCTCGACCATGTGGGTGAGCGTCCCCGGCCACTGCGGCGCCTCGGTGAGAGTTGCCTGCACCGTCAGGGTGTCGGCCACCGTAAAATTCTGCACGATGGGCTGCGAATAGGTGCCGCTCGCATCCCTTGCCGCCAGCAGGAAGGTCCAGGTACCCGGCACCATGCCGGTGGTGGTGAAGGAGGTGTAGGCAATCCCTGTCGCCAGCACCACGCCGTCGTTCCAATTCGCGCTGTTGCCCTGCGGCGCATAGCGGAGCTCGTAGCTGACGCCCGTTGTTGGGGACGCCACCCAGCTGAATTGCATGGCGGTACCCGATTGCGACACCGACAGACCGGAAGGGGCGGCGGGCGGCGCCAGTTGCCCGGCAATCGTGAAGGGTACCGATGGAATGTCGGCGATGTTCTGTACCCCGGCACCCACCTGGTTGAAGGCCACGAACTTGAAATACACCGTGGACCCGGCCAGCTGCGGATTGTAGGGATAGCGGAACAGCCCCGCGTCGCAACGGATGAAACGCGCGCCCGTGCTCGAGCCCTGGGCGCTGTTGTACAGCCCTCGGTGCAGATAGCTCAGGTTGTATCTGGACGTGGCCGTGAGCGATGCATCGCGCCAGGCGAGAAACTCGCTCCCTACCAGCGACAAAGTGCCGTAGGTGTCGACGGTGGTCTGGTTGACGCTGCTCAACACGCCTGCGCTCATGGTGAGATCGACCGCCAGGGTGTCGCTGGTATCGGGGTCGGTGCTGGATGCCGCGAGGTTCGCCGTGGTCACCCCGGCAACGGAATTGCCCCGGATGCTGCCGATGCTGAAGAAGGTCGCATCGTCGTAACTCATCCAGATTTGGGAGCCGCCATAGTTCGCATCGAGGTTGGTGACCGCCATCCAGATCTCATAGCCGCTGGGCGCCAGGGCCGAGGGAGCCAGAAACAGCTCGGCGCTGGACAGAATCGCCGGCACCACGCCCCAGTTCGGGTTGTACCCGGTCGCAGGCGGCGGCGTGCCAGCAGCCGGGTTATAGAACGCCTCGGCGTATTGTTCGGCCGTGATCTCCAGCAGTCCGTCCTCTCCTTCCTGGATCTCGGTGATGCGCACCGGTGTCTTGTTCATCCCGAGCATGGGGTCGGTCAGCGTCACCACGTCCATCGGTTCCAGCAGGCAGTATTTCTGGGAGAGCTTGAACTGGAAGGTGTTGAGGATGTAGAGCTCGCGCTGCAGGATCGCCTGGGCCACGAGCTGCGCGACATTCCCTAGGCAGACCGAATGCAGGGTCACCGTGGGTTTCGAGCGCATGCCGTAGATTTCCAGCGCCGACTGGTCGCGCGCGGTGGCCGGTGCTGCGGTGTAGTCGTTGCTCCGGTCGAGGTATTCCACAGTCACGTCGTTGTAGGCGTCGGCCCGGCGCTTGCGCGTGACGACGATCGGGTCCTCGGCGCTCTTGATGATGAAGTCGTCATCAGTCAGGTCGTAGACGGCGGTGGCGACCTGATCGTAGGGGATGATCTTGATCTGCTTTTCCGACCAGACGATGCCGGCATTGGCAATCCGCGCCCATTCGGCGAGCCAGTCGTGCGCGGGGCGCTGGGTTGCCACCGCCGGACTGATCAGGATGCCATTGGCGCTGCAGTAGTTCGCGAGCGCCGTGTAGTCGCCCAGATTCGCCCCTGGAAACAGCACCCCGTAATGCGGGTTGGTCAGAAAATCGGTGATCACGTCCTTCGGATTCACGTCCACCACGCCGGCGCTGGTGAAGATACCTTGGACTTCGAACAGGTGGTTACCGAGCGACCCCGTGCCCAGGTCATAGTTGGCGAAGGCGGCATAGGCCGAGCCCTGATAGCCGATGGCCTGTGTCGGGTGGTTGGTGGTGAGGTAGCCCCAGGGCGATTGCGGGTAGGTGCCGGTGAAGATCGTAAATCCCACCGCCGCCGGATTGGCGTAGGTGACCTGGTTGCGCCAGATGCGAGTCACACCTTGGACCGGCCCCTCCGCGAGTTCGAAGCAAACCGTCGCGGTGTAGGTGTAGTTGGTGTTCGAGATTGTGGTGCCGCCACCCTTGCCGCCGGCATTGGTCGTGGTGGTATGTGGAACCACCGTCCAGTCGGTGTAATACATCAGGGTGGGCGAGACACGCGCGGTGCCGTAAACAATCGGCACCGGCTTGCTGTAGCCGGCCTGCTGGATCTGCAATCCCGCCAGCACCGGGGTCTGCCATCCGGAAGGCTGCGCGCCGCCGCCGAACAGTCCGCTCATGGCTTCCTCCACGGATCGAAAAACTTGACCGGCCGCACCTCGAGCCCGCCGCGCGAGGCATCCCCCATTACCACCCGTCTTTCCGGACGGTGGGCATGGATGATCACGGGCCAGTCGACGATGATGGCGGCGTGAGAATAGATGCGTCCGAATTTCCATAGGGCGATGTTGCCGGGCGCGGGCTCGGTGACTTCCGCCGCATACTGCCGGATGCCGTCGAGGTAGGTTTCCTCGTTGCGATGCAGCATGATGTCAGCGGGATACTCGGGGATCGCGATCGTTTGCGGATCGATGCCTACGGCGTCGAACACCCCGGAATGGGTGTAGACCTCATGAAGCAGCAGCAGGCAATCGACCCCGGCTCCCTTGACGCGCGCGCGGTGGTGATAAGGCGTGCCGAGCCAGGTGCGTGCCTCGGCGATCGCAGCATTTCTGGTTCCTTGATCCATCACATGCTCGCGGTGGGAGATGGCACGAACGGCCAGCCCCGGAAGTTCAGCAGGTTGTTGAAGGTGCCTGAGCAGGTCGCTTGTGCTTTGTTGCAGCCTGGGTAGGCGTTGAAGGTGTCGCCCGTAGCCGGTGCCGATTGCAGCGGGGCCATGAGCGTCAGCGTGGCCGTGCCGGACGTCAGCGCATGCGCCTTGATCGTGGCCGAGACGCCAGCATTGAGGCCGGAGGTGAACGTGATCGTGCCGAAGCTGAAATATCCGGCTGCCTGGGCGAGCGACGAGGTTTCGATCGCGCTCGAGGAGGATCCCGCCGCAACCGTCCCGGCGGCCGCAAAGGACGCCTTGGCGAGCGTGCATCCGGCATCGAACAGGTTGTGAATACAGCCAGGAGAAATCAGGTTCCTCGGCATGCTGATGTTCAGGAGTTCCAGTTTCGAGCTTACGGTGAGTTCCACTGCGGTCCGCGAAGGCTTGACCTCGGTCACGTCCCCGAAAAACACGTTCAGCGTGCCCGCCGACGTGTCGCCGAAGGTGTTCATGTAGCAGCGGTCCACGCTCACCGTTGCGCCATCGAATCCGCCATTAGCGGCGAACTGCGGAAAAGGCACGCCCTGGATCAATTCGCCTGCACCACCGAATATCTGGATGGTCAGGGTGTCGACCTGGACGCCGATGGACGTTTTGGCGCCTGAGCGCCGGATGCGCGGAGCGGTGCAGGCATAGTAATTGCCGCCGTAGTTCAGCCCGCCGTCGGCATTGGTGTAGTAGAGCGTGCCGCCATTCACGAGCGAGATCGTGAAGAGATCGGCGTACAGGTATTGGTTTGCGGCAAGCAGTGCAACGAGAGCGGGAGATGCTGCTTTCATGATCACACCTTGTTGAGTGGGCTGCCGACGAAGGACAGTTGCTTGAGTTCGTAGAGCTGGTACATGAACTGGTTGAAGTCCGCCCGGTCGGCAGAAAAGCGCACCCGGTAATAAAAATTCCCCGTCCAGGTCAGCACCGCGCCCGATGCAGGGGCTGTCGTGAAGGTGACAAGCCCCGTGGAACTGACCTGGCACTGATTGCCGATCCCGACCGTCTGCTGCACGCCGTTGAGGTAGATGCTGGGCGTGCCGTTGAGGTTTTGCACCGGCTCGATGAAGCCGCCGTAGGCGCGTATCAACTGGAATGCGGTCGTCACGCCGTCGCCCGTGCCGAATCCCTGGTTGGTCACGGCATTGTCGGAGGGGTCGCTGTAGAGGAATGCCGCGAAACTGCCCTGTTGCTGCAGGAAGAAGCCCATCAGCGTCTTGAGTTCGTTGGTTGCGTTGTCGCGCAGCAGGTCGTAGGCGAGCGAGAAGGTCCACAGCGGATACTGCATGAGCGCGGTGCGCACCTCAAACCCCGAGACGGCGCGATGCGACAGGGTGTTGAACTGCGGGGTCTTCTGCACGTTCCAGGACAATCCTGGCAGCGCCGGAAAGATTTGCATGGCTTTATCCTCGATGTTGCCGGTAAATTCGATCAGGAGCGCGTAGATCGCGTCCGTCCAGGACCAGTCATTGGCGTAGCGCGCGTATTCCACCGAGGCATAGAGCGTCGGTGCGATGGTTTCGGTCCACATCGCCCCCATGGCGTGGGTGTCTTTCACCATCGGATTCTCGATGGCCGCGCTGTTGTGGTACGGATCGACCCGGTATTCGTGGATCGGGATCCAGTCTGCGGTCTGCATCGAGGGGCGAGTGTCGCGCGAGGTGCGCTGGTAAAACGCCAGCAAGCCTTCCCAGGCAGCGAGGTCGTTTGCCGTGGGCGACAACGGAAAACTCACCGTGCCGCCGGCGCGCGCGCCGTTGATGAGCATCCCGTAGGCGTTCAGGATCTCCGCTGCTTCCCAGCCGGTATGCGACGTGGAAAACGCCCCCACCAGATCGTCCGAGAGATAGGCATTCCCGGTTGCCCCGCTGCCGTCGCCCATGACCTGGCATGCGATCGAGGTGATCCCGGCGCCCGGGTTCGTCACGTCATAGTGGGTGATCTTGCCGCCGGCGATATAGGCCGTTGCCGTGGGGGCCGTCGCGCCGCTGTTGACCGTAAACACCACGCTCGCCATGGTGTAGCCCGAGCCTTCGGCGGTCGGGTAAATTCCGGCAAGCGTGCCGGTCGCGGTCTGGCGGCAGGTCGCGAACATCGAGTCCAGCATGCGCCGGTACCATTTGAGGGCGAGGGCATCCCCATCCACCCAGTATTTGTAGATGCAGGCGGCGGCGACACATGCGAAGGAATAGACCGGCTGATAGGTGTAACCCACCGTGCCGTCCGGATAGAAGTCCGAAGGCGGCGCCCAGTCGTTGCCGGAGGCGACGATGTTCTGATCCAGCCATGCCATCCAGGAATCGAGAATGGTCTTTGCCGTGCCCGAGCGCGAATAGTAGTAGAACTGCGCGCACGAGAGCAGCGCCCGGTACATGTAGCCGTACCAGTCGTCGGTATCCGGGTAGTACCACTGGTTGTAGGTCGAGGGCTGCAGGCTCCCGGCGACATAGCCGGAGGTGTTCAGCGCCTCCCAGGATGGCCTGCCGTATCGCGGCACGAAGGGGCCTTTGAGTTTGGCCGGCCACCAGGCGGCATACTGGTTCTGCGCATCCAGCATGAAGTCGAGCATCATGCCGGAAACCTGGCGCCCGTTGTCCGGATTGGAAATCCCGCTCCAGTACCAGCCGGCGAGCCAGTTGTAGCCAACCGCCGAGGGTCCGCGCCAGGAGCCGTAGCCGATGTAACCCAGGCTGTCCGTCCATTTGTAGGTCCAGCGCGGGATGCCCTGGTAGCGCACCGGGTCGGACGCCGGGCCATCCTGCAGCGTGATCTGGAAATCGATCTCCTTGAAGGTGACCTGATAGGCTTGATTCAGGCTGTTCGACGGAAAGGAGATCTGCACGCCGTTGAGTAGCGCCGGGTTGGTGCCCGCCATCGTCGCGACTGCGTCATAGCGCATGTTGTCAAAGGCGATGGTGTTGGCGGTGCAAGCGGGATAGTTCTGCAGCACCGCGTACCAGGAGTTCTCGATGATGGAAAACGTGATCGGGCTTCCCACGGCGTCGAACTTGAATTCCTGCACGGGGTGCGAGAAGGTGCCTTGCGAGAACCCGACCTGATCAGCTCCCCAATAGAGCCCTGCCGCCGGAACATCGCCCCAGTAACAGGGCTGCACCGGGGCATAGATCTGGCACTGCGGCATCGGGATCGAGCCCACCCACGGAATGGCAAAGCTGTTCTTGCCGGCCACCCAGGAGAACCACACCACGTGGCTCACCCCATTTGCATCCACGGCAGTGAGCGTGCCGATGCCGGGTTGGGCTGCATAGAAATCGAAATTAAGATGCGATGTGCCGGCGCTCGACTGCGCGGCGGAGCCGAAATAGCAACCGGCGTAGCCGTACCCGTTGCCGGTGAAATCGTACTGGAACTGGGTGCGGATGCGCCGGTTGGGCGCATCGACCGCATGGATCAGGGCGGCCACATTGCTGCCGTAAGTTCCGATGTAGCTGTAGTCCTGGTGCAACGAATCGTAGACGACGTTGCCGACCTTCCAGAAGTCGGATTGCGCGAGCGACACGGTCACGGCGCCATGCGCATCGGTCGGGATCATCGTGATCCGGCGGAAATAATCCCCGTTCGTCGACTTCGCGGGATCGGTATTCAGGTTGACCAGGACCGAGCGTCCGGAGCCGTCACCGATCAGCGTGACGTCAAGCGAAGAGAACGCCGCGCCCGCCGGAATATTGATGGTCGGCCACAGGCCAAAGCCCGAGTAGTTCCAGGGTGGGCCGCCGCTATTAACCGTCGTCTCGATCTCGAGGCCAGCGGGCGAATTGACGACCGCAAAGGGCGTGGTGGGCGCCCAGTAGTCGTAGTAGCCGACCTCGCCATCGAGGGCCGAGAACGGGATGTCGAAGCGCACGTGGTTGCTGTCCCAGCGCCCGGCATCGAGCAGGGCATGGCCGATGCGGTCGGCGAGCTTTTTGTATTTCTCGTTTCCGGAACTGAGGTAGGCGTGATACAGCGACACCATCAGATAGTCGTCGCCATCGTTCGCCGTGCCCTGGTAGGGATCGACGTGCAGTTGCGGCCAGCCTTCCATGGACTGACCCTTGACGGAAAAGGTCCCGTCCCGGTAGGAATAGTACGCCTGCAGTTGTGTTCCCGGCGCGACCGAGGCCAGCACCGGCACCGTGGTCGAGAGCACGCCGCCTGAATAGAGGTTCACCGCCTGCTGTGTCACATCGGCGTAGTTGGCCGTGTCCGTCCCCGTGAAATCGGCCATGAACGCCTGGTAACGCGGGGTCGCCGATGGATTGAAAAGCCCGCGCACCCAGGTGACGTTGCCGCCAAACCAGGACTGCGGGATCACGACCTGGCGTCCCGTGGGACCGCCCGCCTGAACCGATAGCACTGCCGAGATGCCACCTGCGTTGAGCGCGGTATTGTTGCCGCATAGATTCGATTGCAGCGGCTCTCCCCCCAGGATGTCGGTGTAGGCATCCGAAAGGCCGTTCGACACCCGGGGCGTCGGATAGAGCTGCAGACGTGGTGCGGGTGCGACGCCCATGGATCAGGCCGGCAGGACGTTGACGAAATTGCGCCCCATCTGTTTGAGCAGCTGCTGCAGGTCGGCCACCGAAATCCGGTCTTGCGGCTGGCCGTGGATGTGGATCGCGCCGCCCCCGCCATTGCCGATCAGTCGGTCGAGGCCTGCCGCCTTGTCGGCAGGCAGGATGGTCTCACTCCGGTGCACGAAGTTCAGCCGGTCGGTCGGGATCTGCCAGTCGCCGCCGGCCGACGATGCGACGCTGCCGGCAACGCCTGCGACGGTCGCCATCGCGGCGGGCGCGGCGCCGGCGGCCACGGCAGGTCCCACATAGGGAATGCCGGACAGCGCCGCCCAGACGCCCGAGAACGCCTTGGCGGCATCGTTCATGATGGCTTTGACGACAGTCAAGGCGCTTGACGCCAGCCCCGCCGAATTCGCCGACTGCTCGGCCGCCGTGCGCGTTGCGGTCCCGGTCACGGTGGCGGCGGTCTTGGCCATTTCGTTCGCCGCCCATTGCGTCACCATCTTGACGCCGGCATTGATGAACTCGGCCACCACCGAACCCAGGATATTCTTCATCCCCTTCTGCCAGGTGGTAGTGCCCATGATCATGCCCTTGATGGTGGTGTCGAACGCTTGGGCGATGGGCTGAAAGGCCCTCTGCCAGGCCTGGGCCGAGGCGGCCGCCGCCTGGGTGTGCATCTTTTCCAGGTCGAGCGCGTGCTTCTGCTGGATCTGCGCAAGCTGGTCGAGTTGCTTCTGCAGCGCTACCGGATCGTAATTGGGGTCGCCCTGCATGAGCGCAATGCGTTTCTGCTGCGCCTCCGCCTCGATCCGGTATTTCTTCTCCTCATAAGCCTGCTGGATCTGCAGCAACTGGTCATGAGTGATCTGGCCGGATTGCAGTTGCGTCTGCGCCTTCTGCTCATCGAGCGCCACCTCGCCGAGCGCCTGGTTACGGGAAGCCTGAATGGATTCTTCAGCCAGCTTTTGCCGATCGGAGGCTTCCTTCTTCATCTGCTCCAGACGCAGGCTGGATACGCGGCGCTCAATCGCGAGCCGGTCATTGGCCGAGACCTTCTCGTTCTCGAGCACGTCCTGCCAGTACTGAATTTCCTGGGCTTTAGAATACTCCCTCAGATCATTGGTCTGCGCGTAGTAGACCTTGGCATCCTGAAGCCGCTGTTCGTACTCCGATATATGCGACTTGTTGCCGGTGCCGCTCGTCTTGTAGACCTTGAGCGAACCGGTGCCGGTTGCACCTTCCGATTCGGACTCCGAGGATTTCGAGGGCGCCGAGTTGAGCGTGGCAAGGAACTGGTTGGTCCTGGCCTGCAGATCGTCGACGTCTTGCTTCCACGCCTCGAAGATCGATTTGGCATCCAGTGGATGAGACACGACTGCCGCCACCATGGCGATGGTCTTCCCGAGCGCCTCCACCGTTGCGGCGAGCTTCGCGATGAACCCGGTGAGCCAGACTGCGGCGTCACCCATCTGGTGGAACATTTCCTTCAACACGCCGCCGTCGGAACTGCCTTTGAGGAAGGCGTTCACGATCTGGTTCAGGGACGGCATCAGTTCACCCATCAGGTTGCGGGTAGTGGCTTCAGCTGACGCCGAGAGTTCTTTCATCTGGTCGGCAAACTCGGCGGACTGTTTCACCGCCTCGTCGCTCATCACGATGCCGAGTTGATTGGCCTTTTGCTTGAGCGCATCCATCCCTTCCGATCCCCGGTCGAGCAGCGGAATCAGTTCCGCCCCGGAGCGCCCGAACAACTGCATGGCGATGGCTGTTTTATCGGCGCCGTCCTTCGTTTCATGGAATTTATCCGTAACCACCTTCAGGACATCCTCGATCTTCATGCCCTTGAGCTGCTGCGCCGACAGCCCTACCGACTGAAAGGCGGAGGCGGTCTGCAATGATCCCTGCTGCGCCTCCAGCATGGCGCGCGACAGATGTTCGAGCCCGACGGAGAACGACTGGAAATCGACGTCAGACATCCTGGCAGCGAACCCGAGTTCCTGGATCGACTGCACGCTCATCCCGGTCTTCTGGGTGGCGTGCTCGATCTGTTCGCCGAATTCGGCAGCGCTCTTGGCGGCTTCGACCAGGTGCTCGGCGAGCATCGCGATCCCCATCGCCTCGACCATCTCTTTCATGGACTTGAGCGATTCCTGGACGCCCTCCAAATGTTCCTTGACGTCGCGCTGGATGCTGCTCATCGAGCGAGTGACTTCGGATTTGGCGCGGCTGAAATCCTCAGTCAGCCGTGCTACATTGGCCGCGATCTCGATCTGCAGTTCGGCGACTTTGGTCATGTCATGCTCCCGCCAGCGGCCTTGAAGAGTTCGATGAATTCATCGAGGTCCGCTTGGTCATTGCCGGTGGTTTTCGGTGGAATTTGAGGCTTGATGCCGAGATAAGCCTGCACCATGTCGCGCAGCGGCGGATGGCGGCTCCAGTGCCGATCGAGCGCCAGAAAGCGCGGTAGGTCCAGGTGGTCGTCGATGTAGTCCCAGGTCCAGCCGGTGCGCTCGATGATGAGACAGTAGACGGCATCCCAATCTACCGGCTCCCGGCTGGCGCTTCCCCCGGCGGGTTGTCCTCCTTCCCGCCAGATGCCTGCATCACGGCCATGAAGGCGAGATTCAGGTTGCCCACGTCCAGGCACTCGTCCTCGAAGGTCTTCTGGTCGAGATCGGGATAGTTGCGCTTGAGGGCCGCAAACACGATGTCGGCCATGACCTCGACCGTGGGGGAGGTACGCCCCTCGAATACATCGGCGAAGCGGCGCATGCAGGAGAAGGGAACGGGAGGCGCCACGAACTCGCGGCCGCCTAGGGTGATGCGTTGTCCATCGATCATGTTTTACTCCTTAGCTTGCGACCGACAGCGTGCCGATGTTGTTGGCGGCATCCGCCATCACCTCGAAGTCCAGTTCGGGGATGGTGTAATCCTCGATCTTGGTCTGCAGCGAGAGCTTGCTGGAGGTGCACAGGTTGAGTTTCAGGGTGACGTTCTTGCCGGAGGCTGTGGTCGAGAACACCCCCATGAAGGTTGGGGTGGTGCCCATGCTTTGGTTGGAGAGCGCGACCTTGGTGCCGCCGGTCGCAGCCGTGTAGAGGTAGTCGATCAGCACCGCCGCGCCCGTGTCCGTCGAACTGAAGGTATACACCCCTGCCGCCACCGAATACTGCCCCTGGGCCGGGGATGAGGCGACACGGGTGAGCGGCACGCCCGTTGCGGCGTACACGACCCCGAGGTCGGTGTCAAAGGTGGTCGAATTCGCTACCGTCACCGTGAAGGGGGTGGAGGATACCGTACCGGCTTCGCCCACGGCCGAGAGCAGGAGACCCGTCGTTGCGGTCTGCGAGAAGAACAGGTCGTTGAGCATCGAACCGCTGATCTGGGCGAACTTGGCCTTGCCGGTGAATTTCGCCTGGCCGCGCCGGATGTCGAGGGCGACCTGGTTCTGGCCGTAGAGCTGTTTTGTGGTGAACTGCAGGTCGAACTGCACGTCCTGCATGGTGGCGAACTTGCGCGGGGTGGAATTCGCGGCCGAGGATATGCCGTAGAAATTGCCGGTTCCGAATGCGAGCATGCTTGACTCCTTTGAGCGTAAAAAAACCCGCTCGAGGCGGGTTGGGTTGCTAGATCAGACGATGTAAATCAGGTCAGGCGCTTCTTGAGATCATCGATTGCGCCGCGCAGGTGGTTGTAGGTCGCCGTCTCGCGCAGGTGCGGCAGGCTCGCCAGCAGGTCCTGAAACCAGGTTTCGATGTGGTGCTCAGCAAGGAGCATGTCCTGTTCGATGGCCGCCGTGACGCCCTTGCGGGGGGCGGGTTTGTCGGCGGTCTGCGCCGGGGTATTCGGGGATGCTTCGTCAGTCATGATGGTTACCTCAGGTAGTGGATGATGAAATCCATCGGCTTCGCATAAATGTTCACCAGATGGTCGTAGGAGTCCGGGCCTGCCGCGTCCTCGATGCAGGCAATCACCGTATAGCCGGCAATCGCGCCTGACTGGTTATGGCAGGCGAGCCGCACCGCTTCGCGCACGTTCACGGCGTCCTCGGCGATCGCGCCAAGGCTCGTTACTTGCACCCTGGCCGTGACGGTTTCGCGCTCGCCCAGCCGCGCGTCGTCCTGTTTTTCGTGGATCAGTTCATACACCACGGCCGGCAGCGGATCCGCTTCCGGCCGGGTGTCGAGATAAATCCGGGTGCCGACTAGGGCGGTAAGATCTGGAGATGCGCCAAGCAGTGCATAGACGATGGCCTCGGCTCTCATTTCTTGCTGGCCTTGTCGATCTCTTTGGGAATGCGGTCACGCATGTAGGCCGCCATGGTGTCGACTGCCTCGCTCGCCTTGCCGTCGATGGCGGGACGCATGAACGGTTGTTTCTTTGCCCCAGGATGGTCGACGGCTTCCCGCAGAAGTCCCGCGACGAACAGGCTTTTGCGGTTCTTCGGCTTGATCCAGTGGCGCGCGGTGCCGTATTCGACCATGGCGGCATAGAACACCTTGCCGCCCCCCGCTTTCACCGTGGCGCTGATGTGGCCGTGTTTGGCACGCATGGAAATGCGGATCGAATCCTGCAGGGCGCCTGTCTTGCCGACCGGACAAAGCCGCTTGGCCTCCGCTTCGACCACCTTGGCGGCCTGCCGCAGTCCGCCGCGCACCACGTTGGCTTCGATCTTGGCGGGTAATTCATCCAGCAGCGCCTGCAGTTCCGCCAGCCCCTCAACCTTGATGTCGTCGCTCATTCGTAACTCCCGTCATCGAGATACAGGCAGTACAACTCGATGAACTGTTTGCGCGTGACGCGCCTTATCCATTCGATTCTGGCCATGGTTCCGTTCGAGAACACCACGCGCATGTCGGGATGCACGTCGTTTCTCCAGCGGATCGTGATTTTGATGGTGGCGGAACTTCCCATCGCACGGGCGTTGAAGAGTTCCCGCCCCGACATATCGAGCGTCTCGGCATAGACCACGGCCAAGGTGCTCCAAGTCTCGTCATGGCCACCGAGCGAACCGCGCACGATGGTCTTTTTCTGGAGGGTGATGCGCTGATCGAGGCGCCCGGATGCGACGATCGCCATCAGAACATCACCTTGTAGGGGTCGAGCAGCCGGTCCACATAGGGCAGCGGCTCCACCTTGCCGCGATCGAGGATGGCCACGTCCGAGCGCTCTTCGTACAGTGTATTCATGCGAATCTTCATCCACGACTTGATGCCTTCCGGCACCACGCCGACAAGGCTTGTGCCGCTTCCGGCATCGGTCAGGGAAATTGCCGGGCCACCTGGGGATGCGGAGAGCGTATAGATGCCCGGGCTCACCACCGACTGGATAAAATAGTTGATGTTGGGCGCCAACGCCGCCGGCAGCAACCCACCCACGTTGGAGAGTTGCACCGACTCATTGACCGCATACGTTTTCCAGGTGCCTTGCACGGCCATGGTGTTGCCACTGAACGTCACCGGCGCGGCATACCCTGCGACGAACTGCACGTTGCATGCCCCGATCTGCGGCATGGGAATGGGCCAGATCTGGCCGAACACCGGCGTGATTCGGCAGGGTTCGGAACTATAATCGACGACATACTGGGCTGCCGGCATGACCTGCGGGTTGCCGCTCATGTCGAGATAGTTGATCGCCGTGACCTGCTGCACGCGGGATTTCTCGATCTCGATGGCGTGTTGAGGCAGCGTGAAGGTCTTTCCCCAAGGCACACCGGTAAGCATCGGCCCTGGAAAAGAGTCGATCACGTACTGCCAGGTCTGCTGAATGAAGGCGCGGCGCGTGATCGTCTCGGCGTATTGCCGAACCGAACTGATGAGCGCCGAGATCAGCGCATCGTCATCCGTGATGTCGACCCGCAGATGCAGTTTGGCCTCTGCCAGCGACAAGGGCTCCACCGCTGGCTCCTGAAGAATCTGTAAAGGCATGGAGATTGTCGGGCGGCCTGCGCCGCCCGATCACGTTAGACGATCTGGACCACGCCGGCCTGGTTGAAGCTGCTGGCCGGAACAAACCGCGCATCCCCACCCAGCATGACGCCGGCCGTTTCCGTGGCGGCAGTACCGACGACGATGGCCAGTTGTACGAAGCCGTAGCCATTGGCGACATCGAGTTCGGTTGAGCGCACGTCGATCAGTGCCTGTACGTTGTTGCCACCTGCGGCAAGCATCTGAGCGATGGCCTTGCCGGTGCCGATCGCCTTGGCACCCGTGCCGGCGGCGTCCTGCGCCTGCTGGACGTTGGCATCGACCGTGGCCGCTGCGCCGAACGCCCCCACCTGGATCAGCGCAAGGATGCGGTCGAACTCGGCCATGGACACCCAGCCGCTATAGGCGGTGCCGGCGGCCTGGCTGGATGGGTTGATGGTGGCGAGCACTGCAAGCGTTTCAGAGAGTTTCTGATTGGTGATCATGATTTGGTTTCCTTGGTATGTGATGGGGCGGGGCCATCAGGCCCCTATGGGCGAATCCGGATTACCGTGCGGCCAGTTGCACGAAGGGCGAGAGCTTGTTCGTGCCCTTGGCCGGCGCGATGGGCGCCGCGATCTTGGGCTGTCCGTCCATGCGGAAGATGGTGCGGAAGGCTGCGGCGTCGGCATCGAAATACAGATGCATGGACGTCGCGGTTTCCATGCCGCCCTCCTTGGTGATGGTCTGGTAGTAGGAGAGATCAACCAGGATCACGTCGCCCTGGGACGAGAAGGTGTTGGCGTGTTGCGACACGAACACAGGGCGGCCCAGCAGCGTGCCGTAGGGCGAGCCCTTGATTGAGGAGACGCCGCCACCCACGGGCAGATAGATCGGGTAGTTGCCGAGGCTCAGGGTGAAGAGCGCTGGCAGCACGTCGTTGTTCACGATCCACACCGCATTCTTGAAACTGCCGGGCGGCAGGCGCGCGATCATGTTGGCGAGGTTCAGCGCCGAGAGCGTGTTGGTGGCCTGTCCGGAATCCTTGGCCTGGGTTAGCACTGCCTGGCTTGCTAGCGCTCCCAGCGGAATCCCCTGGCCGCCGCCGAACAGGATGCTTTCGTTGATCTTCCACTGCATGCGGCTTGCCACCTTCTTCGGCATGTAGGAGGTCAGCGCATTGGTGTCGGACAGGAGTTCATCGGTAATGGGCACGAGCGCCATGAGTTTCTTAAGCTTCAGGGCCGATTCGCCGAACTTGGGCTTGGCGGCAGGAGCCGCAGCCGCCTCGGCCTGCCAGGACACGGTGATGCCGTCCGTCCCCCAGGGCGTCGTCTCGTCTTTCGGGAAGGCCATCGAGTTGCCGGTGACGGTCACGTTGTCGGTGAGCGGCAGGAGCGCCTCGTCATCCAGGGACAGCATGAAGATGTCCTTGGAGAACTCGGGCGGCACCAGGAAGCCGCCATCGGCGCCCGCGCCCTCGTTGCCGTAGGCGGTGGGGGCAGCGGCGCTCCGGAGCGGCAGCAGGCGCGGATCCGGTGCATTGCCGGGAAGGGCCGCTTTGAATACGGCGCTGGCGTAGTCGCCGAAGTTTCTGAAGCCGAGTTTCGGGTCCTTCGCGGCATTGTCCTCGACCACGATGTCGGATCCGTTGCCCGAGAGGATGACCACCGAACCGGCTGCGGCGCTTGCTGCTGAAATCTCCTGCTCGAGGTCGATCATCGCCTGTAGGCGCTCGATTTCGGCGGATTTGGCGTCCGATGCGCCCTTGAGACGGGAAAATTCGGCAGATTCAGCCTCTGAAAGGTCGCGGTTGTCGATGGCGGCCTTGTCGAGCAGGGTCGATGCGGCTTGCAGCAGGGCGGTTTTTTCCTGGGCTGCGGCGGATTTCTTGGATTGCAGTTCGCGGAGCTTTTTGCTCATGATGGAGTTCCTTAAATGTAAAAACCCGCCAAAGCGGGTCCATAAAGCGAAAAAAGCCGCAATGAGCGGCTGGATTGGGGTGATTACACGGCCTTCGGGCCGTTCGTTCGGATCTACGGACCCATTTCTGCTACAAAATCGACATCCTGCGCGTCAAAATGCGGGTGCTGGCACCCTTTTTTGGCAGGTTTGCGGCCAGTTTCTTCTGCATGGTTTGCACGAGTTGCGGAAAGGTCGCGATGCCGTCGATCATGTTGGCTTTTTTCGCATCCTGCGCGCCCAGCACGCGACCCTGACCCATGCCGTTCTTCACGGTGTCGGGATCAACGCCCCGGGCATTGGCTACTGCCGCGACGAAAGCGCTGTAATAGTCGTCCACGCGGCTTTGCATGAAGGCCTGCGCCTCCTCACTCAGCGCCTGGTAGGGGTTGCCCTCTGTTTTGTACTTGCCAGCGGAAATCAGCGTGGTCTTGATGCCGGCCTGATCGAGCGCGCCGGAGATGTCCATGTGCGCCTGCCACACGCCGATCGAGCCCACCTCTCCAGACGGGGTGCAGTAAAACTCGGTGGCCGAACAGCCGATCCAGTAGGCGGCGGAAGCCGCGAGGCTGTTGGCGAGCGCCACGATGGGTTTCTGTTCGCGCGCGGCCATCATCATGCCGGCGAGTTCCTGGACCCCATAGACCGAGCCGCCCGGAGAATCGATCGATACCAGGATCGCCGCCACACCGGGGTCAGCAACTACCGACATCAGGTCTGAGGAAAACTGATCGAGGCTCACGTCCGCGAACCAGTCCGCATGCTGCGAGATGACCCCGGAGAGCGACAGCACGGCAATGGCCCCGGACGAGTTGCCGGAAGGACTCCGGGCAAGGACGGGTTTTGCATCGATCCCGGAAAACGCAATCTTCCCCAGCATCGCCGGCATACACTCCGGCATCAGCGCCCAGGGGGTGGCGGCGATCTGCACCGCGTGCGCATCGACCGTGTGCCTTTCGGCTGCGATCAGGGGGGATTCTTCAGTATTCGGTTCGGTCATGGCGATGTCTCGGAATTGGAAAGTGTGATGAGGGACGCCGTGATGGCGTTCTCGTCCATTGAAACGGAGAACGCCGCGCACCAGGCCTCGGCTGCCGCAAGTGATACCCCCAGGGACTCGGCGATGAGGGGCGGATCGTTGGGGCCAATCCCGGCTTTCATCACCCGCCGCGCAATGCGGCCCGCGTTGGAGCGCAGGATGGCGGCAAGCCTAGCGTTCTGCGGGGCGGGCTGTGGCGCATCATTGCTTTCCTGCGTGTCATCCTGCGCGCCTTCTTCGGCCATGTTGAGCGGTCGCAAGGGCGCATCGAGCCCTGGCAGCGGATTCATGTTTTCGGCAATCCTGGCTTCATTGCGGGTGAGCCACCCGGCGTTGATGCCCTGCATGTAGAAACTTGCCCGCGCTTCGGAATCGCCGCGCAGCAGCTGGGCGAAGTCGAATTCGGCTTCCAGCCCCTCGTCATCGAACAGCAGATCGGCCTCGATTGCAGCCTCCCAGCGCTCGGCCATGGGGCCGAGACATTCCTGCACGAATTCCTGTGCTTGTTGCTCGATGTTGTTGTTGGTCGAGCGATCCAGATCTCCGATCTTGTGGGGCGGCACACCGAACCAGCGCGCAATGTCGTTGACTTGGAACTTGCGGGTTTCCAGGAACTGCGCATCATCGGGGGTCACGCCGACCTGGTGGTATTTCATGCCGAACTCGAACACGGCGATCTTGCCGCGATTGACCCCGGACTGCGCCTCCTGCAAGGATTCCCGAAACTGGTCGCGCGCCTGCTTGTCCTTGAACGAGCCGGGGTACTCGATCCATCCCCCGGTGGGCCTGGCATCGTTGGCGAAGAACCGGGCGCCGTAATCCTGGGCGGCCATGGCTCCGCCGATGGCGTTCCGCGCGAGCGCGATGGGCGACAAGCCGATGATGCCGTCGGAGGACAGTCCCCGCAGGTGCCAGATCTCTCCCCGGGAAAAGATCACTTCTTGGCCCGCCGGATCGGTGTACTGGTAGCTGTAGTCGCCGTTGGCCAGTAGCAAAACTTTGACCCGGTCCGGATGCAGCGGAATCAGCGCTGTGATGTTGCCACGGCTGTCGGACACGATCTGGTTGTAGGCATTGCCGCGCAGAGCCAAGTGGCCTGCCATCATCTCGCGCCATTCGAAGGCGTTCTGATAGGGGTTCGGACGCTTCGCCAGCAGAATATAGAGGGGATGATCCGTGACGCGATCCTTGCCGCCGTCGGGCCGGTTCCGATACAGCCGAAACGGCAGGCTCGCGAACTGGCTCGAGATGATGCGCACGCTGGCGAACACGGCGGATAGTTGCATCGATCCGTCGGCCGTAACGCGCATGCCAGCGGTGGTGTGCACGCCCACCGGCTCGAACCAGAAACTACCCCAGGGCGAGCGGTCGCCGCCAGCAAAAAGCCCGGAAACCCAGGACCGGATTCCCATCACACCACCATCAATTCGTAGTCGCGGCCGATCACCGGATGGCTGTCTGTCGAGGTCATGATTCTGCCTAGCGCCATGATGAGGGCGACGACGCCGTCGATCTTGTTCTCCTCGCGCTCTTTCCTTGGATAGATGTTGTCCTTGGCGTCCCGGTGGCAGACCACGTTCGAGATCATCCAGGCGAGAATCGGGTCGCCGTTGTGCACCAGGCGTTGTTGCAGCACCAAGGCCTCCAGTTGTTTCATCGGTTCGGAAAAATTCAGCACCGTCGGGCGCATCTCCACCATGGGCAGGCCCTCGGCCAGCATGTGGGCGGCAAGTTGCGTTGCCTGGAACGGGTCGAATGGCACTTCCTCGATCTGGAAGCGGCTCGCGTCCGCCACCAGTTCCGCTTCGATCTGGTCGAAGTCGGTGACGTTGCCCGGGGTCACGGTCAGGAGTCCCCGGCGCACCCAGCCGGAATACTGGCTGTTGCGCCCGTCATCGACGGCGGCCTCGGGCAGGTAGTAGTTCAGGAACACATGGAACTTGCCATCGCGCTGAAAGACCTTCGCCTTGGCGGCAATATCGACCTTGCTCGCCAGATCCAGCCCGACATGACAGGGCTCCCCCAGGAAATCCTGCTCGGAAAGATCATGATCCGCGCAGGCGTCCCACGCCCGCATGTCCATCCAGGCGGTGTCGGCGTTGACCCATTCGTTCAAGTGCTTGGTCTTGAAGTTGTTGGTCGCCGAAGGCATCTGCATGGCTTTCGCCTGCAGCGGCAGCAGCACCTCGGGCCGCACCGAAATTCCCCAGTTGGGGTTGGCTTTGATCAGCGCTGCTTCACTCGTCCAGTCGTCGGCGTCGTCCAGCCCATAGATGATGCCGAACTGGGAGTCGTCCTCGAACAGGCCTTCAAGCAGCCGGTTCACGAAGGTGCGGATTTCATAGCAGATGCCGGCGCGGTTGCTGCCGGCAGTCGTGATCACCCAGAGCAGCGAGTTGTCCCGTTTGCCGGTGCCGGTTTCCACGACGTCGTAGACGGTGCGGGTCTTGTGCGCGTGCAATTCGTCCACGCAGCCAAAATGGATGTTGAGGCCGTCCAGGGTCGAGCCCTCGGCGGAGAGCGCCTCGAATTTGGATCCGGAGGCCAGTACATGCATGTTGTGCGCACCGACTTCCACGCTGAAACGGGAGCGGAATCCGGTCGAGCGCCGCGCCATGGTCTGGGCATCGCCGAACACGATGCGCGCCTGGTCGCGGGTGGTGGCGAGACTGTACACTTCGGCGCCGCCCTCGCCGTCGGCAGCCAGCATGTAGAGGGCGACGGCCGAGGAGAGCGTCGACTTGGCGTTGCCGCGCGGCACCTCGATGTAGGAGCGCCGGAATCTGCGTTTGCCATCGGACTTCACCCAGCCGAAAACGGTGGTGAGAATGAAGATCTGCCATGGTTCCAGTTTGATGGTTACCCCTGCCAGCGGTCCCTTGACGTGCGGCAGCCGTTCGATGAAGGCGCACAGATTGTCGGCAGGATAAAAGGCGCGGCCCTTGCCGTCGGCGAGCTTGGGATTGAAGCGGTAGGCACTGGATTTGCCTTTGAAACGTGCCAGATCGTCCAGTTGCCGCTTGCAGGCGAGTTGCACCCATTTGCAGGCCGACACTTCCCCCGCTACCACCGCCTCGGCGTAATGCCGCGCGATAGCCGTGTATTTCGAATCCGCCATCAGCCGGCAATATCGGCCCAGGGATCGAGATCATCCTCGGCCGCTTCCATGGGGAGTGCCACGCGCGAGCGCGAGGCCGGGGTGAAACCCATCTCGGTCGCGGCCTTGGTCATGATCTGCGCCTGTTTGTTGGCGATCGCGAGATACGGCGATTGCATCGGCACGCCGGTGTTGGGCGCCTTGACGAGCAATCCGGTCTTGCTGATGCCGGCCTGGGCCTTGCGGTAGAGATCGGCGGCGCAAGCCCAGACTTCCAGCACCGACATGTCGAGGCGCTTCAAGAGATGCGGCGGTGCGCATTCTAGCGCGTAGCGCCAGGCCGACTTCGCGCCCTCGCTCATGTACTCGGGCGGCTCGACCAGATCACCTTCGGGTTTCGGCTCGCGCAGGTTGATGCGGTGTTTTCTGAGGGTGCCCTTGATGCTCTTTACTGTCGTCGGTAATGGTTTGCGTCCTGCCATCACTGTCTGTTCCTCGGGGTAACCCCCCCCATGCTTCAATTTGGCCGCACAAAAATTTGGGCAAGCGCGCGGTCCCGCGCCGTCGAGCCGCAAGGAAATTACCCCCTACCGGTTGCTCGAATTGCCAAAGCCGCCGTCCTCGCGAACGGTCTTGGCATCGTGGCAGCGCTTGCAGAGTGCCTGCCAGTTGCGCTCGTTCCAGAACAAATCCCGGTTTCCACGATGCGGCACGATGTGGTCGATCACCTGCGCGGCAACCGTCCTGCCGAGGCGCTGGCATGCCGCACACAGCGGATGCAGGCTCAAGTACAAGGTGCGCGCCTTGCGCCACCTGGCATCGTAACCGCGCGCTGCAGCTGACCCTCGACGAGCATCCTGCTGTTTCCTGATCGATCGCAGATGTTTGTCGCAATACCCCGGTGTGGAGAGCAAAGCCGGACATCCGGGATAGCGGCAGGGAGTCGGAGCGGCAGTCGCCATGACGATCAAAATTCCTGCAGAAACAACTTGATTGGTTCCGAGAACGAAGCGTTCATGTCACCGTCATCAACCTCAGGAGACCATCATGAAATCAGCAACCCAGTTCTACCTCGACCAGCTCGACATACTGGTTGGCGGAACAATTACCCAGCTCGCCATCAGCAGAACGAACGAGGACGAATTTTTCGGTTTCGTAGTAACGCTGCCGGATGGATCGACGCGAACGGTCATCCTGCTCTCCGATGATGAGGGCAACGCCCCGGGTAGCTTCGAAATTCACGCCGATTGAATCCACATTGATTATCAGGAGATCACCATGACCGCAAAAATCCAACTCACCCCCGCACAGCATGCCATCCTGGCCTATGCCCACAACCACAGCGACGGCAAGATCATCTGGTTCCCCGACAACATCAGGGGTGGTGCCCGCAAGAAGGTGCTCGACGGGATGTTCAACCGCGCCCTGATCACACCAATGAATGATGACTGGTTCATCACCGCCGAGGGCTACGATGCCTTGGGTGTACCGCGCAAAGCGCCCGCGAGCGCCAAGGCGATCGATGAGATCATCGAGTCAGCAAAACCACGAACCCGCGACAACAGCAAACAGGCGCAGGTAATCGCGATGCTCAAACGTCCCGAAGGCGCCACCATCGCGCAAATCTGCGCGGCCACTGGCTGGCAACAGCACACGGTGCGCGGCACCTTTGCCGGTGCCTTCAAGAAGAAACTTGGCCTGACCATTGTCTCCGACAAGCCGCAGGGTGCCGAGCGCATCTACCGTATAGGAGTCTGATCATGCGCCTCATCGATATCCTCTGGCGCCTCAAAAAAGAGGCGCCCACCTCTCTCACCATCGAGGAGGAATTGCATTTGCAAAATATCGAGCGTCGGCGTAACAGGGGTGAACACTTGGGCACTGTGCTGATGGACGAAGGCGTGACTCCAGAGACGTTGGCGGAACTCCAGCCCGACCTCGATGTGATGCAATGCGCCACTGATCTGCTGCGGCAACGGCAGAACTGATTCAAAACGAGCAATATAGCTTGATTTAATGATTGAAAAGAGCGTTCATACAGGTGTCAACAATCAACCCGGAGCCCAAAATGAACAACGAACGCCGCCTGCAGATCGCCCTCTCCAACACCCGTCGTTACAGCAATTACGCGACGGCCAGCGAAGTGGCGATGCGCCAGACTTACTGGACACCGGTTCTGCTCGGCGACGATGAACGCTTTTGGGTGCCTGCCACCACCCGCGAGGCCGGGTTGCTGATGAAAGCGGGTTACGAAGCCGCCGACTGATCGAACGCCCTCCCGTCTGATTGACGGGTTGCCTGAGCGCCGCTGAAATCCTGCCAGCGGCGCACGATCACATCCACATACTTGGGATCGAGTTCAATCAGTCGCGCGCGCCGGCCAGATTTCTCGCAGGCAATCAGGGTAGAGCCTGAACCACCGAAGGGATCCAATACGAGATCGCGGGTTTTGCTGCTGTTGCGAACTGCGCGCTCCACCAGTTCGACCGGTTTCATGGTGGGATGCAGGTCGTTTTTCTGCGGCTTCTTGATCTGCCAGACATCGCCCTGATCGCGAGCACCGCACCAATAGTGATCGGATCCATCGCGCCAGCCATAGAGGATCGGCTCGTACTGGCGCTGGTAATCGGCACGACCCAGGGTGAAGGTGTTCTTGGCCCAGATGATGAAGGTAGACCATTTGCCGCCGGCAGTACGGAAGGCCGACTGCAGGGTATCGAGTTCAGAAGAACTCATGGCGATGTATACCGCGCCCTTGGTCACATTCAGGATGTTCCGGCAGGCAGCCTCCAGAAATGCCTGGAAATTCTCGCCCAGGTTGTCGTTCAGGATCGGGCGATGCTTGCCGCGCATCTTGTCCTTGGCGGTATTGGCGTAATTCACGTTGTAGGGCGGGTCGGTAAAACTCATGTCCACCAGTTCGTCGCCAAGCAGGGCCTTGTAGGCATCATCTTTCGTGGCATCCCCGCACAGGAGTTTGTGATCGCCCAGCAGCCAGAGATCGCCTGGTTGGGAAATGGGGTTTTCCGGGACTTCGGGAACCTCGTCCTCATCGGTGAGGCCTTCCTTGCTGGCTTCTTCTCCGGCAATGAGCGCCGCCCATTCGTCTTCGGTAAAGCCGGTCAATTCCAGATTGAAGCCGGCATCAGATAATTCGGACAGTTCCAGCCCCAGCAGTTCATCGTCCCAGGAGGCGTTTTCGCCGATCTTGTTGTCGGCGAGAATCAGTGCACGGCGCTGCGTATCGGTGAGATGAGCCATGGGTACCACCGGCACTTCGGAAAGCCCGAGTTTGCGGGCTGCCAACAGCCGGCCGTGGCCTGCGATCACATTGTTACTCCCGTCCACCAGGATCGGCGCACCCCAGCCAAACTCGCGGATGCTGGCCGCGATCTGTGCGACCTGGGCATCCGAATGCTGCTTGGCATTGCGCGCATAGGGGATCAGAAGATCGATGTGGCGATACTCGATGTGCAGGGCAGTCATGGCATCCGGGAAATAAAAAACCCGCCGGAGGTTGTCGGGCGGGTGTGGGATTCGGTCAAATTGATGCTGCTTGTTCTGGTCGCTTTTCTGTCCAGATCGTAGCCCAAATTCTACCGAAATTTTCCAAAAACGCGACACGCCCAAAATTCGCTTATTTCCCCATCATCACGCGGGATTACTCACATTCACGCCAATTCCCGCTATTTCCCCCGGCAGCAAATTAAGGTGCACGACCATCCGACCGACGGCATCGTGCCAGCGCCGCTGGGCGGTTCGGGTCGAACAACCGAAACGGCGTGCGATCTCCTCCCAGCGGTAACGATCGGCTCGCATCCAGAGCAGCTTGCGATCCTCGACTTCAAGCCACGCCATCCAATGCATCACTTCCATCATTCGATCGATTTCCTGAGGCGTCGGTGGAAACCTCATGGGCGGCGGATCATCACCCGCGAATCGCTCGAATTCGCCTCGGGCCATGACCGGCCAGAGATTGAAATACCCTTGCACTCGCACCGGAGGCAAGCGATGCGCGGTATGCGCGGCTTCATGGATACGCTGGGCCACGTCATGGCTGCTCCATTCACTCATAGGATTCGCTCCTGGGTACGGATCCATAAAGCCGATTGCCGATGCGACGGACAATTTCGCGCTCCACGAAATCGAGTCGTTCGTCGTTTTCCGATACCACCAGGATGTGCTGGTCGCGCCAGCCGTTTTGTTTGATGGCCTCGAGGTCGGTGGTGTTGGGCAGCAATCGGCCAAGCGGAGAGTGATAGCGCGGAACCGGGATTTTCATGTCACACCTCCTGCGTTCCGATTGCCCAGTGAAGCAAGGCCAGCGCATCGGCCTCGTTGTCGTCTGTCGGGAGAAAACCGCGCATGCGGGCACATGCAACCATTTCGTCCTTGCTGGCGTTGCCTTTCCCCGTGGCGTGTTTCTTGATGGTGCCCACCGGCACGCCCTGATACGGAATCTGGTGGTGTTCGCACCAGGCAGTGAGCGTTGCGAGAAATCCGCCATAGGCATGTGCAGCATCGACCCCTGCATGGCGCCTGACTTCCTCGAAATACACGGCCGTGATGCCATCGCCGAGCTGCTTGATCTCGGTCAGCCAGCGCTTGAAGCGCAGGTAGCGCATGCCGCCACCCTCGAAGCGTTGTGGTTTGAAATGCTCGGTACCGCTGGTGATGCTGCCGTCCAGATGGCGCAGCGCCCATCCGGTGTGGGTGCCCAGGTCGAGAGCGAGAATGCTGTTCATGTCGTCAGTCCTTTCGTCGGGGTCTGACGCATTCGACGGAGAATGTCGAAACCCTCCATAAGGCGCGCGCGTACGCGCGTATAGAGAGTTACGATGAACTGAGTCGAATGCGTCAGACCGATGATTTTTCATGGGGGTCAATCGTCTGCGTAGGGCGTGTAGCCGGGTGTGGGCGGCGCCTTGAGACCAATGCCCCGAAACCCGCGCAAACCCGTGCCATTGCGCCATTTTTCGATGCCCCGGGTGATGAGCAGATCGGAAAACCGCCGCTGCGTGCCGGTGAATTCGCCAGATGCATCACACCATTGCTTCCAGTCGTTGAAGAGTTCGGCCGTGAGCGACTTGGCATTCGCCGCAAATACGCAGTTTTCCTCCAGCCAGCGGCCGATAGCATCCTCCGCCTCGAAATACTCGTCAGTCGCCGATACCACGCTGTCCGGCGGGTTGAGCCCATCACGCTGCCACGCGAGGCAGCCCTGAACCGCCCAGGCGAGAATCCCGTCGCGCTCGGCCATCAATTTCTGCTGCAGGTGCTTGTCACGCTGCTCGGGCGGAATCGTCACCGTGAACGGAATCAGGTGCAGCCGCCGCTTCATCGCCTCGTCGATATTGCGAATGGCGGGTTTGTGATTGCCCGCTACGAACAGCTTGAATTGCGGGAAGAACTCGAAAAAATCCTGACGCATGAAGCGCGCCGAGATCTTGTCGCCACCCGTAAGGCTCTTGACCTTGGATTCCGCCCAGCGCCGTCCCTGCTCGGTTTCGATGCTGGATACGAGGCGTGCGCCGCGCAGGCCCGCCATGTCGGTAGGATGCCTGTCGCTGCGCGTTTCCATGAAGGTGTCCATGGGCGCATTGGTGGCATAATTCCCCAGGATGCTGGCAAGCGTATTCAGAAACACCGATTTGCCGTTGGCACCCGTTCCGTACAGGAAAAACAGCGCGTGCTCGCGAGTGGAGCCGGTCAACGCATAGCCTGCCATGCGCTGCAGGTATGCCTGCAACGCCTTGTCGCCCCCGGTGACCTCGTCGAGGAACTTCAGCCAGGTCGGGCAATCGCCGCGAGGTGTCGCGTTGGTGATCTTGGTCATGCGATCGACTCGATCGTGCGCGCGATTCCGGCCCGTCTTGAGATCCACCACGCCCCCCGGGGTATTCAGGAGCCATGGATCGGCATCCCACTCCTCGGTCGTGGCTGCATGCCGTCGATCCGCTCTGGCCAGACGCTCGACGCCACCCACCGTGCTGGAAGATGCGAGTTTGGCGGCAACCTTCGGATTGCTGGATCTGACGGCCGCATGGCGGCAGACGTGTCGGATGAGATCGGTCGCAGCCAGCGTGTCCTCAGTTCTCCAGCGTTGCCCGTCCCATACCATCCACTTGCCCCAGGCGGCCACGTAGCGCCAGTCGTGCTGATAGCGGCGGGTGAACGACAAGGCCAGCGCATCCTCCGTGCCCCAAACCGCCTGTTCTGACTGGGCCTCTGCTTCGGCTTCGGGCGATTCGTCCGGTAGATGCATTTCCATGCACGGGCCGCTGCCGATAAATGCTGCGACATCGAATCCTTCCTCGATGGCATCTGCAGCATCCCATCCTTCAGGTCGATCCTCCGGCGGAAGCAGGATGGCGCAGGATGTGGCACCGGCTGCCAAGGCTGCCTGAGCGGCATCCTGCGCATATTCCCAGCCGGGCTTGTCCTTGTCCGGCCAGATCAAAACCTTTTTACCTGCCAGCGGTGCCCAGTCAGTCTTGTCGATGGGCGCCTTGGCGCCATGCATCGCGGTGGTGGCGCAGATTCCCTGGTCAATCAGCGCCTGCGCGCATTTCTCGCCCTCGGCCAATACAACGATGTCGGACGAGGCGATGCCGGGCTGGTTGTATAGCGGGCGCGGATCCGGCGGGGTCATCTTGCGTCGCTTGGCATCCCATGGCCGAAACTCCTTGCGCCGGCCGGGAGGATCGTAGCGGTAGACCACCGCGAGCAGTTTGCCGTCAGCGTCACAGTAGTCCCACTTTGCGGTAGCAGGCCCCAGATCATCCACTGGCGCGTGACGACGGGATTTTCGGGTGGGCATGACTTGCGCGCTTCCGGAAAGGTCAGCGGAAATTTCCAGCACCTTCGGAAAATCCGCATGCACATCCAGACGATGATGCGCGGCTAGCAAGGCAAAAATATCGCCCCCTTCGCCGCTCTCGCGATCCGTCCAGAGACCTGCCTTCTCTCCTTCAAGCACGACCTCGAGACTGTCGCCAGGGCTGCCCAGCACGTCCCCGATGAAGAATTTTCCGTGACGGACCTTGCCGGCTGGATAGAGCGCGAACAACACCGATTCCAGCCTTGCCAAGAGAGCAGACAAGACCTCATCCCTTCCGGATCGGTTTTCATGTTCGCTACCCGGTTGATCGTTGAAATCAAGCATGGTTGTCCTCCACGCTCCTGGCCGAAAGCCATGTCTCGAGTTCAGACAACTTGAAGCGGACCATCCGGCCGATGTGGTAATGCGGAATCGCCATCCGCTTGCGCTGGGCGGCATTGGTCAGGTAGTACATGGGCAGATTCATCGTGTATGCCGCTTCGCGCGCATCGACAAATGGCTCCGCCTGCAGAATGGAATTTTGTAATTGGTTTTTCATGCGGGCCTCCAGCAACGTTCTGCCCAAGCGCAGAATTTGCATTCATGGTGGGCGGGATCAGAAAACGAGCGAGGCAGCAGTTCACCGTGCTCGGTGGCGGTGATGATTTTCACCGCCCGGTCTGATGCCCGTTGCGCCAGCGGAGCATCGAACGGAATCAGTTCAAACCACAGTTCCTGCGTATCCTTGTTGATGGCGGTAAATAGCGCCGGAGTGCGGCTGATACCTTCGACAGTGGATTCCATGTATGCCTGGTAGATCGCCATCTGTGCGGCATATACCGGTTTGGCAACCGAGACGCCGCGTTTGACGCAATCCCGCCAGTTCTGCGCATTCATGGTCTTGCACTCCCACAGCATCGGGAACGACCAATTGAGATCGGCAGGAGCCCCCATGACGATGCCATCCACATGTCCCTGGATCAGTCCATCGCACACCGAGAAACCGAACTGGCCACCCGAACGGGTGCGGGTATGCAAATCGAATCCGGCCAGACGCAGCCAGTGGATCGCGAGATCTTCCAGTGCGTGACCGACCTCGAAGATGCGCAGTACCCGTCCATCGAAATTCCGACCTGGATCGGCAGGGGCACCTGCGAATTCAAATTGCAGCGCCCGGTCGCAGGCCACGCCCAGGCGGGATGCCCCGAGATATGCGCGCCGAGGTTGTTCGGCACGCTCGGCAACAAGTGCCGCATCGATGTGGGCGGTAACAGCTTCGTAGGCCTTGGGGCGGTGATTGAAATCCAGCATCACGCACCGCCTTTCCTGGAATGACCATCTTCCCAAGGCAAATCGCTTTCGAGATCGGCAAACGGATCCTGCACCACATCCGACAAACCCCGCACTGCCGGGAATGCCGTCGAGGCGTGCCGCTCTGCCATCGCGTCCACAAAGCAGGAAACGATGGCATCGCATACCCGGAGCGCTTCGGTTTCCGAGTAGTCGCCTAACGGCTTGTCGAAGCCGATCTCGCCGGCCGCTTCGCCGAACGCCTTGAGGCAACGGCGGATCGCCGCCTGTTCGTATTCGGTCGCATCAATCATGGGACGCTCCTTTCCCTTGTCTTCCGCGTCGATGCGCAGGTTGTAGAACAGATGAAAAGCGTCCTGACACCGCTTTGAGCAGAACACCCAATTGACCGGGTAGCGCCGGGGATCGGCGATGGAATACCGTGTGTCGGTGATTCCAAAGCCACGCGCCTCGCGTGAACAAATCCAGCATTTCATTCCCTCCTCACTGTGCCCATGCGGGTTTGCTAGTTGAGACAGGGCGCTGCGGAGCGGCATGTGCTGGAACTGCTTGCGCCGGCGCCCCAGAATTACCGCCGCCGGTCGGCACCTTGGACGGCACCCCCATCAAAGCCGCGTAGTCCTTGTGATCAGGCTCGATAGCCAGTTTGATCACGTTGCGGTTTTCATTCTTGCTGTCCTTCTCGACATCGATGCGGGCGACGAACTCGATGCCATCGAGGGCGGAGAAACTGGCGATGCGCCGGGCATTCTGTGCTTCGGGTGACTGATCGGATGGCAGCACGCCACAGGCCGAATTGAGCACGGCACGGATGAAGGTGCGGCCCATGTTCGCCCAGGCATCGCCCTTCGGAGAGTGGAGTCCGATGTTCGACCACAGCTTGCGCTTGGCATATTCCCCGTTCAGCACCACGAACTCGGCGGCTAGGTAGACCGAGCCGGTATCGAAGCTCTCGGTGGCATAACCATCAGTCCAGCCGCGCGCGGCATCATCAAAGCCGCCCGGCTTGATCGTCATACGCACGCGGGCGAGTGTCCCTTTCGGGATCAGGTCAAAAGAGGTTTGCTGTTCTGCGTCGTTGAAATCGTTCCAGTTCATGCTCATGATTTATTCCTTGTCAGTAGTGGTAGTAGTCGCTGCGCACTTGGCGATCAGCCGTCCGAGGTGGGGTTCTTCCTGCATGTCCAGGCGACCGGAACGGTCCTTGGCCGGAAAGCCCCATGGGTTGAGGGTGTGGCAGATGAAAGCGCGGTAGCTCGTGCCGTCCTCGGCTTTGAGTTCGGCAAGGGTGGCGACTTCATCGACGATGCCGGGCAGCTCGAGAGCGGTTTTGCTGCCCTCGATTTGCGGCACGAACACCTTGCGATTGAAGTCGTCCAGCTTCTCGTCGAGGATGGCGACGAACACCACGTTCTTTCCGCGCGCATGCTGCAGGTGGGTGAGCGCGGTGATCATTTCCTGCCCAAGCAATCCGTATGCGCCCCGGCTGTCCGGTTTGCCGGTACGCTCGGAATACGCCGCCGGCTGCGCCTTGGCCCAGGTGAAACACAGGCGGGACAGCGCGGTGATCGAGTCGCAGAAGTAGGTCTGGTACTTCGCAAGTTGCGCAGGCTCGCCGTAGGTCTGGCAGACATGGTCGAAGTGGGCTTGCGAAAACGGCTGATCAGCAGGCAGCGCAGGGTTGGGTCCGGCAAGGAACACCACCAGATCGCGGAACTCCGGCCAGGTGCGCGGACGAATGGTGTCACCGGACCAGTCGGCAACCGCCAGATCGCCCGCTTCCAGATCGATGAACAGCGTGGTATCGGTGCCCAGCGTCTTGAGCTGGGTGGTCTTGCCGATGCCGCTCTTGCCGAGGAGCGCCATCTTCACGCCACGCTTTTCGGCGCGGCGCTGGTCGGCGGAGATAATGGGCAGGTTCATCATGCGGCCTCCCTGATCAAGTCGGCGACTTCCGGATTCCAGAGAATCTGGTAACCGGAATGACCGTTACGCGAATACGGCAGTGCTTCCGCCCAACGTTTGCCGGACTCGGTCAATTCCCACTCGTCGCGGTCGTTCTTGTACTGGAAGCCGTGGGACTGGAGCCGCAGGTTGATGGAACGGGCAGACAATCCCAGTCGCTCGCCGAGTTGCGTCGGATTGAGGCTGCAGATCGGCTCTTGGGATACCGGCAGCGCACGCCGCAAATGCTCGATGGCCAGCCCGGTGTTGTCGTGGATGCAGGTGAGCGTCGCAGCCATGGCGATACCCGGTTTGACGCCAGGCACCTTGGCAATCGCCTCGCCGATCATCAGGATGGCATGCACGCGATCCTGGGTGGGTGCGGGCAAGGCGCCGACCGATCCGGGCACTGCGTAACTTCCGGTCTTGCGGATCGTTGGCAACACCTCGTGCGTGACCCAGCGCTTGAAGCGTTTGGCTTCAGGTTTGCGGCTACCCAGCACGAGGTTGAAAAGCCCAGACTCGCTGACGACCGTCATCTCCTGCATCCCGCCAGGGGTCGGAATTGAATTCCGATCCTTTTCGTCATCATCGAGCCGACCAACTGCCTTGTGGGTGTCCGGAAGAGAGAGGGCTAAACACACATCTGCCGCAACGAACCAAGGTTCGCCATCATGGCCAACGACTACCCGGACGTTGTGCGATTCAAAGTCAAAGGCAACGATATTGCTCATTTCGTCACCTCCGCAGTGATCAGATTGACGGTGTCGGAGCCAAGGCAACGATGCTCGCGAGCCAGGTTGTACAGGCGTTCCAGCGCGCCGCGACGGGAGTGGATGGTCGAGCTTTCCGCTTGCAGCAGTTGCATGGCGAATGCAATTTCATCCAGCGTGGCTTCGATCAATTCCTTCTCGATGAGGTTGCCAGCGCGATCCTGGAACTTGATCGTGGCAGGCAAGCTGTCGCCATAGACAGAACCAATTTTCTTTTGCAGGGATTGATGCAGGGTTGGGGTTTTCATTCGAGGTTCTCCTTTACGAGAGCGAGGCGATAGCTGGCCTTGCCGGGTTTGACGGTGCGGGCCTTGGTAAACTGCTCCTTGAGCGTTGCCGGCCATGCGTTGAAGCGGGATTCAGAAACCGAGTACTCGACGTCGATGTAGTCGCTTACCTTGTCGCCGGAAGCGGCAATGCGATGGGCAATCTCGGCCAGTTGGGCCTGATCCCAAGAGACACGCTTCGGCACATCGACGGTGATTCGCAGCGAGCCGTCGTCGAGATGGCACACGCCGAAGTCACGGCCGTTCGCTTGGCGGGCGGCCAGTGCTTGATTGGCATACCGCTGGTCGAGGGCGGCATTGAATCGATCGAGCACGCCCTTGATGGTCGACTGCAGCATGAGCAGATTGATGTGCGCTTCCTGCAATTGCGCGGGAGGCAGTGCAGCGATCTGGGTGACGCTCATTTCTGCCAAGGGCAAGGCGTGATCGAACGCGATGCTGGTGAGGCTGGAGTCGTTCATGCGTGATCCCTCCCCTTGGCAACGCGTTCGGAGGTAGAGATATGCAGGGCACAGCGCTCGTACTCGGTGATCGCTTCCAGCGGATAGGTCACCCGCTTGGAGAGCTTGAGATACTTCGGGCCACGGCCTTCGGTACGCCAGCGTTGGAGCGTCTTGGGACTCACACCCCAGCGATGCGCCAGTTCAGTTTCGGATAGGACGCGTCGCTCGATCGGCGCCCCGGATGCATGCACGGGATCTGATCCCGATGCACCGCGATTTGTCGTTGAATGCAGCATTGATACTCCTTTCGGTGAGGTGAGGAACAACGCTGCTATTTGAAAACTTGGGTGGCGAACTGTTGATGGACTGGCTGGCGAACTCAGTGGCTACTTCCGGTTCGCTAGTGCCCGTAGAAATGAAAACGGCGAACCGCAATGGCTCGCCGTTTTGATTGAAGATATGGGCTGCGTCAGGTCGTCACTGCATCGGCACAGGACATCGAATAGGTACCGGATCGATCGGTTTCGACCAATGTTTTGTAGGCGTAAAGCGGTCCCTCGTACTTGGGATCACCCTTGTTTTGCGTCTTCACTTTGAACACGTCGATCGGCTTGGAACTGTCGAGACTGGCCTTGCCCATGATGCGCTCCGCCGTTTGCGGTACGCCCTTGAAATGCCACAGCGCCTTGAGCACCGCCGCCTGCGCGTCAGAGAGCGCGATCGGTCCGTGCGACCAGCCATCAACATGGACGACGCGAAAGTCGGCCGAGAACGGGCCATTCACCGCTGTCGTGCCGTCATCATCGAATGAAAATGCCGTGCCCGGTTCGATGAAATGCAGATTGCCGCCATATAGACTGAATCGCTCTTCCAGCGGTAGCCAGACTGCACCGCCTGGCTCGTCGAGAACGTCCTTCAGAGGTTTGGGTGTAATCAACCAGCCAGGATTGGCGCTGCGCGCGTTCGCTCTGGATTGGAGACTCGGGTGCAGGAGCACCTTATCTAGATGACGTCCGATGATCACAGTGTGCCGCTGATGGGTGCCTATCCGCCAGATGTCACTGGTAATCGACACCGGCGCCTGCTGTGCTGGAATGTCGAGCGCCCCGCGCAACTTGCGGATCAGCCAATCGGTATCCAGAATCCAGGCCCGCGTATCCGGTTTGTCGATGGCGACCTGCCCACAGTCCGGGCAGTTGCACACAAGACCTGCGGCGGCTTGAACGACCGCTCCCCGATGCAACTGGCAATAGGGACACAAGACAAAGCGGGCATCAAATTTTCCCGACTTGACGGCCTTGAGTTCGACCAACAGCGCCAGCGCTCCCCTCTCAGCCTCCGACAGAGCCGACTCGATGATCGGCTCGCCACGCCCGAAGAGGCTGCATGCCAGCGCCCAGGCCGAAGCGTTACGGTTGCCGATCACTCGCTACGCTCGTCGACGAGGTCGTTGCGATTCCCGGTAATATCGGCATGGGGCGATAGGGTCTGCTTTTCCGTGAGGATGCCGATTTGCACCAGATAGCCTTCCAGTTGGGCGCGCAGTTTTTCGTCGAACTTGTGCAGGTTCAGCCGGCCACGGCGCGTCACCTCCACGGTCACGACCGGACTGCGCTGCTTGCCGGGTGGTGGCGCATAATAGAGACTGATGCTGGCGGCACTGACCAGCCAATGGTGGGCAAGCGGATTGTCCTGCGGAAAATGTTTGGCGACGAGTTCCGTGACGCACTGATGAGAACTCGAGGCCATCGCGGTGAATTCTGCTTTGAGCTCGGTATCGGTGTCGGGACTCATCAAGGTAAGTGACCTGACCTGCAAGGCCACGAACCCGTCATCGATGGCCTGGGGCACTTGAAAGCCGAGTTTCAGTGCCGAGAGGTCGAGGGTCGGCGGCTTGATCCGATGGGCATTGACAGCAGCGCCGAGCAGGTGCTTTGTGAATGCCCCGGCCAACATGTCATGATACTTGGCACCACCGCGAATGATGGTGCGCGCAACGCCAGTGGCCTCAGAATATTCCAGCACCATGTGGATGTTGGGACTGCCCACCCGCCGCGTCAAGACCACGCCCTCGAATTCCAGCCGCAGCATGGCCAGATCCTTGGCATGGACTGTGACCAGTTGGGTGCCCTGCGACCGGTCGAGAATGTGCGCCACGCATACCTCGCCGCAGCCAAGTTCGGCCTTGTAGAATTCCTTGATCGTTTCACAGAACGCTGCCATCGAGTCGGAATCACGCCGGATGGGCACCTTCGCCCCCAGGTCATGCTGCTGGGCCAGATGCACATGACTGTCGACGTACTCAATCTCAGCAGCCTGCTCGAACAAATCCGGATGATGGACGAACAGCCAGAATGCCCGGTGCTCGTCGCTCTTGCACGCGATCAGACCCAGCAATGCGTTGGTCTTCCATGTGCCGACCTGAAACATTGCCTCCTTGCCGCGCGGATGGGCCAGTTGGGTACTCACCAGCAGGCCAGCCACGATCTTGTCGCGCACGGCAGGATCGGGGCATTCCTGGATAGCCTCGATCAGACGGTTGGTCGTGCCAGTCTCATCCGTCCAGTCAAAGTCGTCCGGCAGCACCAAGCCATGATGATTGAGAAAGCTGCGCAGCGTCGAATCGACCGGCAGGTGGAGCAAAACGTCAGCGTAAGTCTTCATTCTTGTTGATCCTTATTAAGCTGTCGTCGGAGGGCTCGGGTCCTGCGGACGTTCGTGCTGCCGGCGGCGACGGGGTTTCACGATAAAAGCCTGTACCGCCACATAAGTAAAGCAAAACGATACAATCGCTATTCTACCCCCGTATTTACGCTTGTCAATCAAAGTAGGACATCTTCTTTGTATTGGCTCTCTTTGCTATACTTCAACGATCTGATCATCAAGTTGAGAATTCCATGCAAAACCTATTTGGAAAGCGGCTGCGGGGATTTCGGGAAGCCAAGGGACTGACACTGCAACAGGTCGCAGATAGCGTAGGCTGTACCAAAGCCTATATCTGGGAATTGGAAATGCGCGAGGGCCAGAAACCCACCGCAGAACGGCTGAACGCCATTGCCAAGACGCTCGGGGTCACCATCCAGGATTTGCTCGGCGAACCCGTCGACTCAATGCAAATCCCCACCCCGACCGACGTCGCTTTTTTCCGCGAATATGCCGGTATGAGTGAGGCTGAAAAGGCCAAATACCGCGACGCGATGAAACTCATGTTTGGGTCACCCACAAAAGAGGATTCGGAGAAATCTTGATCGCCATGGACGACCTGAACGCCTTCAAAGCGGCTGCCCGCATCCTGACCTGGCTTGGCGCGACAGGTCGGTTGACCTTGCCCATCGATCTCGACCTTGTCCGGCAGATGTTGCCAGAGACCCCGTTCGGTCGGGGAAGTGTCATCAAGGAACCCGCCGACCTGACCTGGAACGCCAGTGAGGGCGCCCTGATTCGCAACCCCGAGAATGAAAACGAATGGGGGATTTTTGTAAACTCCAAAGCTCGACCGGAACGCCGGCGCTTCACGATCGCTCACGAATTGGGGCACTTCATCCTGCACCGCCCCATCCAGCCCAGTTTCCAGTGCGACAAGGAAAGTGTTTATACCGGCATTGATACCCTGAAGCAGATCGAACGCGAGGCCGATGATTTCGCCAGCAACCTGTTGATGCCCGGCGATCTGCTGCGGGAGCGCATTGCCGGCAAGCCTATCGATTTCCATCTGATCGGAGAACTCGCAAAAGAATTCGGCGTATCGCTGGAATCGATGTCGATCCGCATCATCAAGTACACCGAACAACGCGCCATGCTGGTGTATTGGGATCATGGTTTCCTCAAGTACGAATGGCGCAGTAAGAATGCCGTTCTGACCCGTGCACGTATTCGGCGCACAGGCGATCCACAGGAACCGTTGTCCGGCACCCTGGCCGCCGACGACACCGTCGAGCAAGAATGGGATGGCATCGATATGCCGGCGAGAGTGTGGTGTGCCAGTGAAGCCGATGAGATCAAGTTACGTGAATTGAAGCACACCTATACCAGTGGCAACCGCGTGCTGTCGCTGCTGTTGCTGGAATCGGCGCCGCCACGACAGTACGTGCGCAGCGGTTGGGAGGATGAAGAGTCGCGCGACACCTTTGATCGCTTCGTCGACAACGGGCAGTTGCCTGTTCGGTAGGGAAAACAGCTATGCCATCCACTGGACCGGAGCAAAACGCCGTGACGCTAACTGCTGCAGCGAAAATGCACATTGCCCCAATATTTCGTGCTGACCCTGTCAAGGTGATGTTCCACGGGACCAGTGAGCAGATGCCCAATCAAGGAACCATGACTTTTGTAGAGTACAAGGGCCATTGCTTTGGAATCACCAATCAACATGTGACGCAGGATTTTAAGAGGGTCACAGCAAATCACGCATTCATGCTCGCGTTAAAAACGCACATCCCCATGCCAGGACGCCTGATCTTTTCTTCGACTCGTTCCAACATTGACTTTCCATACGATGTGGCGATTTTTATTCTCAATGGGGATACTGTCCGCGCCGGAGGAAAAGTTCCTGCGCCACTGATCCACTCCAGCAGTCCAATTGTTGAAGGTGAAAAGTACCTGGCACTCGGTTATCCGGGGCATATTCGCGGCAGGGTGGGAGATAAATCTTCCCATCCGATATATGACATCACCGCAACGTGCCGGTCGATTTCAGATCGGGTCATCGTACTTCAAGACGACATTCCACCAGCGAAATCCGTAATGCGCTTTGGTGGTATCAGTGGCGGCGCAATCATCGCACCCTCTGACGCCAATGACTACACTATCGTCGGCATTATTTTTGAAGGCCGTGGGCAGCACGAAGATGTCGAGGAACGCACGAGCGCTACCGACATTTGGGTATACGGCATTCCGATTACCACAACATGGATGGATCGGATTCTCTCCGATGCGGAATCCAGAAACGTCAGTCTTGATGTTCGCCCTCGACAATTTAAGCTAAATGTTTTAGTTGATGGGGAGCCAGATCAATAGTTGTATGAATCACAACCCCATTCGGCCTCATATTCTCGCCGAAACGAGTTACTCCGCATTGGGGTGACCTATAGCATGGATAACGTTTTCCATCAGGAGCGCCAACCATGTCAGAACTCGAATTTCCCTCCACTCTGCGCCAGCCGGCACCAGAATCCCGGCCACGGCACCCGCAACGCGAAATAGCCGACCTGCTCGCCACTGCGATTTTGCGAATGCATGCTGATCCGCATAAGTCGGTTCATCAGGATTCCAGCACAGTTTGTCTTGCTATTACTGCCAACCAGAGCGTTCATACGAACCCGTCTTACCAAGAAGGAGTTCGCCAATGACGACACACGCAACCAACGTGACGACGCAAATCGCGCAGTTGCCAACCCTCCCCATGGAGAACCTCTGGGCTTTGTGGGATGAGTTTTTCGATCGCCGCCCCGGGCATCACCATCGCACCTACCTCGAAAGCCGCATCGCCTACAAATTGCAGGAACGCGCTTTCGGTGGGTTGCCCGCAGCCCTGCGCCGTCGACTGGAAAAAATCGGCGAAACCGGAGAGGTTCCCAACCAGAAGCGCCGATCAGAAAACCAAGTCGCCCCCGGCACGGTGATGGTACGCGAATTCAACGGCATCAATCATCGCGTCACGGTACTGGATGATGGTCGCTTCGAATACCAGGGACGGCCCTACAAGAGCCTGACGGCAGTGGCGCGCGCCATTACCGGAACCACCTACTCGGGGCCGGTGTTCTTTGGGCTCAAACCGTCGCACCGCGAACGTCAGAAGGGGAACGTATGAAACCAAACATGACACGTTCCACCATCACGCCGAAACGGCGCTGCGCGGTATATACCCGCAAGTCCACCGACGAAGGTCTGGATCAAGAATACAATAGCCTGGAAGCGCAACGGGATGCGGCGCTGGCGTTCATCAGCAGTCAACGACATGAAGGCTGGATTGTCATCGATGATGGCTACGATGATGGCGGTTTCTCCGGCGGTAACATGAATCGCCCGGCGCTCAAGCGACTTCTTGCTGATATCGAGGACGGCAGAATCGATGTCGTGGTGGTCTACAAGATTGACCGGCTGTCGCGATCGCTCGGGGACTTCGCCAAGATCGTCGACCTGTTCGATGCCCATGGCGTGACTTTCGTCTCCGTCACCCAGCAGTTCAATACCACAACCAGCATGGGGCGGCTCACGCTCAACATCTTGCTTTCCTTCGCTCAGTTCGAACGCGAAGTAACCGGCGAGCGCATCCGCGACAAATTGGCTGCGAGCAAGGCCAAGGGCATGTGGATGGGAGGCGTACCGCCCCTGGGCTACGACGTCCAGGATCGCAAGCTGATCATCAACGAGCCGGAGGCAGCACTCGTGCGCGACATCTTTACCCGGTATGCCGAGCATGGATCGGCCGCGCAGTTGGTGCGGGAGTTGCAGATCGAGGGGCATACCACCAAAGCGTGGGTGACGCAGGGCGGGCGTCATCGGCAGGGACGGACTATCGATCAGCAGTATCTGTTCTCGATGATGCGCAATCGCCTCTATCTCGGGGAGATCAGCAATCACGGGCAGTCCTATCCTGGGCAGCACCAGGCGATCATCAGTCGTGAATTGTGGGACGTGGTCCACGCCATCATCCAGAAACGCAAGAAGGGGCCACGCATCCACAACACCGAGAACCCGGCCTTGCTGGCTGGTCTGCTCTACGCACCAGACGGCCAACGCCTGATCCCGTCACACACCACCAAGAAGGATGGTCGGCGTTACCGGTACTACGTGCCATATCTGGAAAAGCGACAGAGCGCCGGTGCATCGAATCAACCAGGTCGGCGCGGTATGGGGGCACTGCCCGCAGCGGAAATCGAGAGTGCCGTCCTGGCACAAGTGCATCAAATTCTGCAAGCGCCCGAGATGATCATCGGTGTCTGGCAGGCGAGTATGGCATTGCGGGATCGGGACGCATTCGACGAACCGACGATTCTGGTAGCGATGCGACAGATCAGTACCGTCTGGGGTCAACTGTTTCCGGCAGAACAGCATCGCATCATGCGGCTGCTGATCGAGAGAGTCCAATTGCGCGACGACGGCCTAGATATCATATGGCGAGACGACAGTTGGCACCAATTCCGCAGGGAACTGGAGCGGCATCCTTTCGTTGAGGAGCAGCGTGACGGTGCGTTAGAAGGGATCGATGAAATGGAGACTGTGTGATGAAAATGGATACCGAGAATTTCCGCGAAGTGCCGGCCCAGCGAAAGGTGGAAATCACGATGACGGGCGAAGCGCGCCAGTTTGAAGCTGGCGGCCGTTCGGTAACGTTCGTACCGTTGAGTATCAAGCGCCGCAGTTACAGCAAGGTGCTGGTGCCACCGCCGGGGAGCAAGAGCGCCAAGATCAAGTCGTCGTTCGACTTACCCCTGATCCGTACCCTGGGGAAGGCGTACTACTGGCAGCGGTTGCTGGATACCGGCGCGGTGGCCAACGCCACGGAACTGGCGCGGCAACTCCGACTGGAACCAGGATGGGTGGCCGAGGTATTACGCCTGACACGTTTGGCGCCGGACATCGTGCAGGCTATCCTGGATGGCCGCCAGCCTCGTCACCTCAATCTGCATGCGATGCGTGGCCGGCAGGCGGAGGTTCCCGTGGCATGGGAGGAGCAGCGGGTGCTCTTTGGATTTGACCAATGAATCCTCAACCATGGACACACCACTGTTCCCTGTTTTGAAATGTCAAAGTCCCAATTCACTCAGGCCAAGGTGATCATCTGGACGGCGGCCAAGTGGCCAATGATATTTACGTTCCGCTTCGGTGATGGGAAGATCATTGATGCTGGCGAACCGATGGGTCATGAGCCCCTGTTCATTGAATGCCCAATTTTCGTTACCATATGAACGGTAACCGCATTGGCTATATTGCTGGAACCATTGCATGCAGTGCACGCAGGCAGGCGGAGGTGACAATGGACTGGCAGGAGCAGGGGGGAGCTTCGGCATCGCGTAGGCCCGTTAGCCAATAACATCACCGACCAACACGGTGTCGTAAAATCTGACATTAGACCGCTTACGCAATAGCAACAAATCGTAATATCTACGACTAACAATCACCAACAGGAGAGGCAAATTGTCATCAGTGCATGTCGATATTGAGAGAACGTCGTGGACATCTGCCGTTCCGTTTTATGGACCAGGTGCCGTGTATCAGGGTCGGGAAATTGTGCAGTTAAAGATTCTTTGCGACCGACGCCATGAAGGTGGTGGCATTTCCTGGATCGTCAAGTTCATTCCACCTGCCCGTAAATTGATCAAGGTCATTGCTGTCGCATTATCGGATGAGCATGTCTTTATCCTCGAAGGAGGTCGAACCACTAAATCCGGGCGCCCAAGCAAGACTTCAAGTGGTTACAGCCTCAATCCGAAGGGTCAACCACACAGCGCCATGATTGCGTCTGAAATGACCGCTCTCGTCGTTTACACAGGTGAGCCTGACGATGTTAAATCCATAGAGGTTGTCGACATTGCTGCTTCTGGGGAATGACAACATATGGTCAATTAAGCATCATCTATCAGAGGGTGTGGGCGTTGGAAATATTGCGTTGATTGCGTCCCACATCTTGGGCAGCGCCGCACGCACACCCCGCCTGCAGCCGGCGGCCAATTGTAGCGGTTTCAGGGCGTCCATAAAAAACAAATAATCCGATTGGCATGCCTTGCGTGCAAGTCGAGTCAACACTCATTCCGAATCTGTTGTTCCTTCAGCTGACGAGGATTGCCGCGACAAGCCGGGTGGAATGATTGGTTGGGCTTCCGTTATGAGGAATTCATCGATTAACGGTGCAAGTGAGAAGGCGTGTGTTTCAGCGAGATTATGTTCGCCGCCCTCGACAATGTGCAGACGAGCCCATGACAGAAGCGAGGCCAGACGCTCACCGACGCAGGCAGGGCTGATAGGATCGGAATCTCCCCACAGTAGAAGAGTGGGAATGAGTATTGTCGGCAGCTTTGCCGATAAGTCTTCTTGGTAGGTAGAGAACCAACGGGGAAGCTGCGGGTTGGATTCATGAAATGAGGGTCGCCAGTCCTGCCCACCGAGCGCTGCAACATTGAAACCGCCAGAGGTAGCAGCCAATACCAAATGCGTGATGAGTTCAGGCCTCTCAAGCGCAACCCGGATTGCAATTGCGCCGCCCATCGACTGGGCAACAAGCGCCGTGGGTTGATTGATTTTGGTTGTAACCATCCCAACCAGATCATCGATGCCGTTCACGTGCGGATCAGATGGAATGGAACCGAAGCCGGGCCACCCAATATGCCTCTTAGGGGCTGGATGAGAAAGTAAATTTGCCACAGGCTCCCAGAGCTGAGCTCTACCCAACGCACCGGGGAGAAAAAGTATTTGCGATGGCACAGCAGATGATTTCATGTGAGGGCCCAACTTGCCGAATAAAATTTAGACTCCACGCGCGCCGTTCACTCGCGAATTTCCGGCGCAGGCAATTCCTTGAATTTCTCGGGAACATGGGTGCCGTCGATGTGCTTTTCACCCCACTCGCGCATCGCGCGTAGCACCGGTCCCAGGTCAGCGCCGCAGCGGGTCAGGTAATATTCTGCGCGCGGCGGATTGTCCTGGTAGTACTCCTTCACCACCAGGCCCCCTGCCTCCAGCCGCTTGAGGCGTTCGGCCAGGATGTTGGTCGGGATCGCCTCGGGTGAGGCTTCGAATTCCCCGTAGCGATGCTTGCCTAGGAACAGATCGCGGATCACCAGCAGCGTCCATTTGTCGCCCACGATGTCCAGCGCGCTCGCGATTGGACAGAAGGAACGAAAGCCTTCTGGAGCAGTTTTTTTCTGGTCTGATTTCTTCATTCCAGCCACTTTAATCGACTGACTTGCCATCTGCAAGTCACTTGCGTAACATGCGACTTTCCTTTTGCAAGTCACTATAGGAGAAATCATGCCAGTTCAAGGAGAACACTACACTCTCGACCAGATCGGACCATTGGAAAATCTGGGTCAGTACAATTATCGCGGCGTGCCCGGCAAGCGCTTCATCGGCGACAATCTCGGCCTGACCGGCTGCGAGGCATCACTCAACCGCTTGCCCGCCGGCCATGGCACGCCATTCGTTCATGCCCACAAGAAGAACGAGGAGTTGTATATTGTGTTACGTGGCAGCGGCTTCTTTTATGTAAATGGTGAGGAATTCCCCGTCTGCGAGGGCAGCATGGTACGCGTCGCCCCGGAAGGTGCGCGCGTCATCACAGCAGGAAGTGAAGACCTGTATTTCATCTGTATTCAGGCTGAGGCCAACAGCCTGACGCAGGCCACTCTGGAGGATGGTTACCGGGTCGACGTGCGCGCTTCTTGGATGAAGGATTGAACGCTGCCAGTCCCACAACCTATACAGCGGAAGTTATGCCAACCGATAGCTCTCGGGAAGCACGGGAAATAGCCGCTCCTGGCCAGGTACCGCCAGATCGCGTAGGCCATTTACGATGGCACCGCGTTCGGGCAAATAAACAACCACTACACCAGCCTGCCCGTCAAACCTCATCTTTCGACACAAGCATAACTATTTGGCGGAAAAGGCGTTCTGCGTGTGCCAAATGCGTTCGGTTCCCCACTATTTTTTGAGAACAGAGAGCAGAAAAGAATCGAACCGCGCCGAAAATGGCGGGATTTCTGCACATGCCGCAGGGCAAATGGCACACGGAAAACGGGGCGGAACCCCGCACCGCTTGGGGGAGGCGCGAAAATGAAAAAGCCGACTGAGAACAGTCGGCCTTCTAAATTGGTGGTGCGTAGTTTACAACCGAACTACTCTCTATTGGAACCAGTGAGCAAGTCTGCTACCTCCTGCGGGTGTTCCACAACCTGGTAACCCATTGCCCGGTAGCCACGTTGCCGCTTGTCCCACAT
>Ga0315298_1001195_pt1 | contig 48895 bp, 28 predicted proteins | sample WHS_1_MG_FD_203077 | JGI IMG/M metagenome (GOLD analysis project Ga0315298, IMG submission 203077) | Extremophilic microbial mat communities from Washburn Hot Springs, YNP, Wyoming, USA - WHS_1_MG | ecosystem: Environmental > Aquatic > Thermal springs > Hot (42-90C) | place: USA: Wyoming...
TTGGCCAAAACGACTCGAAAGGACGGTTGAAGGGGGGACAAAACGCTGCAAAAGACGGAGACGGCGCTGGTCGAGCGGTGCTGTCTCAGGCGCGCTTTCAAAAATCGGCTTTTTTGGGACAGGCTCTGGTGTACGAAATCGAGATGAAGGAGCTCGAATTGAAACGCCTCCGCCTCATCCAAGAGCAGATGCACAAGGCCAGAGCCCGGCGCGCTGCAATGGCCCATCCAGAAAAACCCTCTCTGTTTGACGCACCACCTTCACCCGAAAACCCGCGCTCATGAAAACCCAAAACATTTCCTCACGCGACGATCGGCCCGACGGCGACCTGCCGATCTATCGTTTTCGGCTCTTTGTTGCGGGCGACGAGCCGAACTCACGCAAGGCCCGCGCCACACTGGATCGCCTTCTCGCCACCCACCTGCACGGACGTTTCGAACTCGAGGTGGTGGACGTCTTCGTTGACTACCAAGCTGCCATCGAGCACCGAATCATCGTCGTGCCCACCCTGCTCATCGAGTCGCCGCCCCCGCCCCGGACCATCGTCGGCTCGCTGGACGATCCCGCTCCCTTGCTGACCACACTCGGCCTGAGCAACGGAGGACAACATTCATGAGCCAGACCAATCACCTCACTGAAGCCGAGCTGCGCCAGCGCCTCGCCGAAGTTGAGGCGATCCTCGCCGCACTGCGTTCCAGCAAGGCCGACACACTCATCGGCAACAACGGCCCGCTGCTCTTCCAACCCAAATCCGCCGTCGAAGAGCGGGAACGCCAGCAGCGACAGGCCGAACGAATCGCGCGAGAATGGGCAACCACATTCGACGCAGTACAGGAAGCGATCTGGATTCTGGACCTAGACCAGCGCGTGGTGCGCGCCAATGCGGCCGCGGAAAAGGCATTTGGTTGCCCACTGGCCGAGATGATCGCTCGCCGTTGTTTCGAGATCGCCCACCACACCGACAGACCGATTTCCGGCTGTCCATTTTGCTCGATGCGCGTCAGCCGGCAACGGGAAAGCTTCGAGATGCGGGTCGGAGAACGCTGGTTCAATGTTACAACCGACCCGCTCCTTGACGAGCGCGACAACCTCATCGGCGCAGTGCATATCGCCCGCGACATCACCGAACGCAAACGCGCAGAACAGGCACTGCGCGAGAGCGATCGCCGATTGGCCACACTGCTGGCGAATCTTCCCGGCATGGCTTACCGCTGCCAAAACCGTCCGGACTGGCCGATGGAATTTGTGAGTGATGGATGCGCCGGCCTGACCGGCTGGCCTGCGTCCGCGCTCCTCGAAAACCGCCCCGCTTACGGCGAACTCATCGTCGAGGCGGATCGTCAATCCGTCTGGGACGCCGTGCAACAAGCCCTCGCTGCAAAGCGACCCTTCGAAATAACTTACCGAATCCGGACCGCCAACGGTCAACTCCGCTGGATGTGGGAACGCGGCTGCGGCGTATTCGCCCCGGACGGTACATTGCTCTGTCTCGAAGGATTCATCACGGACATCACCGCACGCGTCCATGCCGAAGAGGCACTGCGACGTGAGCGCGCCCTGCTCGAGCGCATCACCACCTACAGCCCGGTCGGAATTACCGTTGTAAACCGGCACGGGCAAATCATCTTTGCCAACGCGCAGGCCGAGAAAATCCTTGGCCTGACGAACGAGACCATCACCCGGCGGACTTACAACGACCCAGCATGGCACATCACCGACCTCGATGGCGGACCGTTCCCGGATGAAGAGCCGCCGTTCCGCCGCGTGATAACCACCCGCCAATCTGTCACCGACGTCCGCCACGCAATCGAGTGGCCGGATGGGCGGCGCGTGCTGCTGTCCATCAACGGCGCGCCACTGTTCGATGCCGCCGGCGAACTCGAGGGCGCCGTGTTCACCGTGTCCGATATCACCGAACAGTTGCAGGCCGAGGCCGCGCTGCGTGAAAGCGAGGCGCGGTTCCGCCGTCTGTTCGAAAACTCGCTGGTGGGCATTTACCGCACCACGCCCGACGGGCGCATCCTGCTCGCCAATCCAACCTTGGTCAAAATGCTCCGTTACCCCTCATTCGAAGCCCTGGCCCAACAGAACCTCGAAAAGTACGGTTTTCACCCGCAGTATCCACGTCGCCTCTTCAAGGAAGCCATCGAACGGGACGGCGTGGTTCGCGGCTTGGAAAGCGCCTGGACCTGCGCTGACGGAACCACCGTTTATGTCCGGGAAAGCGCCCAAGCGGTGCGCGGGCCCGACGGGCGCGTCGCATACTACGAAGGTGTCGTGGAAGACATCACCGAACAGCGGCAACTCGAAGAGCGGTTGCACCATGCGTCGAAGATGGAGGCAATTGGCCGGTTGGCCGGCGGCGTGGCGCACGATTTCAACAACATCCTCTCCGTAGTGATAATGCAGACAGACCTGATGGCCATGGAAGAAGGGCTCTCCAACACCGCCAAGGAGGGGTTGCGCCAGATTCGCGCCGCCGCTGAGCGAGCCGCCAATCTCACACGCCAGTTGCTGATGTTCAGCCGCCGCCAGGCCATGCAGCCGCGCGACCTCGACCTGAACGACACGGTGACGAACCTGACCAAGATGCTCCAGCGCATCATCGGCGAGGACGTACACCTCGAGTTGCGCCTGCACCCCACGCCGTTGATGACCCGGGCCGACGTCAGCATGCTTGACCAGGTATTGATGAACCTTGCCGTCAACGCGCGCGATGCCATGCCCAAGGGCGGACGTCTGACCATCGAGACCACCGCACGCGAATTCGCACCCGCCGAAGCAAAAACCTTGCCGGACGTCCAGCCGGGTCGTTACGTCGGCTTGCGCGTCAGCGACACCGGTTGCGGTATCCCGCCGGAAATCTTGCCGCACATTTTCGAGCCGTTCTTCACTACCAAAGAGCCGGGTAAAGGCACAGGCCTCGGTCTGGCCACGGTGTTTGGCATCGTCAAACAACACAGCGGTTGCGTTAGGGTGGCCAGCGAACCGAACCGGGGAACTACCTTCGAAATCTATCTGCCCGCCCTGCCGGAGACGGCGGTCGCAGAAGCCACGAAGGTCGAGGCAGTCCCATCGCCGCGCGGTGGCACGGAAACCATCCTGCTCGTTGAGGATGATCCCGCCGTGCGCTTGTTGACGCAAACCACGCTCCAGCGTCACGGGTATCGGGTGTTGGAAGCAGCCGACAGCATAACAGCATTGGCGCTGTGGCAAACGCATCGCAACGCGGTGGCCCTGCTGCTGACCGACATGGTAATGCCGGGAGGATTGAACGGACTGGAGCTGGCGCGGCGACTGCGCGTGGACCGACCGGAACTGAAGGTCATTTTCACCAGCGGCTACAGCGCGGAGCTGGCTCGGGGAATATTGAGCCACGAAGAGGGCGACGCGTTTCTGCAGAAGCCCTGCGAGGCGACGCACCTGCTCGAAACCGTGCGCCGATGCCTTGATGCCCCGCCCGCCGCACCGCCCCACTGAAGCCGCCCGCGCCAACCCAGGACTTGTCCGCCGCCTTGACTATTAATGCGCCGAAGGATGCAGCAGTTTGCCTGCGTGCCCGCCGAAATCCATGCCATCTATCATTTGGGTGACCAAGGGCTTGGCAAATGGCGCCCTTTACGCCTTGCCAACGTCGCGGGCAAAGGGTATGCAAGTTTTCATGATGTCTGTTTCTCCGGTCATTGGTTGTTTTCGGGTGGCAGTTGCACGATCTGCGGCTGGGACTCCCGTCCATCGCGACACAATCTGCGCTTGCTCCTGAGAGCTGACATCTGTTTGGCTTTCATGCAAAGCCATACGGACCGAACCGATATGACAACGCGCCGAAAAATCATCTGGGTCGGACTTTTGATATGCGCGGCTATTATAGGATCGATGATTGACTGCGTGAAACCAGAAGGCGACCACATCACGTATTTGGTACTGGCTCCACATCCGACGTTGCGCTTCTCGTACTCGGGGGGCGAGGAGGGTTCTTGGAAACACACTCATCCAAACATGAAAGAGCCTTGGTGGGTGGCTGGGCGTTATCTTGCTCTGATGGAGGTCGGTTATTGATGGCGCGGACAAGGTGATCCAATTCGAGCAAGCCTTTGCGAGTTCGGGCCGGAAATCTTCTCAGCGCGGCGCGACACAGCGGTATGCTTGCAACCAGCGCAGTTTTTGGGCCTCGCGCATTCGGTTGCGGCTGCGCCGCGCTGAGGTTTACTTGTTCACCAACGGGTGAACGCATTAAAACGCCCAAGAGCGGCTCTCAGGCGCATCATTATTGACCGGCGTCGATGTCAAATGAAATCCGGGCCAAAGATTCGGGGATTCGGGAGCGCGCGCTTAGCAGAGCTTGACGAATGGCAAATGAAACGAGTAACGTTGGAGCTGTTTTCGTCAGGAAACATTGCAAGCAGGAGAATTCAATGAGAACGACGCGCCTTATTCGTAGTTCCGTCCCAGACCGAGCTGCTCATTCTCAAGTACGCTGCATCCCCGAATGCTTCCGCTTCTCGAGCCGAAGGCTCAGACCATTCAACCGACTTGCGAGGTTGTTCCAAGCGATGAAGTCGGACACTCACCGGCGCGGGATCCTAACTATTCGGCCAAAACCAGAATTGACGATGGGCTGCCGGTCCCCTCGAGGAGTGCCTGCCCAGACGAACTCTGCTCGAGCGCTTGACACAGCGGGCACTGAAACCCCGGGCGGGCAGGCGGATCAGCGCGTTCGTTGCTGTACTGGCAATCTGCTGTCTGTTCCTGTTCTATCGAGTGCGGTTCTGTGTTACTTGCTCTACTTGCCGGTAACCAATGCCCAACATATTGCTGCACAATGGAACTTCAACGATACGGCATCCACGTCGGCATCTGCTGGCATTGGAAGTTACTCTTTGCTGGGTGGCGTCACTGCTGACTCGTTCGGTGGCAGTCCGTCCGATCCCACACCGCCCGCTTCGAACTTCGCTCTGAGTCTCACGGGTTTCCCCGCGCAGGCAGCAGGAGCGAAGACTGCGGGTGTGGGCTTTTCCTGCGACGCACGCTGGTGGCGAGATCTCCGATTGACATTTGATTTTCGCGGCGCGCCCTCCGCGAGCAGCACAATCACTGTGTTGTGCAGCTCAAACGGCGCGCATTTCTTCGAAGCCGGAACCATTGCCATCGACACAGCAGACGTTTTTGTGACGGGACTGACGCTCAATCTGGCACCTTACACAGAGCTGAACCATGCGACCGGACTCCAAGTCCGGATTGTCTCGGATTTTGTGCCGGGGACAGGTCTGTACGCGCCGATTCAGTCAGGCTTGTCCTATTCACCCGCCGGCAGATGGAGGCTGGACATGGTCACTTTGTCCGGGACTCCAGAGCCGCCCCGCATCGTGATCCAACCGGAAGGTCGTATGCTTTCAGTTCCGGATTCGGTCACACTGACTGTCTTTGCAGAAGGCATTACACCGCTGGCATACCAGTGGAAGCACTCCGGTACAAATTTGCCGGGCGCAACAGAGGCACAGTTGATCATCCCACACCCAACGGCTGAGCACCTTGGAGAGTACCAGGCCGTGGTCTCAAACATCGGCGGTCAGTGCGAAAGCGAGATTGTCTCTTTGACAGCAACAATACCGCAAATTCTGGCCCACCCACAAAGCCAGGTCATCGACGGTTCAGGACCTGTTACCCTGCAGGTCACGGCCACAGGCATAGGCCCGCTGAGCTATCAATGGTTTCATTTCTCCACGAATTTGCCGGGGCAAACTGGGCCAAGCCTGACAATCACGAATCCGACGGCGAGCGATCTTGGTGCTTACAGGGTCGAGGTCAGTAATGCAGGCGGAACGACCACAAGCGACGAAGCTGTATTGAGCGCGGCGGGACCTGTGGTTATCCGCGGCCCTGAAAGCGTCACTGCTGTCGAAGGCGCGTTCGTCAAACTGGAATGCACCGCTACAGGATTACTTCCCCTTACCTACCAGTGGCTTCACAATGGCACCAACCTGGCAGGCGCCACAGGAGCCACGTTGGTTCTGACAAACGTTGCGCCATCGGATGCCGGTGATTACTTCGTTGTGGTAAGTAACGCAGGTGGCGCAGCTACGAGTTCAGTGGCAACTGTCACCGTGTACCCAGGTCCCGCAGTCAGCACGATTCGCGAGGTGCGCCTGACACTGGACCCGACAACGTTGGACGTCACAAATGCAACGACGCTATTTTCTGTGGAGGGCGTTGTCGTCTCACATCGCAACCTAACGTCCGATCCTGACACGCTCGTGTTCATACAAGATCCCACTGCCGGGATCGCTGTCCAGTGGCGTGGCGGTAGCACCGTGGCCGATCTCCATGCCGGTGATTTGCTCCGCGTGACTGGCCGGCTCCTGAACCGGGACGGATTGCTTTTGATCGATGCTGCAATTTCCGACACAACGACCGCTCTTGTTCGACTCGACACCGACCAACCATTGCCCAGCCCCGTGTTGCTGGATTTGTCGGCCCTACCCGACGCTGGCGAACTGGACCTCTTGGAGGGGAGCCTTGTCATGGTCTCGAACGTCGTTATGGACATAGGTCTCACAAACTTTCCTGCCGGAACGCGTGATTTCTTCATCGCAGACTTCAATGCAAATGTGTTCTTGCTCGAAGCGAACAGTCTGACCGATCTGCCCGGCAAACTTCTGCCCCGCAAACCGTTCGTCGCAATAGGCATTCTGAGCCAGCGCGACGGCGATAGCCCATACACGAACTCCTACGCAATTCTGCCCACACGGTATTCCGACATCACCGAGATCGAAGAATACCCGTTCTTCGACCAACCAACCGTTGATCGCCGCGAGGCACCCAATGGCGCCACTCGTTATCTCGGAACGAGCCCACATGTCGCTACATCGTGGCAGTGGAACATCGTCGCCAGACCTTCCGAGTCCTCTGCGCAAATCGTTAACCCAAACGAGCGGAATGCAGTGTTCACGCCCGATCAACCAGGACGGTATGCCTTACACCTCGGAACCCAGTACAGTGGCGGAGTTACCGGCTTCGCGCTCCTGGAATTGTACTCAGCACCGAACCAGCCACCGATTATTCAAGGTCCACAAGTTGTTACTCTAAGCGAACGCGACTTTTTTATGCCGTGCAATAGCATCGAGATTCCGTTATTCGCTGTCTCGGGTTACGATCCGGACCCATTTCCGGACCAGCCCTGCTGGCTCCACTGGCAAGTTCAGACGCCGATAGGGTATGCGTGGGAGGATGGCACGGGGGTTACCATTTGGGCCACCCGTGGCCCGTATATTCGACAGTGCGATTCGGAAAATCCGTGCCTTTCAATTGGGTTGGGAGAGGATTACGGAGGCAATACATATCAAGTTGTTTTTTCAGCGACGGATTGCGGCGTCCCGCCTCTAACCACTTCATTTACTGTCACCGTTATGGTTGAGGAAGACAACGTTCCGCCGTGTACAACCTCCCGGACGTACACAGTACGAGAGAACGTTGAGAACGTGATTCAGTTGGAGGCAACTGATTTGGACCGCCCGCCGCAACCTTTGCGGTTTGACCTGTGGTGGCCGTGGAACGAGTCTTTTTGCGGACCCGCGCGTTTCGACTCGGAAACGGGTACTCTGTACTGGACGCCGTCAGAAGTGTTTAACCACGAATACCCTTACCCTGTAATGGTTCCGTTCATAGTGGACGGAGCGTGGGGTGAAATCTACCTGAACGCGTTGGAGGTAAACAGTCCTCCTGTGATTAAACCAATCCCCGACCTGCACATTACAGAAAAAGCTCCCGTGACCTTGCAGTTGGAGGTTACCGACCCTGACATACCGACGAACCGCGTTTCGGTTTCGTTGAAGTCAGGGCCTCCGGGAATGACGTTCAACCCGGTCACTTGGCAGTTGACCTGGACCCCGGGCGAAACAGACGGTGGCACGACAAATCTCGTCCTGGTGGAAGCTGTGGACGACGGTGTTCCGCCCCTTTCAACCAACATGAGCTTCGTAATTATCGTCGAAAAGCTCAATGAACCGCCGAGGCTTCTCGATCCTGGTCCACAGTTTGTGGAGGAGTCCGAGGAACTAAGTCTGACGCTCGTTGGCACGGATGATGATCTCCCTCGCAACGAGCTCACGTTCGTGCTCTCGGAAGCGCCAACGGGGATGACGTTGGACCCGGTCAGCGGCCAGCTTCGGTGGCGACCCAGTGAAGACCAAGGTCCGGGAGTTTACACTGTTACTGTGACTGTATTCGACGATGGGACGCCTCAATTGACCGACACAAAGACTTTTCAGGTCACAGTTCGGGAAGCCAATTCTGCACCGGCAATTGCTGCAATAGCCAATATGTCCATTGATCCGGGGCAAACTCTCAGTGCTCTGTGCACCGCTTCGGACACAGACGTGCCGACCAACACCCTGACATGGGAGCTCGTCGAAGGTCCGAGCAGCGCAACAATCGATCCGGCAACCGGCCAACTCACATGGACGCCCGATCCCTCCCAAGCCGGCCAAACATTTCAGTTCACAGTACGTGTTACCGACAATGGCTCTCCGCCATTGACTGACCAACGGAGTTTTTCGGTCACCGTCAACCCTGTTCCACCGCCGGATCCAACAGGCATCCAGTGGGCCTTATTGCCGAGTGGATTTACAGGCAGACTGTGGGGCGTCGAATACGGCGCCGGCATCTTCGTCGCAGTGGGCGCAAACGGGACCGTGCTGACATCGCCAGATGGCGTGGTTTGGACCCAGCGTCCAACCCCGACCACCGAGACATTATGGGGTCTGAAATACGGGTGTGGCAGATTCGTTGTTGCGGGCCACAACGGAGTGATTCTCACCTCGACCGACGGCATCGATTGGGAGGCGAGCCCATCCGGCGTCTCAGCGCATCTGACGGACGTCGCGTTTGCCGGCGAAACATGTGTGGTTGTCGGCAACTTCAACACAATCCTCACCTCCCTGTGCGGCGAATCTCCTTGGACATTGCGCCCCGTGGCCACTACCAACCATTTCCAAGACGTAACTTATGGGGGTGGCCATTTCGTTGCCTCAGGCACATTGGGGCTCATTGCAAGTTCTCCCGACGGTATAAACTGGACGGTTCAGAATTCCGGCTCGACAAACGGCGTGCCAATGACCGCTTACGGAAACGGTGTATGGCTCGTTGGCGGCGCGGGAGGAATAATTTTGAAATCGACGAATTTGGTTGATTGGGATCAGACCGTCCCCGTGCCTCTGCCGGAGCCAAACGGCCACCTTGCCGGCGCAAGCTTCGCCAACGGCAGGTTCGTGCTCGTCGGCGGCGTCAGAAACGGCATGACAGGCGGAGTGGTGCTGGTATCGACCAACGGCTCTGACTGGGTCTTGGAAGAGGCAGGCGATTTTCCGGTGCTTTACGACGTCGCTTTTGGCGCCGGCACCTGGGTTGCCGTTGGGGAAAACGGGGCAGTCCTGAGATCGGTGCAACTGTTCGCCCCGTGGGCACTTAACGTCGAAACCTCCGCCGGAGGCACCGTAGAGCGAAGCCCGAACCGCCTGCTTTACGACGACGGCGAGCGGGTCACCATTACTGCGCTGCCCGACGATGCGCACGTTTTCACCGGCTGGAGCGGCGACATTACCGGCCTGGCAAACCCGGCGGTCGTCACCGTTACTACGAATATGACCGTGCTGGCCAACTTTGCTCCAAAACCGGGTTACCTGCTGACTGTCAATGTTGTTGGCCAGGGCTCGATCGTGCCAATGCCGCCCAAAGCACAATACGACCCGGGCGAAACCGTGGAGGTAACGGCAGTGCCAGAGGAAGGCTGGATTTTCGCAGGTTGGTCCGGTGCATTGAGCGGATCGGATACACCCGCGTCGCTGAGGATGGATAGCGACAAAACCGTGACGGCACGGTTTGTTGCTCGACCGGCAATCACAACAGTTCCTGATCAGGTCGTGAGCGAGTTGGCAACGTTGACGCTCACGGTCACGGCTACCGACCCGGATACGCCGGTTTCAGAGCTTTCGTTCGCCCTGGTCGAGGCCCCACAAGGAGCATCAATCGGCGAAAAGAACGGCGTGTTTAATTGGAGGCCCACGGAAGAACAGGGACCTGGCACGTACAAAGTTAGCGTTCGCGTCACTGACAATGGAACTCCATGTTTGAGTGCCGACACCACTTTCTCGATCACGGTCAACGAGATAAACGCTCCGCCCACATTGGGCAACTTGGGCTTTTATCTTGTTGCGGAAGGCTCGTCGATCAAGATTCCTGTGACAGCGGCTGACCCTGACATTCCGAGCCAGACATTAACCTTCAGCCTTGATGGAGCCCCAATCGGTGCGGCGATAGAACCAACCACCGGCCTGTTTACATGGACGCCCACCGAGGAACAGGGGCCGGGCGTTTACACCATTACGGTCAAAGTCACCGACAACGGCAATCCGCCGTTGAGCGACAGCAAAACGTTTAAGGTAACAGTCAACGAGGTCAATCGCGGCCCGACTCTGGCGGCGATCGACGATCGCACTGTGAACGAAGGAGAATTGCTCAGCTTCACTATCACGGCAAACGATACCGATGTGCCAGCCCAGGCGCTGAGTTTCAGCCTCCAAACCGCTCCGGCAGGAGCCGGAATCAACCCAACCACCGGCCTGTTTACATGGACACCCACCGAGGAACAGGGGCCGGGCGTTTACACCATTACGGTCAAAGTCACCGACAACGGCAATCCGCCGTTGAGTGACAGCAAAACGTTCAAGGTCACAGTCAACGAGGTCAATCGGGCACCGACTCTGGCGGCGATTCCGGATCGCACCGTCAATGAAGGCGAGTTGCTGACGTTTACAGTTACTGCCACTGATCCTGACGTGCCAGGCAACACGTTAAGTTTTGTGCTTGGCCAAGATGCTCCTGACGGCGCACTGATCCACAAAGACACCGGTGCTTTTTATTGGCGCCCAACCGAAGAGCAAGGACCGGGAACGCTCCTGATCACGGTGCGTGTCACGGACAATGGCTTGCCACCCCTCGATGCCACGACAAGTTTCAAATGTAGCGTCCGCGAGGTGAATCAAAAACCTGTGCTTGAACCGGTACCCAATCAAATCATTGGGCCCGGGGAAACATTGACCGTTCGGCTAACAGCAACTGACGGGGATCTGCCACCCAACACGCTGACGTATTCGTTTGCAACGCCAGCCCCTGGAGACGCAGTTCTGGATCCAATTACAGGCATCCTCACATGGACACCGAGCCACGCATTCGAATCTACAACCAACAAATTCGCCGTGCGTGTGACCGACAACGGAGTCCCCGAGCTCAGCGACACGGTCAGCTTCAACGTTGTCGTTGGCCCCGGCCAAGCAATCAGGCTTGCGGCTCAGATGGCATCGTCGGGTGAATTTCGGTTACAAGTGCTGTGCCACGAAGGCAAAACGCTGTTCGTCGAAACTTCAGCCGACCTTGTGCATTGGTCGCTGCTGACGACCGTGGTGAGTACAGGTGAATTGATACAGATCGACCTTCCACTGTCTAACCAACAGCAGTGCCGTTTCTACCGAGTGGTAGCGCCTTGATCAAAACCAAGCGGTTGCCGAAAAATCTCCGTATTTAATCTCCGTATTTGACGCTGTCGAAGATCAAAAGCACACTTCCGGGCGCATGAGTCGTAGTTTTGATGTTTTGCCACTCAAACAACAGCGAGGGGATATCCTCCGTTTTTTGACCGTACCTTACAGTATTTACGAGAATGACCCGAACTGGGTCGCGCCGCTGCTCTATGACCTCAAGAAGGTATTTGAACCCAAGAACCCGCTTTTCCAACACGCGGAAATCCAGATGTGGGTCGCCACGCGCAACGGCGCCGACGTCGGCCGAATATCGGCCCTGATCGATCACAACTACATCAGTTTCCACGCCGATCAGGCAGCGTTCTTCGGGTTCTTCGAAGCCATAAACGACACGGAAATCAGCGGCGCCCTGTTCGACGCCGCCATCAATTGGGCCCGCAACAAGGGCATGAAACGCATCCTCGGCCCAATGAACCTCACAACCAACGACGAGTGCGGCCTGCTGGTCGATGGATTCGATTCCCCGCCCACTTTCATGATGCCCTACAATCCAAAGTACTACGCCGACCTCGTAACACACGCCGGTTTCGCCAAAGCAAAAGACCTCGTGGCCTATATCGTCCCACTCTCGAAAACTCCACTCGACCGGCTCGCAAGGCTCGCTGAAAAAACACGCCGTCGTAACCCCGACCTCACCGCCCGCGCCGTCACAAAACAAAGCCTCGACCGCGACATCAACCTCATCAAAGAAGTGTACAATTCCGCCTGGGAAAAAAACTGGGGGTTTGTCCCAATGACAGATGCAGAAATAGATTTCATGGCCGACCGACTGAAACCGCTGCTCGTCGAGGGCCTTGTCTGGGTGGTCGAGTCTCCGACCGAACCAGTGGCGTTCCTCCTTGCCTTGCCCGACTTCAATCAGGCAATCAAACCTCTTCGCGGTCGGCTCCTCACGCCACGCGCACTTAATCTCCTGCCGCAAATGCTCGGCTGGCGCCTCCCGAAATTCTGCCGCGTAGTCACCCTCGGCGTAAAACAAGGCTATCGCAATCGCGGACTCGAATCGCTCATGTTGTCCGAAGGACTCAAGGTCGGATTCAAAATCGGGTTCACCGCCGCAGAAGCTTCATGGATTCTGGAAGACAACATCAGAATGCGCAGAGTCATCGAGGTTTGCGGCGGGCACACTTACAAAACCTACCGCATTTACCAACGTCCTCTCTGAGCCGGAAATCTCACCGGAATGAAGCTAAAGGCACATTGCACCGATAAACCGATGAGATTTCCCTGTCAGGTCCGGCGCGGCGATTGGCTAACCTTCCGCCTTGACGGTAGTCTGTTTCGTCGGCACAAGTTTCCTGGTCGGGTAACCGGAAACTTTCTCCCCCCGTGCGCGCAGCGAATCGGCCAACGCGAACTTGAACTCCTCGGGTGCGGTCTCGATGGCTTTTCGGAGTGCGTTGGTTGCCTTGTCTCCCGGGATGCGCGTTAGTGCGCATCGCGCATCCTCGCGCGCCTCGACGTCTGCCAGCAGCTCTGCCATCGGCGCAACCGCGTTGTCGTCGCCGATCTCGGACAGCATCCATGCTGCAAGCCGGCGCACGTTGACATTCGAGTGCTTCAGCAGTTTCACCAGTTCCTCCTGGACCGCTTTTCGTTCGGTGTCCGCACCGGGGCGTCCTGCGTGCCTGACGATTCGCTCGATCGCGCGCCTGGCCGAACGCGCGATTTCAAAGTCCGGATCAGACATGACGTCAGCCAGAGGCCCGACTGCCGGCGCGCCAACGGGCCCGGCACCCTGCCATGCCGGACCACGCACCGCGTCATCCTTGCTTTTGATCCTGGCGATCAATTCGCTCACCGCTGTTGAATCCGCAGCGTTGCCAATGCTCGCCGCGACCATCCCAACGCCTGCCGCTGTCTTAACAATCGATTCAGTTTTCATAAACGCAGAGAGTCTGTCTCAGCCCGGGTCTCAAAGCACATACGGATACCGCTGCGGACGGCTCATCAAACGACGCGCAGCCTCATCTCCAATAATCTCCTGTTTGACCGGGTCCCAGTTGAGTTTTCGGCCCACGATGAGCGAAAGGTTGCCGAGCACACAAAGGAACGCCGTGGCCACTCCGGCTTCGATGTTCATGATTGTCTTCCGGCCTGTCTTGATCCCCTCGAACCAGTCTTCGTGGTGGTCGAATCGCGGGCTTTTCGGGACATCGACGCCTCCTGGCGGTTTTACAAACTCGACTGCTTTTTTCTCGGTGTAAACCTGGCCGTCCCCGACCCAGACAACCAATTTGTCTTTGTCGCCATAATACACCGCTCCGTAACCCTCGCGAATGCCTTCGCGTTTCACGCGTTCGCGGTCAAAGTACGGCACCATTTCTCCCGGTTGCGCCCAAATAAGCGTCCAGTCAGGGTTCTTGAACTGGTAGGTCACTTCCATCTCGATGGCGCTGTCCCAAAGCCCGCGCGTGGGCACGCGTCCTTTGGTTTCTATCGACACCGGCCCGGTGTTGTCGGCGTTCATGAAATGGAGCGCATTGCTCATCACATGCGCGCCGCGGTCGCGAATCTGTCCGCCACCGGATTCAAGCACCCAGCGGAAAACACCGTGCAAATAACGCTGATTAAACCGGCGCCATGGCAACGGCCCCAACCACAAATCCCAGTCAAGCTCGGGCGGCGGATCGCTGTCGGGCACCGGATTGTCGTCGGATGGCGTTGCATAATGCCAGCACTTGACCGTGTGGACTTTGCCAATCATGCCGTTGGCTATGTATTGGTGTGCAAGGAAAGCCTCGCGCTGCGACCTGCCTTGCGAGCCAACCTGGACACAAATCTTGTTCTCGCGCGCAGCCCGGACCATCGCTTTGCCTTCTTCGATTGTGCAACAGGCGGGTTTCTCGACATACACATGCTTTCCGGTCTCACAAGCGTGAACTGTCTGTACCGCATGCCAATGATCCGGCGTCGCTATCACCACCGCGTCAATGTCTTTCCGATCGAGGATGTACCGATAATCGCGGTACGGCGTGGCTTTTCCTCCGGTGCTTTTCACCGCGGCAGCCAAACGGTTCTCATCAACGTCACACACCGCCACAACATTCACATCGCCCCGGGATTGCCGGGCAAGCATGTAGCCGAGATGACCACTGCCCATGCCGCCAACTCCTATATGCGCGATATTCAACCTGTCCTTGGCGCTGGGCTGCGAATACGAAGCCCCCAGTACACGTGATGGAATAATCTGCGGCAACCCAATCGCACCAACCCCTGCAACTGCCAGACTGGCCCGCCCGAGAAAACTGCGTCGTCGAATTCGGTTCATGTCAGTGGAAACATTCTTACCATTCCATCGTTCAGATGTCATTTCAAATATTCTCAGCGCAGCAAAACGACAACTGAATCTTCACCGGCTGGTGGCGGCCAGGAATGACTGCGCTCCTGCCAGCCCGCTGGAAAAAGCAACCGCGCCGGGAGCGCGCCCGCCCCCGGGCGCATCAATCCGACAACCGATGTTACACCGGTTTCGATAATGCGAATCCGACAACCGAATCTTTACCGGTCGGTGGCGGCCAGGAATGGCCGCGCTCCTGCCAGCCCGCTGGAAAAACCAACCGCGCCGGGAGCGCACCCGCCCCCGGGCGCATCAATCCGACAACCGATGTTACACCGGTTTCGATAACGCTAATCCGACAACCGAATCTTTACCGGTCGGTGGCGGCCAGGAATGGCCGCGCTCCTGCCAGCCCGCTGGAAAAACCAACCGCGCCGGGAGCGCGCCCGCCCCCGGGCGCATCAATCCGACAACCGATGTTACACCGGTTTCGATAACGCTAATCCGACAACCGAATCTTTACCGGTCGGGGGCGGCCAAGAATGGCCGCGCTCCTGCCAGCCCGCTGGAAAAAGCAACCGCGCCGGGAGCGCGCCCGCCCCCGGACGCATCAATCCGACGACCGATGTTACACCGGTTTCGATAACGCTAATCCGGCGACCGAATCTTTACCGGTCGGTGGTGGCCAAGAACGGCCGCGCTCCTGTCAGCGCGCCTCCAACGCGCTGGACCACGAAACGCGCATACCGCCAAACCGAACTTCAGTCCCGATCATTCTCGGTCCGACTCGACCCTCCAACAACCACCGTTCAGCAAATGTGCACCTCGATAACGATCGCAACCGCTCCACTGCCATTTCGGATTCGCACTGCTGAACGCCCACTCGAATGCGTAACGTGCCAGCATGGCCTTGACTGGATTCAATTCAATATACTTCAGCGCCCTGCGAAAATGTGCTTCGTCACGAATGTAACAGTCCCAATACTCGGCCTGCCAAAACCGTCCGTGACGCCCCAATATCATATTTGCTTTGTGTGCACTCGCGCCTTTCCAGACGTTCAGCAGCCTACCAAGTGGCAGGTCCCATAGCTCCACCAACACATGCACATGATTTGGCATGATCACCCATGCCGCCAATCGGTAATGCTCGCCGTCCGCAGCCAACAAGACCGACTCGACAGTTGCCGCCACTTTCGGATTGCGCAAATGGCACTCGCCCATTCCGCGGTCCATATACTCCTCAATCCGCCTTTGCCTCAGCCGACTGTTTTCAATCTTGAACAACGCCTCCCATTGATGTCGAAAAACACTCGGCATGGCGTCGGCCAGACGGAATGTCACCATTTGGATGGTGCCCGGTTTGTCGTAGTGTGGAAGATAACCGCGCGTGTACCACCCTTTGGAGCCGATTCTCTGTTCCACTTCAGCTTCCGCTGGCTCTAAAGGCCTCTCCCAATACCGCTTGTCGCGGACGATCTGATAGACGCGTTTGTTCATAAGTTCAGATTTCCTTGAATGATCCAAAACCTCCTTTGGGATAATAATAGCTCAATTTCCCTGTTGGGGCCAGCGGTGCGTGCAAGAGCTGACTTTACAGTACTTGTAGAAGCTGCTGGCAGGCAAGAACACCAGCGCTTCGATTTCCGCCACGGTTTGAGCCCGAGGCGGCCAGGAATGGCCGCGCTCCTGCCAACGCGCTGGAGAAAGCAACCGCGCCGGGAGCGCGCCCGCCCCCGGGCGCATCAATCCGACAACCGATGTTACACCGGTTTCGATAATGCAAATCCGACAACTGAATCTTTACCGGTCGGTGGCGGCCAAGAATGGCCGCGCTCCTGCCAACGCGCTGGAGAAAGCAACCGCGCCGGGAGCGCGCCCGTCTCGGGCGCATCAATCCGACGACCGATGTTACACCGGTTTCGATAACGCTAATCCGGCGACCGAATCTTTACCGGCTGGTGGCGGCCAGGAATGGCCGCGCTCCTGCCAGCCCGCTGGGAAAACCAACCGCGCCGGGAGCGCACCCGCCCCCGGGCGCATCAATCCGACGACCGATGTTACACCGGTTTCGATAACGCTAATCCGGCGACCGAATCTTTACCGGCTGGTGGCGGCCAGGAATGGCCGCGCTCCTGCCAGCCCGCTGGAAAAACCAACCGCGCCGGGAGCGCACCACGTTGACCAATTGCATCCTCCGGGTTACGGCCCCGGGAACCCCGTCTGTTGCCTATTTTGGGATGCTCGACCGCTCCTGAATCCACGCCACATCAGGATTGTTCGGCGACGGCACATTGAGGGTGATCGGGGTTCCTTTCTTTATCGGCGGGGTCGTCCGCGGATCGCGCCACCTTTTGATTTCAGCATGCCCGTCTGCAAAAAGAATGCCCGCCGCCCCATTGTGATAACTGGCCGGATAGTCAACAATTCGAGCAGCCGCTACCCGGCCACTTTAATCTCAACAATGTCGTGTGGACCCGCCTCGCGCTGCCCCGCAGGGCTCACCCGGATGAACCGCGCTTTCTCACGCAGTTCTTTCAAATTAACAGCGCCAAGGTAACCCATCCCAGATTGAATCCCACCCACAAGTTGCATCAGGACCGAATCAAGCGGCCCTGAGGCTTCCTTGAGCGCTTCGACGCCTTCGGCAGCGATCTTCCGTGCGGGCGACGACTGATGCCCGTACCGCGCCGCAGAACCGGCTTTCATTGCCGCGAGGCTGCCCATCCCCCTGTACTCCTTGTACCGTTTTCCCTCGATGGTCACGACGTTGCCCGGCGCTTCATCACACCCGGCAAGCAACCCGCCACAAACAACAGCATGCGCAAGCGTCAAAGCTTTGACAATGTCACCCGACTTCGTGATCCCACCGTCGGCAAGGATTGTCACACCCTTTCGCGCAGCGGCCCGCGACGTCACATAAAGCGCCGTCAACTGCGGCACGCCAACCCCCGCAACAATCCGCGTCGTGCATATCGACCCCGGCCCCTGCCCCACTTTGATGATGTTCGCGCCGCAATCGGCAAGGTACTCGACCCCGGCGGCTGTGGTGACGTTCCCGGCAATGATCGGCAGCGATGGAAATGCATCGCGAATCATCCGGACCGCGTCTCCAACGCCCTTGCTGTGGCCATGGGCGGTCGATACCGCCACGACATCCACGCCGCGCTCGACCAGCGCGCCCACTTGGCCGAGTATCCGCTTGCGGTCCAGCTCGCCAAACGCATTCCGTGTTGCCGACACCGCCGCGCCACACAACAACCTCAGCCGCGCATCGCGAGCAGCCTTGAACTGCGACTTGCGCTCGAGCGTGATTTTTTCAACGTCACTCAGTGTGAACAAACCGCGCAAATGATCTTCGCTGTCCACAACCAACAACTTGTGTATCCCCGGATGATCGGTGAAAAACCGGTCCGCACGGCTTATCGGATCGTTGCCCAACTCGCTTTCGTGGATTGTCTGGACCTGCGGACGTGGCGTGAGCGCTTCTGCGACTTTGCGTTGCGCATAGCGCTGCTTCACGACGTGCCCGGGCAACAACCCGACAAGGCGATTCTGGGCGTCAACCACCGGAAAAGTGCTGAAATTGAACTTGTGACGTTCGATCATTTTCAGCACATCACCAATGCGCAAATCGGGCGTGACCTTCACCGGTTCCTGGATCAACCCCAATATGTGATTCTTCACCCTGCTGACCTCAACAAGCTGATCCTCGTCAGACATGTTATAGTGGATCAGCCCCAGTCCGCCGTTCAACGCCATCGCAGTTGCCATGCGCCACTCGGTGACAGTGTCCATGTCAGCCGAAATGATCGGGACATTGAGCCGCAGCCCCTCCGCAAGTTCTGTTGCCAAAACAGTCTGACCGGGCAGCACCTCCGAATACCGCGTCGCCAACGTAACGTCGTCGTACGTCAACGCCAAATGCGGATGCGCAGAAAAAAACTCATCAGCCGGCAGATAAAACCTGCCGTCGAGATCGGTCCACTCTGAATGACTTGCCATGGCCAACTTTGACAACTCGCTGTTGCCAAATCAAGACCAACGTGTCGGTCCCGATTTGACAATGCAAAAACAGCGAGGCCCTGCTTCGGACCGTCCATCCACGCGGCGCCGCAATGTCCAACCGGTTCTCGCCGAATTGAGGCCGCGTTTCGTTGGCTGGCGAACTCACAGTTGTTGGGCTACCATTCCCCCGTGATGTTCGAGAGAATGTTTTGTCAAACAACCACTTTCACTGACCGCCCGCGACCAGAACAAAGGCGACTCCCACTGCTTGTCGCCGCAGCCGCCGCAGTTGCGTTTGCCCTAACCTCGATAACGCAGGCACAACCCAACACGTCGGTCAACCTTGTGCTGAGCGCCGCCGCCGCGCGCCCGGGCGACACAGTCCTTGCCGGCATTGTGATGGAAAGCGCCCCCAACTGGCACACCTATTGGCGCAACCCCGGTGAATCCGGCGCCGCAACAAGAATCGAATGGACTCTGCCCTCCTTCATAACCGCCGGCGACATCATGTGGCCCCCGCCGGAAGAACACGTGGCCGGCGGGCTCACCACTTATGTCTATCACGGCAAAACAATGCTGATCGTACCATTGACTGTCTCCAGCAACGCAACCCTTGGCCAATGCGAAGTCACCGCAAAAGTTGACTGGCTGGAATGCTACGAGGAATGCGTCCCCGGTGAAAGCACCACCAAAACCCGACTGGAAATCGCCACTGAACGACGCGCGTCTCCGGATGCCGACCAAATCAACGATTGGTTGAAACGAATCCCTCGCAGATATCCCGACCTCGAAGTAACATCATACTGGAATCAAAACCCGGCAGACAACCTACACGAGCTCGCCATCATCGTCGCCCCCAACACCAATATCCAGCCAGCCAATTTCCTTGTTTACCCAATCGACGGCGTCGAAGTGTTGCCCTCAGTCCAATTGGAAACCACTGCCAAAGGCGAAACCCGACTGCTGAAACAGGTAAAACTGTACGGCGCCGGTTTGCCCCAGACTCTGACCGGCATTCTGTGGCGCCCCGGCAAAGACCGGGGAAACCCCGTCGCAGTCGAGGTCGAACTCAAACCAGCATCTTCGGCAAGAACCACCCAAACCACAACTCAACCAACTGCCGCATCCGGCACCACACGTGTCGCGCCCGGCGTTGGCGCATTGATCGCGATGCTGGGGTTGGCGTTCCTGGGCGGGTTGATTCTGAACATCATGCCATGCGTGCTCCCTGTGATCTCGTTGAAAATACTCGGGTTCGTCCAGCAAAGCAAAGAATCGCCCGCACGCGTAAGAAAGATGGGTTTGATGTACGGGCTTGGGGTCGTGTTCTCATTTCTTGTTTTGGCGGGAATTGTTATTGCCGTGCAAAAAGCCGGTGGCGCCGCCAGTTGGGGAATGCAAATGCAAAACCCCTACTTCCGGTTCGCTCTGTTACTCGTCGTCACACTGGTCGCCCTCAACCTGTTCGGGCTTTTTGAGGTTGGTCTCGGCGCCACGGTTCCCGGCGCCGCGTCAAGCCTTGCCAAGAAAGGAGGTGCGCTCGGGGCCTTCTCAAACGGCGTGTTGGCAACGGCTCTTGCAACCCCCTGTACAGCGCCGTTCCTGACAGCAGCACTCGGATTCGCTTTTGCGCAGTCGTCATCGACCGTGATTCTGCTGATCTTTGCCTCGGCGGCGATCGGCCTTGCAGCGCCTTACGTCCTTCTTAGCTGGCAACCGGCATGGTTGAAATTCCTTCCCAAGCCGGGCCCGTGGATGGAACGGTTCAAGGTCGCAATGGGTTTCCCGATGCTCGCCACAGCAGTTTGGCTGTTTGATCTGACCGCTCCGTCATTCGGCGACGGCGGGATACTCTGGCTGGGCTTGTTGCTTGTGCTGGTTGGAGTGGCAGCATGGGTTTGGGGCGAGTTTGTCCAACGCAGCATCAGCCAACGCAAAATCGGCCCGCGCATCGCAATTCTATTCTGCATGGCCGGTTGCGCAGCAATCCTTGAAGGGCCTTTGGATTGGCGGCATCTGAACAAACTTCCCGCAACAGCAACCGCCCGCCAAAACACAAAAGGCGGAATCGACTGGCAACCATGGTCAAGGGAAGCGGTCGAAAAAGCCCGCGCAGAAGGTCGCCCTGTTCTGGTGGATTTCACCGCCCGTTGGTGTTTGACCTGCAAATCAAACGAGAAATTCGCAATTGAAACCGCGGAAGTCCGCGAAAAGCTCCGGCTCATCAACGCCGTCGCTTTCAAAGCAGACAACACAGACCCAAATCCCGAGATCACCGCCGAACTGAAAAAACACGGACGCGCCGGTGTCCCCCTTGTTGTCGTGTACCCGCGGCGTACCGATCAACCACCAATTGTACTGCCGACCGTTCTAACACCCGGGCTTGTGCTTGAAGCTCTGGAACTTGCGGGAAAATGAACGGCTACAATTTGAATATCACCTCCAATGCGCTAATCTAATCATCGATCGGGCTCGTAGCGAAAAACGCTGAATTTCAAAACCCGTTCGAGAAAGACAGAAAAATGAAAACAAGAGTGTTGTCAGCAGTTGCGGGATTGTGGTGCGCTTTCGTCGCGCTTGGTGATGCCAAAGTAGGCCAACCTGCCCCGGACTTCACCGGAACGGATATCAACGGAAAAACTCACAAACTCACCGATTACAAAGGCAAAATCGTCGTACTTGAAGCTTACAATTCCGATTGTCCGTTCTGCGCAAACCATTACAAAACAGGCGCAATGCAGGGCCTCCAACAGTCGGCCGTCAGCAAAGGCGTCGTCTGGCTCATCATTAACTCCGTCAACGCCAAACATCCGTCATATCGCAAACCCGAAGCTGCACGAAAAGAGTTCGCAGATTTCGGCATCAAAGCAACGGCATGGATCGACGACAACGCCGGCACAATCGGCAAGCTCTACGGCATGAAAACCACGCCACACATGTTCGTAATCAACCAACAAGGCGTCCTGGTTTATAAGGGCGCAATCGACGACCGCCCCGCAAGTAGTGGAGATCCACGCACTGCGCGAAATTTCGTCAAAGCAGCAATCGAAGCGTTGCTCGTCGGGAAACCAGTGCCGACTCCAGAAACCCAACCATACGGTTGCAACGTCAAGTACGCCGAGTAACCCGGCAACAAAGGCAGTGTGAAATCTCAGTCGCAAGTGCTTGATAATAAGGGACATGCTTCAGACAATCCGTTGCGACCGCCTGCGATCCTTCCTCTCGCCGCGCCCTTCACTGAGTTCGGCAATGTGATTTCGCCCATGAGTTATCCGCATCAACCAAAAGTTGGCACGAAAATCGCTATTTCTATGTGGTGCAGTCGGGTGACCGGCTGCCTGGTTGGTTAGGTTACTTGGGTTGGTACCCGCCGGCAGGGCTCGGAAGTCCTGTCGGCGGGTTGCTTTTTTCCACAATCGTATCAGCGCGGCGCAGGCGCACGAGCGCGCCCGTCATGCGCGCGGGCAATCGCGAAGCGCTTGGAGAATCCGTGCATGTCAGGCGCAGGCTGAAGCCTGCCAGTTATTCGTGCCGGAGAGCTTCGATCGGATCGAGCTTGGCAGCGGCAGTTGCAGGATAAAGTCCGAATATTATCCCGACCGCACCGGAAATGCCGAACGCGATGAATACCGACCAGACTGTGACGATGGTCTTCAGCTCACTGAAATGCGAAACGATGTAAGGAGTCACAATGCCAAGCAACACACCAACAAGTCCGCCGCCAACCGAAAGAACCACCGTCTCGACAAGGAATTGAGTTGTAATATCACGCCGTTTCGCGCCCAAAGCGCGTCGGATTCCGATCTCGCGCGTACGCTCCGTCACGGTCGCAAGCATTATGTTCATTATGCCAATGCCACCAACCAGAAGGGAAATCGCCGCGATGGATCCCAGCACGACGTTGAACGTGCGTTTGGTTCGTTCGGCAGCCCGCAGAAGGGCTAGCGGCACAATGACCTCGTAATCTTTCTGCTCGTGAAAACGTTTCAACATGGTGTTGATTTGCGAATCGGCGGTCTCGACCGCTGCAAGGTCCTTCATCTGAATGGTTACCTGGTGGAGCTGGACCTCTTCGGCCTGGAAGCTGCCGGCAGCCTGCCGAATCAAGACTTCACCGAAGCGCGTTCGCGATGTCGAGAGAGGTATATAAACGTTGTTGTCCAACGGCTCGCCTTCCATCCTGCCGGCCTGTGTGCGCTGTTCCGGCATGTTTTTCTCACGAATTATGCCAATCACCTGATAATAAAAAGCATCTATCCTCACTGAATGCTCGAGCGGGTCCTGATATGGAAACAAACGCCGGGCAAGCCCAACCGTGATCACACAAACATTGTTCTGATGAAGTTCATCCAACTGGCACAAAAACCGCCCGCGGACAATGTCCACACCGACAACCTCCGGATACGAAGGCAACGTCCCGATCACCTGACAGGGCACTTCATTCCGGCTGAACCGGACGTTTTCGCGGATGATTCGCATCGGCACAACCTGCCTCACGCCGGGAATCGTCGAATGCAATCTTGCCGCGTCTTCGTAAGTGAGGCCGTACTTGATCGCCATGCGCCGCGCGCCCGCTGCTGCCTCGCGAGATTCTTCGGCAGGTTTGAGGCTGCGGATGAGTATGTTGTTGCTCCCGAGCTTCTTGATTTCTTCCTGGGCAGCGTGCGAGGCGCCCTCACCGATGGCAAGCATCGCTATCACCGAACAGACACCAAAAATGATGCCAAGCATCGTCAGAAACGAACGCAGCTTGCGGAGCATCAGGCTCTTGATGCCGAGCCGCACAGTGCTGACAAACTGGAACGTAAACATACCTGGCAACATCTAGTTGGCTGTGCTGTTCTTTCGGTGTTTGAGCGTCACCTGACGGTCGATAACTCCGTCTTTCATATGGATCACACGGTGCGCACGGGACGCAACACGGTCGTCGTGCGTCACAAGAACGATGGTTTTCCCGTCCTTGTTGAGCCTGTCGATGAGTTCGAGCACTTCCTGGCCCGTCTTCGAGTCAAGGTTTCCCGTGGGCTCGTCAGCAAGAATCATCAGCGGATCATTGATCAACGACCTTGCGATTGCGACGCGCTGCTGCTGTCCTCCGGACAATTGGTTGGGCCGGTGATGCAACCTGTCACCCAGTCCAACCAGCTCAGCCAACTGCACGCACCTGTCATGGTACTGTCGAATGTCTTTCCCTTGATAAAGCAACGGCACCTGAATATTCTCGATGACAGTAAGCTGAGCTATCAAGTTGTAGCTCTGGAAAATAAAACCAATCCGCCTCCCGCGAACCTCGGAAAGTGTGTCGTCGTCCATCTTCGACACATCCTCGCCCCCGAGGAAATACTTGCCGGTGCTCGGTCGATCAAGGCATCCGAGCAGATTCAGCAGCGTTGATTTGCCCGAACCGGAGGGTCCCATAATCGCGACGTAATCCCCGGCACTAATTGTCAGGTCAACACCGCGCAAAGCATGAACCGTCACATCGTCGCCGAGCGAATAGGTCTTGTGCACCCCTTCAAGGCGAATGATTTCATCCGAGTGCATCGTCATTCTGACGCGGTCTGACATTGGGATCACTCACCTTGCGGAAGGCTACGGTCCCTTGATGACCGGTTTCGGGCCGCGCCTTCACCGCCGCCGGGTCTGCCAGTGGAATCTCTCTGTTGAATGTCTCTCTGCCGGCCATCCGCATTGCCGGGTGCCCTGTCCTGACGCCCTCTCTGTCCCCCACCTTGCGCGCGCATCGCCTCGCGCATCGCAGCTCGTTCTGTCTCGTCAAGCTCACCATCTCCATTGCTGTCAAATCGTTTCATCATTTCTTCCCTGTTGAAGCCGGGGCCGGCAGGACCGCCCATGGCACCGAATCTGGCAGCCAAAGCAGTGCGCATCGCTTCACGTTCATTCTCGTCGAGTTCACCGTCGCCGTTCTTGTCAAACTCTTTGAGCATTTCCTCTCGGTTGAACCTCGGCGGGCGGTTCCGGTTGTCGGAACTCTGCTGGCCGTTGGGCGTACTGCTTGTTGCAACTTCCGGCCGCTGGGCAGAAGCAACGCCTGCTGCTCTGGCATGGCCGTTCGTTGCCGACGCAGGCATGCCCGGCGGTGACGCAGACATGGCAGATGGTTGCACACGGTTGGTTACCTGCATTCGGCTTCGTTCTTCTGCCGCCAATACTGCGCCTTCGAGGTCCTTTTCCTGTGTATCAAACGGCGGCGACAGCAAAACGCGGTCGCCTTCTTTCAATCCCGATGTTATTTCGATGAAGCGGGTATTGAACATGCCGACCTGGACAGGCACTGGCGTTACTTTGTTGCCGTCGGCCACATAACAAACCTGTTTGCCTTTGAGAGTGGTGACGGCCTGTATTGGGACCGACAGTGCGTTGGCGATGTTTGTGATGAGGATTTCGGCTCTGGCCGACACGCCCGGTTTAACATCAAGCGGCAAATCTGTGAGAATAATCTCCGTCTTGTACACTTTCAGGTTTGGATTTCCCCATCGCGCCTGCGTGTCAGGCAACAAAGCAACCTTGTCAACATACCCCTGAAACCGCTGATCGGGCATCGAGTCAAGCACGACAAATGCCACCTGGCCCGGCTTGACCATCCCGACATGCGATTCGTGGACCCTGACAGTCACCTTCATCCTGGAGGTGTCAGGCAGCTTGATCAGTTCCTGCCTGTTCCGAACCGTGGCGCCTTCCTCGATCAATGACTCGCTGCTGAAACGGCTGTCCGTCATTGGATAAACAACCAGGCCGTCCTGCGGCGCATAAATCTTGGTCGCGTTCAGATTCCGCTCGGCGCGTTCGAGTTGGCGTTCATTCAGAACAAACGTGTTTGATGCCGCCATCAAATCGGCCACGTACTGAGCGATTTTTCGTTCACTTTGCAGAATGATCCGTTCGAGCTCCCGCCGTGCTTCGCGTGCGTCGGACTCGTATCTTTCACGTAATTTCGGGTGATCGAAGTTCTGAAGAATCCAGATCGTGTTGCTTGCCACTATCGCCGAATTGCGGATGTTCATCACGGAGAGCCGGTCTGCGTCAACGCGTTGCTTGGTCTCATATCCCTTGGCGGCGAGGTTGCTGCTGTAAGTGAAAGTCTCTTCACTGACAGCAAGCTGTGCCAAAGCAGACACAAGTTTGTTACTGGCTTCAACCTGGTCCACAATCAACTGCCCCTGAATGAACCGCTGCAGATCGATCTCGGCAAACTTCAACTTCAGCGCCGCAGCCGTGATGTCGCTGTTTGTTGTGCTGCGCTGGATTTCGAGCTGCGCAACTGCGTTGCTGAAAGCGAATTTTGCTTTCTCGTAACTGATCTTCTGCTGGTTTACAGTGTCCTCTGCCTGCGCGGAATCCAATTCCACCAGCAGATCGCCTTTCTTGACGTACGTGCCCTCGGGAACGATGTAAATAATCCGTGCGACGCCCTCGACTTCATTTCGGATGCTGATCTCGTTCACAGCCGTCAAAGTGCCACCTTCAACGACCGAGACTGTGAAATCACTGCGCCGGACCTCATAAAACGCAGTCGCCGGTTCCTTCGCTTTTGGGGTGAAAAACCACATTCCGGCGGCAACGATCACGCCGGCAATAATCACAACCAAAAGGACGGGCCGTTCACGCAATTTCGCGGTTAATCCATCTTTAATGTTCTTCCAGTTCATTGCTCCGGTTCAAGGTAATGGTCTGGCGGTAAAAGCTTGTCTTCAGGCATGTACAGCGGTGATTTGCCCGGTCGTATGCCGGGTCGCATCATCGCAATCGGATCCTCCAGCCAGAATTTCGACTGATCGGATTTCAACACTCCAAGATCAAGAAGAAGTTGGAGCCTTGTTTGGAGGTAACGCACGAGGCTTGTGGTGACATCGTTTTGCGCGGCAATCAGGGCGTCTTGCGCCTCGCGGACCTGTTGGATCTGGACGCGCCCGGCTTCGAGCAAAAGCTGGTTCATCTCAACCCGTCGCCGGGCAACCTCGAGAGCCATTTGCCTGTTCAGATAATTGAGCCGCTGCTGCTCGAGCGTGCGCAATCCCCGGTCTATCCTGTCCTTGTAACCGTCCAACGTCGAAACAAGCGACCGCAACTGTGACTCGAAGGAAATAAGAGTCGCGCGATAATCGTTCCGCTGGTTGCGTCGGCTCAGCGGCAGGTCCAGTTCAAAACCAAACCCGGTGCGGACCTTGTCGGGATCAAACTTCGTGTAGTCAGTGTCGCCCTCGGAAGTCAGGCTTGCATCAGCAAAAAGGTTCAGTTTCGGCTTGAGCGCATTTGCCGATACCCGGACCTTGCGTTTGCTGTCCTCGAACCTGTCGATTGCGTTGAGTATTTCCATGTGGTTTGTCACGGCAAGGCCAAACGCGGCTTCGCTGTCTATATCGACCGGGATCAGCCCCGCTGACTCGAGATCGCGCAGGTCGATGTCGTCGAGGTACCATTTTTCCGACAGCGGCAGGCCGAGCCTTGTCTTGAACGCGTCCAACGCGCTCAGGTACGAAGCCAGCGAGTTGATATAGGTGATCCGTGCGCCAAGTTCCGCCGTCCGCGCGTCATCGACTTCGCTTTGCCGCACCCGGTCAACAGCCCGCGCAGCAAGGTATTGACTGGTCTCAACCCGGCGAAGGTAGTTTGTGTAATTGTTGCGCACTGTATCCTTCAAGCCCAGCAAATTGAAATAATCGCTCACGATGTTCACTGCAAACTGGTTCTGATAAAGGCTGTACGAACGCACTGCATATACCACGTTACGTTCAGCTTGCGTCAGATTCTCAACTGCAGCGCTGTTCTTCCCAAACCCTTGCAACAGCGGTTGAACAAGGTTAACCGAAATCGTGCTCACCGCCGAACGACGCGGGTCGCCCGTGTAATATCGAAACAAATCGTTCACGATCGACGCCCCAATGCTTCCCCCCGTCTTGAGCATCTGACTGACACCAACCGTGTTTCGCGCTGACCCGCTCCAGGTGCGGACGTTGTCCTTGGTCACACTGCTATTGATTTCCCCACGCGACCTTGCGAAAAACTGCGGCGTAAACTGGTATCGCGATCCCGTCAGCGTCAACGCCGTAAGGTAAAGCTGCTCCCGCTGGCTCTGGTACTCCCGGCTGTTCCGAATGGCCAGATCAAGAGCCTGCTCGAGGTTCAGAATTCGGCGGTTCGTTGACATGCGCTCACCAATTATTTCATCCGGCGCAATGCTCGCCGGGTCCCGCCCGGAATAGCGTGTGTCAATCGAGAATTTGTTCGTTCGACCAAACACGCCGTTCTCGACCTGCTGAATGATCCGGTAAACCTCGCGATCGGCAGACCGCCGGTAATGCGCCGTGCTGCACCCGGAAATCAAGATCAGTCCGGCCACCACCCACCACCACTGCCGGTCCACTTTGATTTCGCCACAACCCCGTCTTGTCATTTCTCAACTATTCCCTGCCTGTGTCTCGATCCCTCTGCGCAAAATCTATACAGTTTTCTCAGTCACAGACTCGGTGTCGCGTGTAGCACAGACCGTGCCGAAATGCCTGTCACCGCCCATGTTTCAAAATGCTGGCCAGCTCCAGCAACACCGCCTCGAGCCGGTCAAAGTACTCCGCCTCCGACATCGTCGCCCTTGCATCTCTGAGCCGGACGACTTCGAGTTCAAGCGCTCGACGCCTTGCTCTCAGTTCGACCGACAAAGCCGTCTCTTCCGGAGGCGGCACAAAGTGCTCATGGTACGCACGAGCACCATCGACTTCAAGGCCGCCATCCGGCTTCTTCACAGCCCGAATGCCCCTAAACCAATCGGCCTGCGTGCCCAACCCGTCCCCGTTGTCGTCAAGCAGCGCGTGCTCGGTCGCCAATCGTCCTTCTGTCCGATAGAACTCAGCCACCCGCCGAGACCCCGCAAGGAAAGCCTCGAGCAACGAAACGCCCCCGTCACAGTCAAGATCAGCAGATGAATCCGACAACGACTCGACAAAAAACAGGCCGAATCGCGCAAAGTTCTGCTCGTTACCACTGCGTGTGGCAGTTATCACAATTCGATTCCGCCCGGACAACTTCGCAAGAAAAGGCGCGCTGGCTGACGTTGTGTTGATAATCACCAACGGACGTTCGAACGGCTTCAGCATCCCGGCCAAATCGTCAGCCGTCAAATCGGGACCGCGCAGATTGAATCGCGCCTCGGCACCGTCAAATGTGCCGTGGCCAATCAACACAAGCCAAAGCGCCGCGCGCGAGTCACGAGATTGATCGGCCAGCGATTGACGCAATCGATCAAGGTCTGATCGCCCATCCACAAGGTCTCCGCCGATCTGCACCAGTTTGGCGCCAGCACGCTGGGTCAGGTTGCTCCACAGCAACGCCTGATGCAAAAAGTTCGTCTCGTACTCGGTCGCACCGGGCGCCCCAACCACAATCATCACAACCGGCGAATCAGTCCCCGAAACCAAAACCGCATCGCCACGTACATGTCCCAATGCGCACCCCAGCAAAAGCAACGCAAAAAACCGCCGACACCTCGTCAGAGGCAACTCAACCGCACAACTCGATCCACATCCCGTCATGGCAACCCACGTGTCCGCCGCAACCACCACTCAACCACGAAACACCCCAGCGCAAACAAAAACAGCCACGGCGTGTGCCACGCCGATTTTGCCACCGACTCCATTACAGGCGCGCGCATGGCAGGCAGCCGCTTCGCCAACACCCCAAGCTGCTCAGGCGTCACCACCTCGCCACCGGTCTGCTTCGCAATCGCAGTCAACAACCTTGCGTCAGGTTGGAGCGACCTGAGTTCGTCTCCTGTGAGGTCAATGCTACACCCGGTTTCAGCACGGCCAATTCCAGCCCCGACCGAGTTTGTAACATAAGCGGTCACGTGGTAGGCGCCGCTGTCGCGCACAGCAAAATTGGCCGTGTAAAGGCCCGACTCGTGATCGGACGCCTCCGAACGAACACGAATCGGCCCGACCCCAACAGTTTCGTTCGTCCGCAACACCGCATGATTCGGAACAGCTTGAATTTCAACCGTCACTGACGCGTCATCGACAGGCTCGAACCGGCCATCGCGCACCCGCGCTTCAATTCTCACCGTCCCGGGCGCTGCACCCGATTGCGGCTCGACCGCAAGTTCAATCCGGCGTGGCACATCGGACGTCAACCAGCGTACAAGCTGGCGCCATGATTTCTCCATGTCCAAACGCGCCTCGGCGTTTCGCATCCCCCACCGCCAAATGTCCCCGATCATCACCGCAGCAACGCGACCACGACCGAATCTCTGAACGGCAATTGCCGGGTGCTCATGTCCCACGGCGTCAACAGCCCTCGCAACAAGCGTCGCCCCGGGCTTCGGCTCACCCACGTGGTTCAGCACATCAAACGCCGGAATCTCAGTCCTGCGCGCTTCTTCATCCTTCTCGTTGTCACGCAGCCTTGCCCATGACTCGAGGAACCCCTCTCGCGTGAGCCCAAGCCTGTATGGACCGATCCCCTTCGCACTCTCTGCTCGATCAAGATAGACCGGCAAAACCGCGTTCACGGGCGTCTTCCCCCATCCTCCCTCCGCGAACGAGTCAATTCCACCCAACATCAGCAGGCCGCCGCCGCGCTCGGCCACAAAAGACCGAATCAAACCATGTTGCACAGCTTCGAAAAACCCGGATTCAATGTCGTCCAGTATTACCACGTCGTATGCATACAAATCATCCGGCGTGCGTGGAAAACCCGAACTGAGCTCGGCGTCGTCCCGCGTGTCAAGCCGCAGCAACACGAGTTGATCGTATCGCGTGGTCTCTTCCCGTGACTGATCCCCAAAACCGCGGAAGAGTGGATTCCCCGTTTCACCCGCGCGCCCAATGAACTCAAATTTCGGCTCGCGCTTAGCCACTCGAACAAGGCCAACAAGCTGAATCTGATCGTCCACCTCCAATGCGCGCTTCAGGAATTTGTATTCCCAGTTCGGGCGCCCTCCCACGTACAACACACGGTACGGGCCGCGTCCCCTCTCGACAGCCACTGTCCGCGCATTGTTCAAAAGCGTGGCTTCATCGACAGTTCCCGATGCGCCCGCAGAATCCATCTGCGCCCGGCCACCAACCTGCACATGATAAAAAGACAATCCCGCCTTCTCCGGTCGCCAGCGAAAATTGAACACGAGTGTCTCCGGATCCTTCCGGGCGCGCTCGGCAAACTCCATGACGGGCCTGCCGCTGTCGTCCGACAATCGCGCCACGACTTCCTCGCCACGCCAACCGCAGGCGGTCACTTCCACACGCAAGGTCACTGGAGCATCTTCAAACGCGGTTTGACTGGCTTGAGCACTCTTTATCGCAAGGTCGCGAAGCCCGCCTGACCGCCCGATCATCACCGGATACACCGGCGGCAAACTCACCCCGCGTATCAACTCCTCGGCGTTATCAGTTGAAATCCCATCAGTAAAAAGGATTATGCCCGCGACCGCCCGCCCGCTCAACCGCTTCGAAACATCGCACAACGTCGCGCCAATGGCCGACGCCCGACCGTCAAACGACATCTCCCGAAAATCACGAACACTCTGCAGACGTGAATCGAACGTAAACCGACGCAGCTCAAAAACTCCCTCGACCTCCCCAATCCACCCTGCTTTCTCCGGGTCAAGCAACGACTGCATGAGTTTTCCACGGGACATTTGCTCGCCACGATCACAAACCTGCATGCCCATGCTGTTGTCCGCGACAATGGCAAGAAGGTTCGCACCGGGCGTTGCCCGCGGCACCATCCGCTGCAAATCCAGCAAACAAAACAACAACGCTGCAATCCCGCCCGCCCTGAGCAGCACGCACCAGACTTTCCACATCCCACCACGCCCACCCCAACAACTCCAAACCGCGCCCAGCACCAAAATCAAACCGGCGCCCGCCAACCATATCAACGGCATTCCAATGCCGGCATTGTTGACCCAGAACGCCGCGCTCATTTCCCAAGTTCCTCGTAATACCGGCGCACCGCCTCTGCATACCGCGCCGGCACAGGGTCACGATCAATCGGCACAAGCCGATCGGCAGGCGCACGCCGCGCGAGTTCGTCCGCAATCTCTTTTCGAACTTCCACGAGCGGATGCAATACCTCGAGCTTCACGACCGCCCAATCCGGCTTCTTCAAATCACGTCTGAATTCACGCCGCAACTGGCGCGCCCGCTCCCGCGCCCTCGCAAGCTCGTCCCGCACCCAAGGCAGCTCGACCATTTCCTCGACTTCACGCAACCGATCCGACCATTGGGCAAAACCCGGACCAGTGATCGGTCCCCTGCCCGCGCGTTCCGCATCGTCTCCGGCCCGATCGGTACCGTCCGCCAAAGCTCGCGCGAGCTCGTCAACAGTCTCGGCCGCTCTTTCACCCGTCCGCCTCGGCTGCTGGTCTTGCTGGGCCCCGGCACGCCCCGAAACTTCGCCGGTCTGTGCCGGCGCGTTTGTAATCGCAGCGCCACCCGCGGCCAACTCCCGCTCAAGTTCTCCGGTCAACCCTTCCAATTCCCTTTCGGCAAACCTGAGCGCTTCGGTGTCGCTGCCGAGCATTCTCTCAGCCGCGCGCTCGACGCCCCGACTCAAAGTGTCAATCGCGGCCCGGGCACGCTGCTCAGCCTGTTGCGCCTGATTGAGGTACCCTTGACGCAGCATCTCCGCTGCGGTCTCCAGCGATTTGGCACGATCGTTTTGTTCGGTCGATCGCAACCGATCGAACAGTGCGCGCGTCATCAAGCCGCGATCGATCAATTCCTGTTCCATTTGTTTTGTTGCCTCGGCATCCGCCTGCGTGAAACTACGCAAAGCATCATAAAGCTCGCGCGATACCACCGGCTCAGACTGTTCCGTCGCATCGGAAACTCGCGTCACTCTGTCCACCAGATTCGTCAACCGACCCTTTTGCTGCGCCATGCCAGTCAACAATTCGCCCGTTTGTGGCGGATCACGCAAGGTCCGGGGCGGTCTTGACGTCATCTGTTCGAGTCGGCGCCCCAAATCAGCCTGATTCCTTGCCAGCTCCCGCGCGTCGGCGCGCATCTCGCGCAATTGCTCGCCGAGTTCACCGGCGGTTTCTCTTCTCAGTGCATCACGCATTTCCTGCATCTGTTGCTGGGCGCGGCTTCCAGCGGCCAGAGCCTGCGGCACCGAACCTCGAGCCGCTGCATCCGCCGCCCGTTCCATGTCCCGCCTTACCTGGTCGAGCTGCGCCTGTCTTGAAGCGAGGTTTGATTGGGAGTCGGATTGATCCATCCTTTGGCGCAACTCATCAACGTCAGCCATCATCTGCTGCTGGTCGTCTTGGAGCCTCTTCAACTGCCGGCGCAGTTCGTTCCGCGCATTTTCATTGCGCGCCTCCTGAAGGGCTGTTTGCAGCTCGCGCAGGCGTTCGTTCAGGTCCTGTTGGCGCTGGGCCAGCTCACGCAACCGGTTCAAAGCCTGCAATTGTTCGCGCCGCTCGGGCGTGAGCGGCGATTGCGCCTGTCGTTCGCTCTCGTACCGGTTTGCCGGTCGGGCAAGATCAAGCTGATCAAGCTGCCGCTGCAACGCCTGCTGTCGGCTGTTCTGGCGCTGGTTGCCGCGACGAGCCTGTTGTCGGGCCACGTCGTACTCTTTCGGATTCAACCGCAGAAGCGCCTGGTAGGCCGACCGTTCCGAGTCCACTGCCTCGGACAAGGAATTGCGGTCCTTCGATGCGCGGTCCAATGCACGCACTGCCGATTCCATGTTCGTCGTCGCAGAATGCCAGAGCACAGCCATCCGCGGATCAAACGCCTGCTCTAGCGCCGATTTCGCCTGCTCAAGCACATCGGACTGCACATCCCTGAGCACTTGCACATTTGTCCGGTACGCACCTTCATTCCTCATGCCGGCTTCGTGCTGCAGCCGCCATGTCGCCGTCAGTATCTGTTTTTCGAGTTCGGCCAACTGCCCGGGATCGTCGCCCGACTGTTCACCGCCCTGTCCCTGCTGTTCCGAGTCAGACTGCTCGCCTCCGGTGCGTGATTCTCTGAAAATCTCGTCAAACGGCCTGACCTCGGCAAAAAACAGGTCGCTGCTGGTCCGACGTGCCCGACCGTCCGGCCCGATATCGTCAACCCAAACAAACCAGCTCAACAACTGGTCCGGCTCAACTTTCAACTCCTCAAGCGAAAGCAAATATTCAAACGACCCTCGTTCCCGAGCCGGAACGTTCCTTCCCAACTCGACGTGTTGAATTTCGCGTCCGGCAACCGCATACCCTATTCCGTACGCGACAACGCCAAAATCGTCACTTGCAACAGCCGCAAACTTGATTTCTTCCAACGGCGACGGTCGCAGGTCGCCCCGCGGCCGAACCAGCTTGATCTGCGGCGGCTGATTGGTCAGAACCGTCACCGCCAGTTCAAAAGGCACCTTGTTCGTTCGCCCGTCCAAATCGCGCAGTTCAACCCGGTATGTCCGGCTCGAAGTCAAAGCCATGCTCTCGATGCTCGCCGCAGGAGCATTCGTCTCAACACGAAGCAAAACCGCCTCACCGCCATGCCGCGAAGGGATCAAACGCGCGGACTTGACGGGCTTGTTCAATTGAAAGCCGAGGTCGAGCCTGCTGCCCTCGACCGCACTCAGCGTTCGCACATTCTCAAATCGTTTTGGCGGCAGGCCGGTGTATTCAGGGTAACCAACCTCCGCGTCGGCGCGTTCCACTCGCGGATGCTCATAAACCTTCACCCGATAATCACGTGTTCTTCGTCCGTCATACTCGATGTGGTACGCCAGATCACGCTCGACACCCGGAATCGTGCCACCATAAATCGGATCAGCCAGTCCCTTTGTCATCGACATCCGTTGCTCGGGCTCCTCCAACTGCACAAACACAAGTTCTACCGCGCCCGGCACCTTGCCATTGCACCGAACTACGACTACAAGGCTGTCACCGCGCTCCAGCTCGACGTCGCCCGGCGAGACTTCAAGCTGTGTCCCGCCAAGAACCGGAACGCGAACCCCGCTGGCCCCTGCGCCCAGTTTCCACACCGCAAGCACCGCCAACGCAAGGGCAAACAAATTCAACCCCTGCGCCACCCACAAACGCCATACAGGAACAGCCTCGCGCCAGTCCTTGCTGTAACTGTGCTCGAGCGTTTCTTCCACAAGCCGCTGCACACAGTAAGCAGGTTCGCACTCGATCGCGCTCCGGTCTTCGACCACCGTAAGTAACCTCGAATCCAGTTCAGGAAACCGCCGCTCGACTTCCACCGCTGCACCGTGCAGGTCTGGTCCCCGCCCGCGTTCTCTAATCAGCATGACAACCGCGCACGCCAAACCGATCGCTCCCCCTACATAACCCCCAAAACTCGGCCCATAACCAACCGCCCCGAACACCGCAGCCCCAACGTGCACCGCCACAACAGTGGCAATCCAACAAAGCGCCAGCCTCAATCCCAACCGGATTCGACGTCGCCGATCGGCCACCATCATCAGCCGTCTTGTCAATAATGCCCTCATAACTGCACCTGAGCTGTCCGGTCAACAACCGCCCGAGCGGCACGCCCGGCCAATACAGATTCCACAAAAACAATCATCAACGCCGCAGCAATAAACCACCGCCACAATCCCTGCCGCGACTCGGCATCCGCATCCCGTTGTCTTACTTCGTTAACACTCGCAACCGCACTCGGCCGGTCCGTGTCGGCCAGCCGCGCTCCCAACCTCTCCAGTTCGTCAAGTTGCATCGGCGTCGTCCGGCTCTCAGCAGCATCCATGTTGACTGCAAACCGGATCTCACGTTTCACGCCCGTCACCGTGTATATGCCGGGCAAATCAGTCTCGGAAAAAATGCTCTCGCCAGCCCCCAGTTGCACAGTCCTGCCATCGGGTTTCACGATGTTCAACGGCCCGTCATTCGATCGCACAAGTTGCCTTACCGGGACCGGCTGCCCAACGCGCCACCGGTTCTCCGGCGCCGATCCGGCGCTTAATTCAAGGGCCGCGTGCATCATCGGGACAAACTTCGACGACAACGCAAGTTGACTGTCAGCAGGATGCCACCCGGCAGCAAAAATCAGTACCCGACCGCTCCCAACAGCCACATCGATGATTGCCGCATCCCCATTGTCAAATGATGCGATCACCCGCCCGGTCGGAACAGTCTGCGGATCGATCCTCCGATATTTCCAAAACCTGACCTTGGTAAAGTCACTGAACCGCGCATCCGCAAATGGCGCAAACAATGGATGCCCGGTGTCAATCTCAGTCACCAACCCGTAAGGTTCAAACCGGCTCTCTTCCATCACGACTCGCTCACAGCCCGGAAACTCTCGCAATGCACCAGCCACTCCAGCATCCAACGGAACAAAAATTGCCGTGCCCCCGCGCATCACCCGTTCACGAAGCAACTCAGCCACACCGGCTTCCACACCACAGGTCACCACAACCAGCCCGGCCTCCCCGATCCAATCAGACTCGATCTGCGCCTCCGGACCAAAAACCTTCAGTTCAACGGCCAAACGCGGCGCCGCAGCAAAAGCACGCTCTAAAAAGTAAAGCGGCCCGACACCGCTCCCCTCTGTAACACGCCCAATCCCCACCACCCGCGTTGTTTCGCGCTCCTGCCCCGCCACATACACAACGTTGTCGTACTCGTCTGCGTCACCTCTGATAACCAGCCGCTCCGCCTTAGACCCCACTCCCGCCGCGGGCACAGGAATCACTCGTTCGCGACCCTCGGCCACCGCAACGGGAATCGGCGCAGACATAAACCGCCCGTTCGCATCCGCCCAACCAATCTCGACCTGCCCCAGCCCGCCCATCCCAGCATGAATAACACGAACTTTGGTGACTTCAGCCTTCCGTGCCCCGCTCGAAACCGTGTCCGCACTCAGATGAATCCCGACATTCCACGAATTGCGCGGCGTGATTCTATGCGCAACCAAACGAACATCTTTGGGCCAATTGTACCCCGCCAGTTCATCCAACACACTTCCCTCGACAAAATCACTCACCAACACAACCTCCCGAGCACTCGCACGTCCGGCGTCCGCCCCCTCCAGTTCGAGCATCTCAATTGCTCGAATCAGCGCACGATCAAGCCGCGTCGCCGCCCAACAAGGTTTCAACCCGGCCAGCCGTTCCCGCACCAGCCCGGGCCGGTTCTGAACCGGTGTCCTGCGCCACTCTTCAAAACTCATCCGCGATACGATCCCCTCGTCAAACGTGCACAGCGCCAGATCGTCATTCGCACCCGCACTCTGAGCAGCCGCCTCAACATGCCGACACGCGGCCCCCCACAAACCTTCGCGCTGCATGCTCGCACTCGTGTCCAATAACACAACCGACCTTTTCACTGGTGTGCCGGCGAATGGCACAACCACGGCCTTACGAACAAACGGCCTCGCAAAAGCCGTCGCCAACAACACCACTATCAGCCCCCGTAACACCAACAGTAGTAAATGGTCAATCTTGTTCCGCCGCGTCAGCCGCGGCAGCGCCGGCTTCAAAAACATCAGAGAACTGAACAACGTCCGCCGCCGCGCCGATTGACGCACAAGATGGAACAGCACCGGCAGCACCACCGCCGCTGCTCCGGCAAGAAATATCGGCGCCAAAAAGTTCATCGTCCAACCCGTTCGGCCCGGCGCGGGCGACGCCGCAACACATGCCGCGCACTGAGAAAATCAAACAACGCAAGTTCAATCGGTCGATCCGTCGCAACCCTGAAGAACGTCCCGTTCCAACGTTCGCAAGCCATCCGCAAAGCATCGCTGTGTGCTTCAACCCTGCTCCTGTAATCGCGCCTCACTGCCCCGGGATCCAGCAACAAAGTCCGCCCGGATTCCAAATCCTCGAAAACAGCAGGTTCGCTGAACTCAAACGCCAGTTCCGCCGGGTCCAGCACCTGAAACATCACCACTTCATGTCCACACGCCAACAACGGCACCACCGCAGGTTCAATCTGATCGATCGGCGCAAGAAAATCCGAAATCACGACCGCCACGCCCCGTTTCCTGACGAGCTCGGATGTCCGCCTCAGCGGCGCAACCAGATCAGTCCGCACGCCGTCTGCGTCCCTCTCAAGCAACAGCATCAAACGCCGCAGGTGACCATGCCTGTGCCGCGCCGGCAGATAGTCGCGAACTCTCTCGTCGAACGTTACAAGGCCAACAGCGTCCCCCTGCCGCGCAAGAAAGCACGCCAGCGTGGCCGCAAGGGTCCCAGCATAGTCCGCTTTTGTGTAACCAACAGACCCGTAGGACATCGACCTGCTCATGTCCACCACAAGATTGCAACGCATGTTGGTCTCGTCCTCGAACCGCTTCACAAAATACCGGTCGCTCCGCGCATAAACACGCCAGTCAACATAACGCGGGTCATCCCCCGGACTGTACTGCCTGTACTCGGTGAACTCGACGGAGAACCCGTGATGCGGACTTCGGTGCAATCCGCTCCAAAACCCGTCCACAACCACTCGGGCCCGAAATTCAAGGCTGCGAATGCGCATCAGAGCCTGCGGGTCCACCAACGTGCCCGCCTTCACGTCAAAAGACTGGATCCGCGTCGTGTTCATCAACTCAACGGTCCCCGAACCGTCTCCAACAACCTTTTGACCATGTCCTCGACCCGGACGCCTTCCGCCTCGGCACGATAGTTCAGCAGAATTCGGTGCCTGAACACCGGCTTCGCCAGTTCAATCAAATCAGCGCTCGTTACATGCACCCTGCCATGCAGCAAAGCGCGCGCCTTTGCACCAAGCACAAGATACTGCGCAGCACGTGTGCCAGCCCCCCACGTCACGTAATCATTGATAAACTCCGGCGCGCCGTCACGATGTGGGCGCGACGCCGCCGCCAGCCGCACCGCATACCTCACCAGTTCATCAGCCACAGGCACAGTCCGAACAAGCTGCTGAAACCCCAGTACATCCGACCCGTCGAACAACGGCTCGATGTCTCCCGCCGATTCGCTCGTGGTCCGTTTGATCACCTCGATCTCCTCATCTTCAGGAAGGTAATCAATCACCACGTTGAACATGAACCGGTCCAACTGTGCTTCCGGCAACGGATAGGTCCCTTCCATCTCGATCGGGTTCTGTGTCGCCAGCACAAAAAACGGTTCATCCAGCGGATGTCGAACTCCGGACGCCGTCACCTGGTGTTCCTGCATCGCCTCGAGCAACGCCGCTTGCGTCTTGGGCGGTGTCCGATTGATCTCATCCGCCAACACCATGTTCGCAAACACCGGCCCCTTCACAAACACCAGCCGCCGACCTTCCGGTGTGTCCTGCAAAATTTCCGTCCCCGTTATATCCGCAGGCATCAGGTCCGGCGTGAACTGGATTCGCTGAAACCGAAGCCTGAACACACACGCAATCGATTTCACCAACAACGTCTTCGCAAGCCCGGGCGCACCCGTTATCAAACAATGCCCCCCCGACAACAGAGCAATCAGTATCTGCTCGATAACCTGCCCCTGCCCAACAATCACCTTGGCCAACTCACGCTCAATATGCGCGCGCCCCGACCAAAGCCGCTCCGCAATACGTCGCTCATTTTCACTCCGGCTCGGTCGCGCATGCGTCCCTTCAACCTGATTCGTCTCAATTTGGCTCATAATACAATCCTGAACCGCCTTCACCGCCAGCCGATCCAATGTACTCCCGCTTCACCCGCCCCTGTTCAACATCACAACATCAATCCGCGCGCTGTCCCTCTTTATCCCCCCCCGGTAGCTGCGAACGTCAGTCCACAGATCATCAGTCCGCAGAACGTCAGTCCCCAAATCAGTGTGTCATCACGTACACCAACACGTTTATCGCCAGCGGATAAGCAATCTTCTCTGAAAAGTTGTGAAAGTAATAATCATCCTCGCCTTCACGCTCCCATCCATCGCCGTTGTCTGTGTTGTGCGTAGCAAGAACCATCAACCGACCGCGATCGTCAAAGATCGCCCTGTGATGTACCTCGCGTGCATCGGGCCGTTCCCAGGTCACACCGGTGTACCTGCTTGCAACGCCATACTGAATCGCAGGAATCTGCGCCTTCGACGTGATCTCGAACACAGTGTGATAAATCGGATGCGTCAACGGCAGCTCGACAAAACGCCTGTCCGGAAAAACCTCTTTCATGACCTCCTCGCAATTCGCCCATTCGCGCTCGCCCCAAAAATCGTCCAGCCACAGAAACCCGCCGTTCAGCAGGTAACGCCGTAAAGCATCAACTTCCGCCGCGCTCAAATACAGACTGCCCGGCTCAACAATGTAAATAAACGGAAAATCCATCAGAGCCGGGTCCGTCAGCCTCAGAATGCGCCCGTCAGGATCAACCCTCAGCGCTGTCACCTGCTGCAAACGGTACGACAGATTCAGATCACTGTCCGGCAGGTCAGTCGCCCATCCCCCGCCCCATCCAGAACCACGATCGTACCGTATCCTCACGAACGTGAACACGTCCTTAGCAAAAGCGGGCTGGTTCGTCCAGGTCGGCGTGCCCGTGCTCCCGGACGGCACTTCACGGGCCGTCCTGATCTCGCTCAAAAAACCCCGGCCACCCCACCGCCGCTGCGCCAGTCCGCAAACCGCCGCAATGACCACGAGGACCAGTGTCAGTCTGAATGCGTTTGGCAATTTGGTGTTCAACGTGATACAGCCGGTGCAACCGCGCCACCGGAATTCGTCGCACCCGCCGATTGGCTGTGCATTTCCAGCAACAGTTCAAGCCCGCCACGATGCAAGGGTACATCTTCAAGAGCAAGCAACAGCTCGCGCCGTGCCGAGGCATCACCCGCACGCCACAATTGCCGGGCCAGTCTGAACCGTGTCTCAGCCAGATTCAGCGAGTCCAATTCCAACAAAGCCCGCAACGCCCGTACCGCTGACGCGTTGTCCCCGCTCCTTTCTCCAGCCTCGGCCATGTGCCGATAGGGCAGCGGCACCAGCGGATTCACAGCAATGTAACGCCGGGCGTTCTTGATTACGGCGTCCCAATCGCCTGCCGCACGACCGAGTTCCATCAATCGTCCGTACACTTCGACCGCTTCGCCGTCCTGATCCGCTATCCGCTCGAGAACCTTGCGTTCCTCGGCCGTTTCACCAAGTTCACGGTGTACCTGTGCCAGCAATCCCAAGGGACTCTCCGAACCCGTTGCTTTCGGACAACGCTTGATCAGAAATTCCAAAACCTGCTTTGCTTCGTTCCATTGTTTGGCCCCGATCGCCTGCGTCGCCCGCCGCATCAGCACCCAGTAATTGTCGGGGTTATCCCGCGCCCATGATTCCCATGCGCCGCTGCCAATCCCGGTTAGTAATACTTCTTCAGGCGGTCTCCTCCACTCCAATCCCGAACCAAACTCGGTCGCACGCCGCCGTGCAAACTCCTCAAATTCGCCTTCGAGCTGTTCAAGAGGCGCGGCGCGCGATGCGATCGCCTTGTTAACATCCATCCCATTGCCAAGGTCGCCAAGAATTTCCAACAAACATTCAAACCCGAATTTTTCCGCCAGAAACTCAACCGCCAACGAACTCTCGTAATAGGCAAATTGAAGATGCAACGGCGATTTCGGCGCAAGGAACGCCCCGCTCAAACGCGACAACGGCGTCAGCTCGCCACTCAAAATCATCTCCCGGTAGCGCGGTGTCATCTTCTCGCCCCATGCACCATTCGCCTGCCGCTCTTCGTACACGGACAATCCCTCGCTCAACCACCTTGGCATGCAATTACTCGTAACCCGCAATGTCACGGCATGACAAAACTCGTGCCAGAGCATCGCTTCCCAGTTGAACGGGCGCCCCGGCCTCGCAGACGGGCTGTTCGCCGTTATCACCGGACCAAAACAAACCCCAAGAAACCCGTGGTTCTCGGGCAACCCAAACGTCCGCACCGCAAAATCGCTCTGGTGCGCAAAAATCTCGACCTTAACCGGCTTCCCAAAAACAACACCATACTTCTTGCAGAGCCGCTCACGCGCCTCTTCCAACAGCTCGACCACACGTTGGCCGTACACAGCCGATTCCTCTTTGGGCATTCGGACAACAAAATGCGAATTCGTCAGAATGGCAAAACCCGACAATGTGTCGCGCAACGTCACAAGATTCAACGCCGTTACGTCGTAACCGTCCTTCTCATGCACCTGTTCTGCCAATCGCCAGCCTTCTTCTTCCTCGCCCAATCTCAACAGGTCTTCGGCAAGCTGCGCCTTCGCTGGAAGAAAACGGTCGTCGAACTCTATCGCCCGCCTCTGAAACTGCGCGCCCTCGGCAAACCGATACTTCTGTGAAAGCTTGCGTCCGACCAAATACGGCACACGCGGGTTCGTCGGCCACAACGCAAGCGCTTTGCCAAGAGCTTCCTGCTCGAGCTCACGCCTGTTATTCAGCCGCCCAATAACAGCCATGTACGCCCACGCTTCAGCATGCGCAGAATTAATCCCGTGCACGCGCCTGATCAACCGCGTCGCACCTTCATAATCCTCCGCATCAATCGCGCGATCCGCCAGCAAAAGAATGCTCGACACATGATTGCTGTTATAGCTGAGTGCAGATTCAAGCGCACTCACCATCAGCGCCGAATCGCTGGGCTCGTATGCCCGTGCCAACCCATAATGAAACTCGGCGTCTTTCTTGTGCTTGGACAACCCTTCTTGGAACACCCGCGCCGCAAGAGCAAAGTCATGTTTCTCGAGCGCCAGTTCGCCTATGGCCAAATACGGCTCACGCGCGCCCGGCTCGGTTTTCTTGGCAACCTCATAAACCCGGTCCAGAACCAGTTTCGGGTCTGTGCCAAGAGCCAACAACGCCCGGCCAAACACGACTATATCCGCCACGTCCCTGTATGCATAAGGCCGGCCGGCCACCAAATTCACTATCTCCTCCAAAAGCTTGTCCCCCTCAGCCGGACGTCCGGTAGCCCGGCAAACCTCACGCCCTACCCACCGCAACCGAATACTCCGCGACTCCCGTGCCAGCCGGTTCGTCAACACCGCATATGCAGCCTCATACCGGCCGATTGCATTCAAGCTCTCCACCAACAAAAGCGGCCATTGCTCCGAATAGTCCTTGTCCTTGCATTCAATCTCGGATATACGCGCCGCTTCAGCGTAGTTCCCCGTCAAAAACAACTGCCGCGCATCGTCAATGTCAGCACCCAGCCCGACTCCGCAACAAAACACTCCGCTCCCGACCAAAGCGGCCAGTACACGCACCGCCCAACCGCGCATGCGTTTGTGGACCGCCACAATTGTCCCGCCATGCTCCGCCAAATCGTTCACAACCTAATCATAGCACAAATCCAACAGCGCGGCGCAGCAGGCTGATGTCACCCCAAACAATGCGGGCCTGTTGACGGATCGACCGATTGCCGCTGCGCCGCGCTGTGCCGACTCTACGTTTGATTCAAGACATCTTCGCCTTGGCATCCGCAGGCACTTCAAACTTGGTGTTGCCAACGTCCTTGATCTCAACCTTGACCTTCCTGTTGATCTCACGTTCGTTGCCACCAACGGTCATCGTGCCCTGCACCGTGTACTCATACTGCGAAAGCACTCCGTCTTTGATCCACACCTTGAGCGACCCTTTCGCGCCACTGATATTCGGCGGGTTGTTCGCACGTCGCATTGGCCCAGCCAAAACAGCTTTGGCGCCTTCTTCTGTGAAATCACCAACATACGCGTCGCCCTCCTTCTTCAGATTCGCAACTTTTTCAGCGAACTCGACAACTTCAGCCGCTGGCGCCTTGTAATTCATCAGCATTCGGCTAATGAACAAACCTCGACCCGGCCCGCCACCCGCCTGACCAGCCTCAGACAGCGCCTGCCAGCCTTCCTCGGTCTTGATTGCGCCCTTTTCCCCCTTCACGTAGGCCTCGACGGTATTGTTGGCCCGCTGCATCATCAGATACACCGTGCCGTCTTTTAACGCCTTGCCCTCCGTCGGCCCGCCCATTCGAGGTCCGCCTCCACCGCCACCGGCTCCCCCGGCCCTCGGACTCTCAGTTGTCGCTTTCCAACTGTACCCGCTCGAATCAGCCAATTTCTTCGCGGCTGCTTTGATCTCGTCTATCGGACCAGCCGCCAGCGCTGACCCGACAAACATCCCAAGAACACCTATCATTAACTGCTTCTTCATATTCCTTTATATTCTTTTTGTTCCAATTTCCGACTTGTTGATTTGTTCGATTCAATCGAGACCCCCTGCGGATCAATGATGCTGATCCCATGCCCATGTCTCGCGCCGTCTCATCCAGCAGATTGCTTGCCGAGGATCATTTACACGGCCAAACACACCCAACAACCCGCAATCCCGTACACAAACCGCCTCTCAACCCCATCCTTCCCCAACCCTGCGCGCAGTTTCTGCGCACCCCTGTATCCGATTTGCGCACAAATCAAACCTGCTGGTTATACTCCTATCTTGAGTAATCTGCCCGGCAATCACAGATTAGCTGATCGTCCGAGAAGCTCGTCTCTAAACTGTTTGGCCGCTGATCCAAACCTCATCTTGCCAGTGTGCGACGAAGCCGCCCATTCAGCGTGGCATGACGGAGTGCCAAGCCTCGAACGAACGCATTTATCTCGCCGCGACCGATCAGTTGCGCCTGCGCCACGCTGAGACATCGCGCGCCAAAAAAAATGGGGACAGGCTCGCTATTCGGGCACCAACGTGCTGGAACGCTCGCTGTCATCTTTCACCACCCCATTTTTCTGCCCCCCATTTTTCTGCCAATTACTCCTTTCTCCTTTCGCGCTACAGAAATGAGGAGAGCCTTGCTATCTGGGCACCAACGCGCTGGAACGCCCGCTGTCATCTTTCACCACCCCATTTTTATGCCCTCCATTTTTCTGCCTATTACTCCTTTCTCCTCTCGCGCTACAGAAATGAGGAGAGCCTTGCTATCTGGGCACCAACGCGCTGGACCACCCGCCGCCATCTTTCACCACCTCATTTTTCTGCCCTCCATTTTTCTGCCTATTACTCCTTTCTCCTCTCGCGCCACGGAAATGAGGAGAGCCTTGCTATCTGGACACCACCGCGCTGGAACGCCCGTTGTCATCTTTCACCACCCGATTTTTCTGCCCCCCATTTTTCTGCCTATTACTCCTTTCTCCTCTCGCGCCACGGAAATGAGGAGAGCCTTGCTATCCGGGGCACCAACGCGCTGGAACGCCCGCCGCCATCTTTCACCACCCCATTTTTATGCCTCCCATTTTTCTGCCTATTACTCCTTTCTCCTCTCGCCCCACAGAAATGAGGAGAGCCTTGCTATCTGGGCATCAACGCGCTGGAACCCCCGCTGCCATCTTTCACCACCCCATTTTTATGCCTCCCATTTTTCTGCCTATTACTCCTTTCTCCTCTCGCCCCACAGAAATGAGGAGAGCCTTGCTATCTGGGCACCAACGCGCTGGAACGCCCGCTGCCATCTTTCACCACCCCATTTTTATGCCCCCCATTTTTCTGCCTATTACTCCTTTCTCCTCTCGCGCCACGGAAATGAGGAGAGCCTTGCTATCTGGACACCACCGTGCTGGAACGCCCGCTGCCATCTTTCACCACCCCATTTTTATGCCCCCCATTTTTCTGCCTATTACTCCTTTCTCCTCTCGCCCCACAGAAATGAGGAGAGCCTTGCTATCTGGGCACCAACGCGCTGGAACGCCCGCTGCCATCTTTCACCACCCCATTTTCATGCCCTCCATTTTTCTGCCATTGATGTTTTCGCCTCTCTTTCCTTTTTTCTGCCATCAGCACAAAACCACTGGACCCAATTGCAATGTGGACAGGCACGTAGTTTCGACCGTCTTGCCCGCAAACCTTGTGGGAACAACAGTTTGGGCTTGGTTGGCGAGTGAGCGAATCAAATTGTCGGGCCGAAGCGTCATTCCATTCAGCTCGTCGAGCGAGGCGCCACATTCGCCTGACGCCGTCAAAGCCCGAACACCTTGTTGTACACAGTGCGAATGTTCCTTCTGTACCTTGCAACCGCTTCAAGGAAATCCTCAGTCCGGGTGAAACCGCAGCGGACTGCAACCCTGTACATTGGCGCCGGATCATCGGGCAACTCGGTTTCACCCTCGTAACTCCATCTCCTCAAAATGCACGCAACACGACGCAGTTTTCTGAAGTTGTCTATCAATACATCGGCATCCGCACGCTCGAGCGCGCCCTCCTCCCTCGCCCGCTCCAACACGCGCAGCGTGTTTGGCTCGTGCCACCCGTGTTCCAATGCCAGCGTCTGGGCAACGAACTCTGCATCCACCAACCCGCCCGTGCCGGTCTTTATCGCAAGATGATCTTTGCCATGCGGAGTTCGTTCTTTTTCGATCCGAAGACGCATGCGCGCGATTTCCTGTTTCCAATTCGAAGTCCGCGCTGCGACCGCTGCACTTGCGGGCTTGCTGAAATCGCACATTGCAGTCACAGCACGCTCGAACCGCTCTCCCAACTCACGATTTCCAGCCACAAAACGGCATCTCGACAATGCCTGGATTTCCCAAAGCTGCGCGCGGTTCCGGTAATACTCTTCACACGCGCGCACCGGGTTTACCAGCAACCCTTTTTCGCCATCCGGTCGCAGGCGAAGGTCCATTTTGAACGTCGAACCCAACTCGGTTTGACCCGAAACCATCTCGACGAAAGCCGCAGCAACCCGCTGCAGCTTGGCCATGTCGCGTGCCTTGTCATCCGCAACAAGTATCACATCAAGGTCCGATCCGTAATCGATCTCCGCTCCGCCAAGTTTGCCCAAACCAACCACCGCCAACGGCAGCGGCCCGCCACCGTGTGTTTCCCAAACAACCTCGAGTGCGTACTCGAGACACGCCTCAGCCAAAGCCGACAGCTCGGACAAACATTGCTCTTCCTCGGCAAGACCAAGAATATCGCGCAGTCCTATCCGCATTATTTCCGTCTGGTGGTACCGCCGAAGCCAGAGCCGTTGATCCGGATCAGATCGGCCATGCTGTAATTCCTTCAGGGTTTGTTCGGTCGTCTTGCACCGGAGCAGTTGACCGCTTTCCTCAAGACTGTCCAGCAGGTCTGGAGTGCGAATCGCTGTCTCGGCAAGGAACTCGGACCTGTCTATCAACAACACCAGCAGCTCGAACAGCATCGGGTTCGCGGCCCACGTCTCGAACAAAAGCGCCCGGCTCCCATACGCAGTTATGAACGTGTCAAGCCTCGCAAGCACCCTGTCAGGGTCCGACAACCTCTTGGCCCCGGGCTCACCGTCGGCAAAACGCTTGCCATGGTCCGGATCCAACCGGTCGCGCCTTGGACACAAATCAAGCAATCTAACCAGCATCTGGCGCGCGTTCTTTTCCGTTCTCGGGTGAACATGACCAAAGCCCGGCCCATGAACAAATGCACGCGCAAGACGTAACGCTTTTTCAGCGTCACGAAACGAACAATTCGTGAACAGCTTCTTCCACTCGGCATCTTCACGATCGAAATCGGGCAGTGCCGACGAGTTGTTTTCACTCTCAATCTTCAGAAATTGCGCGTAGGAACTGCGCACGAACCTCCGGTGCCTGTCCAGCACAGCCTCAAACTCCTTCAATGTTTCAAATCCCATCAGCCGTGCCAACCGCTCGCGCGCGCGGCGTTCAGACGGAATCGTGTGCGTTTGGAGATTGTTCTCCATCTGAAGCCGATGTTCCACTTCACGAAGAAACACGTAAGCCTCGCTCAACGCATTGGCCTGGTCCTCCGACAACACCCCGTACTGGGCCAGTTTCGACAAGGCACCGAGAGTCTGATGATGCGCCAGAAACGGTTGCGCCCCTGCTCGCAACACCTGCTGCGATTGCACAAGAAACTCTATCTCCCTGATCCCGCCACGACCCAGTTTCACGTTTCGGTCAAGCTCACCCGCTCGCACCACCTCGGTTTCAAGCCGCACCTTCATTGACACAACCTCTTCGAGCGCCTGAGAGGTAAACGACCGCGGATACCGAAACGGCTGGATCATTTCCATGAAATCATTGGCCAACGCCGCGTCTCCAGCTATCAGCCGTGCCTTCGTCAACATCAGCCGCTCCCATGGCTGACCGTACTCCCAATAGTAGTTCTCGTAGCTCTCAAGCGACCGCGCCAATGGCCCCGCACTCCCCTCCGGCCGCAATCGAAGGTCAATCCGGTACAACATCCCTTCCGGCGTCAGACGTCCAACCTCGCCGACAAATGTCTCTGCCAAATACCTGAAAAACTGATGGTTGTTAATACCGCGACCGGCCGTTTCCGTCCCGGCAGGTTTCTGCCGGAACACGCTGCCCTCGCCTTCGTACACAAAAATCACATCAACGTCCGAACTGTAGTTCAGTTCCTGCCCGCCCAGTTTCCCCAGCCCGATGATGCAAAATGCCGTGGGCCGCCAAGAACCGCTCGGATCCTGATGGTACGGCTGACCAAATCGCTCCACCAATTGGTGCCAGCATATCCTGTAAACGTACCCAAGACATGCATCGGCAAGGTCGGACAATTCCATCGTGATCTCGGAAAAACTCCCAAGCCTCGCAAGGTCCCGGGCCGCTATGCGCATAATCTCCTGTTGCTTGAACGTCCGAACCTGAGCAAGGGCGGTCGCATAGTCCTTCTTCCGCAGCGCACCGGCAACAACGTCCCCAACACTCCGCTGAAGTCCTCTGGCACTCCGCGGCACCTTCAAACTCTCAACATCCAACAGCATCGGCAGCCATTCAGGATGCGCAACCAATGCCTCACTAAGCGCCTGCGACCCGCCCAACAACGCCACCAAAACCGCCGCGCCCTCCGGGCTTGCACTGTTGAGTTCCGAAGTCGCCCCCACTTGGCGAAGCAGTTCAAGTTGTTTCTCGGCCCGCTTCGGGTCCGCACAAGCCGCAACCGCTTCCCGCCACACGTCTTTCTTCATAAGCCGATTACACACCGCCCACCGCAACCGAGGAATAAAAAAATGGTGAACCGTTCGATAGAGGTAGGGATGGCGGGGTTAGCGCCACCCCTCCCTCCGAACCGGACTGGCGGATTTCCCGCATCCGGCTCTCCAGTCAGTGGGGTCTCAGTGAGACTAACCATAGGCACAGGAGCCGT